>Ga0073906_1001091_pt1 | contig 44694 bp, 35 predicted proteins | sample Inofromicrocosms_FD_65485 | JGI IMG/M metagenome (GOLD analysis project Ga0073906, IMG submission 65485) | Mouse cecum microbial communities from Vienna, Austria - Inoculum for glucosamine and mucus D2O microcosms | ecosystem: Host-associated > Mammals > Digestive system > Large intestine >...
CCACTGCTATGACAACGCATCCCGCAGGATAGTTATTGGGGGTTTCATTATTAAACGGCTCATCTTGATCCCATTTGGTCTTGAGGAATGGTCCGACTCCGGACATAGCTTTTGTTTCAACTGGCTCACAATCGTCTTTTCGAGAGCCATCAGCAAACGTATTCATAATTGAAGACATCACCAAGGCAGGTACAAAAGACGGTCCCATACTGACAATATACTCTTCATCATCACAAGACCTTGTTTCTACACTTCGTTCTGAAAGGAATTCATAAGCGGAACTGAAATCAGAATTGGATATACTGCCATCTTCAGTTACACAATATACGACATTGCCAAGTTTTCGGCTTGCCGACATAACGGCAAACCCTTTGTCATCATTAAAATTCAACAGGTAAAGCAGTGTATCCGGCAAGTCATCATTTTCAGTACCTTTTGTCAAGACGCCAAGTTCGTCCGAAGAAAAAACAGCAAGGTTTTCCTTTGAAAAAGTACGTACAATACCGGATTTTGTTGTAACAGTCAGGGAGTTTATAACCTTGTCCAAATTGGCCAACGCTTCATCTACACCTATCACATCACTTTCCTGATTAGAACAGGACAGTTCAATGTTACTCTTGCTGCAACCGAGCACAATCGCAACGGTGCAGATTAAAATCGTGATTTTTTTCATAAGCATTATTATTAAAGTTATTGATACAGATGCAAAAACAGCGGTTTCCGTTGCAGACGGAAACAGGATATCCAATAACCGTGAGATAATTTTACAGAACGGAAAATCAATACCGCTCCATTTCGCGGCGCAGGTCCTTTTCTTTGATCGACTGGCGTTTGTCGTACTCCTTCTTGCCCCTGGCAAGAGCAATCAGAAGTTTTGCATAACCGTTGTCTGCGATATAGAGCTTGACTGCAATGATCGTAAGCCCCTTTTCCTTTACAGCCCTCTGAAGTCTGCCGAGTTCCTTGCAGGTAAGCAGAAGCTTGCGGTCACGGCGAGGATCGTGCTTGCCCCAAGTACCCCACCAATAATCAGCAACGTGCATATTTTTGACATAAAGCTCACCATTGTTGAAATAGCAGAAACTATCCACCAGCGAGGCCTTTCCCGCCCTGATGGACTTTATCTCGGTGCCCGTAAGAACGATTCCTGCCTGGAAGGTCTCAATGAATTCGTAGTCAAACGATGCACGCCTGTTCTTTATCTCAACTTTGCTCTTTGCTTTCGGCATAATATTCATTTTTTAGAAACCGCCGCTCTCCGGGCAGCCGGATTCACCGCGGTCCACGGCACAAAGATACTTCATTTTTGACATATATGGACATTTTTGTAATTTTGTCATACTGAACAGACGACAATGGAAAAAGGAATCATAGCGGAACTCCCGCAGTCCGAAACGATAGATACGGACAAAATACTTCAGCAATATCTTGACGGAGAGACCGATCTTGTCTGTGTACTCGGTCCGACCGCATCCGGCAAGACAAGATATGCCGTACGCCTTGCGAACGACATAAACTCACTGATGGCCGGACGCGGACAGGAAGGAAGGGCGGAAATCATTTCTGCTGACTCCAGACAAGTCTATAAAGACATGACAATCGGTACAGGCAAAGATATAGACGAATACTGCGGCATTCCGTATCACCTGATAGACATAGTGGAGGCAGGTACAAAATACAATATCTTCGAATACCAGAGAGATTTTGAAAAAGCATATAAAAGCATAAGGGACAGGGGAAACATCCCGATTCTTTGCGGAGGCTCAGGCCTCTATATCGAGGCTGCGACCTGCGGATATTCACTTCCTGAAGTACCGGCGGACCATCAGCTGCGCGCAGAACTTGAAAAAGAAGAAACTGAAACCCTTATACAGCGTCTCGCATCACTGAAACCGCTGCACAACACTACAGACTACGACACACGCAAAAGACTTATCCGTGCACTTGAGATCGCCATCTATGAATCTGAGCACCCCGCATCCAAAAGCTGTTTTCTGCCCAAAAGGACATACTTCATAGGAACTCTCGTCAGCCGCGAAGAAAGGAACGCAAGGATAGACCGCAGGCTGGACGCAAGACTTGAAGAAGGGATGGTGGAAGAAGTAAAATCACTTCTCGACAGCGGCATTTCACCGGAAGACCTTATCTATTACGGACTTGAATACAAATTCGTAACAATGTTCCTGACAGGACAGATGAGTTATGACCAGATGAGGCAGCAGCTGGCAACTGCAATACACCAGTTCGCAAAGCGTCAGATGACCTGGTTCCGCGGTATGGAACGGAAAGGCATAACAATACATTGGACCGAAGTCTGACACCCCAGTGCATCAATGATTGTCACTGACCTGACCGCAAGCCGCTAAGGCATCATATAAGTTCGGAAATTATGCTGTCCGAGATGAAGAAATATTTTTCAGGTATACGCAGACAGTCCTGTCCGGCAGGAACAAGTTTCCCGGATTCCATCATTGAATCAAGCTTACGCATAGATACTGAAGACTTCAGGCAGTCATATTCAATCCCACGGGATGTCCTCAGGGCCAGCATTATCCTCTCTGTCCTGAACATATCTTCAGTCAGGACCTCGCTCCCTACAGTTCTGCCCCAGTTGCCCGATTCTGCGGAGCATATATAAGAATTTATGTTGTCCACATTCCATCTGCGCTCCAGGACGCCGTCCTTATTCACACAAAGGGAATGTGCCGCAGGCCCTATTCCGACATACGGGATATGGGACCAATACGCGCTGTTGTGCTTTGCTTCAAATCCGGAAAGTGCAAAATTTGATATTTCATAATGGTCATAGCCGGCATCAGCAAGCATACCGCACAGAATTTCATATTGTCCGGCACAAATATTTTCCGGTGCTTCACGATATCTACCGTCCCTGAGCATACAAGCCAGGGCACTGCCGTCCTCGACCGACATCTGATAGGCGGAAATATGTTTCGGAGGGCATCCATCCCCGGATATCTCCAAAGCGGCATACACAGTCTTTCTCCAATGGTCAAATATTTCCCTGTCTCCATACGAAGACGTCATCATACCGGGAACGGACATCAGATCATATCCGAAAATAAGGTCAATGCTGATATTTTCAATACCGGCTTCGCGAAGAATACGGTATGCCTTTACCGCAGTCTCCGAGTCATGGCGGCGGTTCATCCAGCGGAGCACCCTGTCATCGAACGACTGGACTCCCATACTTACCCTGTCGACTCCTGCCTTCAGCAGCGACTCCGCATATACGTGTCCCCTTGAAACGATGTCATCCGGATTGACCTCAACAGTAAATTCCGTAAAGCCGCCGGAACATTCCGGAACGGAAATACGCAGTTCAGACACGATATCATACAAAACAGATGGCGGTAAAACCGAAGGAGTACCGCCACCTATATAAAGTGTATTATGTTCCGCTGTTATTTCCCCTGCCCTCTGCCTTATCTCCGCACACACCGCCTTGCCGAATTCTTCAAAACCGGAAACCGGAATCTCCGAATAGAAATCACAATATGTACAGAAGCTCCTGCAATAGGGAATATGAATGTAGACCACGTTATCTGAGCATCAGTTCAGCCGTACCGAGGCTTGAACGCTCGGTAAATGCCTCTACAGTATAAATTCCTTTGATATATTCCTTGACATCATTGAGATAGATACTGAGTTCCACCTCGTTGCCCTGGTAGTCCACCTCACGCGATGCAGAGCAGATCATCGGCTCGCCGTTCAGGGTGAATTCTCCGCTGGAAGCATTTGTCAGCAGATTTCCGTCTGGATCCTTGACTCTGATATATACACGTACCGGACCTTTAGGAGCCAGATCATTTTCCACAAGGCTCAAAGTTGTCATCAGCCTTATGACACGGCTGCTCCTGTCGGTAATCTTATTTGAACTGTTATAGGCATCTATCCTTATCGCACGTCCTTTGATGACGGCACCTGTAGCCACCTGACCGGTAAGACTCTTGACCGTCTTGCTCAATTCCTCCGACTGGCGTCTGCTTTCAGCAGCCTCACGGCGCGCGGCAGCAGCATCTGCAGTAAGCTTCTGGTTGAGAGTGTTAAGAGAATCTATCTGGACGATATAATTTCTCATTATACTCCTGAGGGTGCCGAGCTCCCTTTCATATTGACGCATCTTTGTCCTGTTGGTAGCCTCTGTCTTTTTGATTCGTTCAATCAGCTGAGACACTTCCTCGCGTGAAGAATCAAGCTGCATATTGATGGATTCATAGTCTGATGACAAGGAGGCATAGTCGTTCTGAAGAGCGACCATCTGCGCCGTAAGATCATCCTTTTCAACATTCAGGTCATTGATAAGAGAGGTCCTTTCAAACCACACGTATGCAAGGACGGCACCGAGAACCACCGCCACTGCGACCAACACGTACATTGTCTTTTTGAGTTTCGCATCCGATGACGGAGCTGCACTCCCCTTCTGTTCTTCCATAATATTAAATCATTATAATGAAACTTTTTATTTTCCCCGGCTATACCAAAAATGATGCTAATAAAAATCAACAATTGACAAATATAAGAATTTGTACTGATTTTTACATATATTTGCATCATTGAAAAAAGATTAATATGAAATATCTTGTAAGGTCAATCAAATATTTTATCTACCTGATAATCCTGATTTCCATAATCCTCGGTGGTCTTGTACTGATCGGAGCGGCTGAAGCCGACATAGAGACAATGTTCCGCAACGGATATGATTCATTGTGGCAGATAGCCCTGCTTTTTGTTGTCATAGCAGCAATCTATCCGATGTTCGGATTCATCAGGCGGGATGCGATGTTCCCCGGAAGCTGGGACGAATCCAGGGAGGACATACGCAGATATATGGAAAACCACAATTACACCCTTGAAAAGGAAGAGGAAGGCACTATGACATTCAAGCGCACAGGCATAGCCGGCCGTATTGCAAGAATGTTCGAAGACAGGGTCACAATCACATCAAGATTCGGAGGAGCCACACTTGAAGGACTCAGAAAAGACACCCTGAGGCTTTGTGCCGGAATAGAGCATACGCTCAACCCGCCAACAGAAGAACAGTAAGCTACCTTTCCGAATTCAGCATCTCCGCAGCTTCAGAAAGTGCATTGTAGAATTCTTCACCGAAATACCTTTCAACAGGTTCGCGCAGAAATTCATAGACACGGATCTTTTCTTTCCGTCCTCTTGCAAACGCATCTCTGCATATTTCCCAACGGTGCAGGTTCAACGCCCTCATACCGTTGCTCAAGACGGAGATTCTTATGGGATAGAGCCAGCAGGATATAGGTTTACGGAAATCACCCTCACCTTTTGACCAGCATCTTTCCATAGAGCAGAAACAGTTGCCTTTGCCGTCAAAGCAGGTATATGCGCATTCTTCACTCTCCGGCACAAGAGGCGTCACCATATCACCGTCAACATCTATTTCGAAAAAACCTTTGTCTGCCACGGCAGCCCTGCTTTCATCACGCATCAGAGGAGAAAAGATATGATAGTTCTTTTCAATCGCCTCCGGTTCGGATTCCTCAAGAGGAGCACCGCTGTCTCCTATCACGCAGCAGCAGCCTTTGCATTTTTCATAATCACAGGCAAAATATTCAGTAAGAATCTCGGCTGACACGAGACAGTCATCGATCTGTATTATTGAAGGATAATCCATAATATTCTGTTCAACTAATTTTCAATCAATAAGTTTCAGCGGACAATATATTCCACTTTACTGCCCTCGTTGAGGGATTTTATTATATCACGGACATTTTCAGGAGTGACAGCCCTTATCTTGTCCGCATATTTGGTATTCAGGTCCTTGCCGTCAGTAAACCTCGCGGTAACCACCGACAGCCAATATGAAGGGTCATTCAGAGAAGATGCTATGGAATTTTCCACCATAGCCTTGTAGGAATCTATCATTCCTGAAGATACAGGATTTGCAGCCAGGTCCTGTAGAGTCATCCTTATGACGGCCAGTATGTGCAGCATATCCTCACGGGCCTCATCAGAAGGCATACGCATAAGGTCAACATTCTCGGCAGAAATGAGCACGTTCAGCCTTTCCTGCGGATATGCAAGGAGTTCGGAAGCGACTCGCAAAGAAACACCTTTGCCGCACAGCGCCCGGTTAAGGGCATCCTGAATTGCTATCTCCGCAACCTTGGAAGCCATATAGCTGTCAGAGCTGAACTGCATCCTGGCCGACATCGCTATGTCGACGCTCGGTTTTCCTCCCTCCGCAGTATGGGTAATCCATCCTGAGATAGGCTGATAAGGCAGCTTTATCTTTGCCGCACTGTATTCCATAGTCCTGAATCCGCCGAGATGAGCCTGAAGGAATTTGCGCATAGCCGTCTCTTCCATATCGCCCACGATCACGAAAACGCCATCATTTACACGTGAAAACTGGTCGTCGAAAAACTTCATAGCCCTTTCCGGAAGATCCGCATAAAGGCCCCAGGAACTTTTTACCGAAGAATAATTATAAGACGGGCACATCATATCGTCCACAATCGCAATCCTGTCCTGAAGAGTACCTTTTCTCGCTTCAAGGTCAATCAGCTCACACTGGCGGTAATATTCAAAATCCTGTGAAGCCAGACTCCTTTCATTGGCGACAGCCTGCAATGCCTTCATCAGCAAGGTAAGACTTGGACGGGGAGCCATTCCGTACAGCCTCATATCCGATATTCCGACCCGGCTTGACATAGTAACACCGTTGGAAAGCATCAGATAGTGGAAGTCCTCCGACTTGAGACCTCCGATATCGTATGTCTCAAGCATATCGGCAAGAAAGGCTCCTTCACCTTTTTTGATATTCTCCATCGAGGAGAATCCGCCCCTTATCATAAGACTGTAATAAAACAGCCCGTTGGTATTCATCCGCCTGTAGACGACTTTCATTCCGTTTTCAAAAGTCCACAAAGTACCTCCTGACACGGCCTCCTTCCTTGTCGACTTGACCTTTATCTTCGCTGCGGCCGTCTTCATCCCCATAGAATCTCTCTGGTTGACAGCATACGAGGTGAAGTCCTTTTCTCTGCTTTTCACTCTCCAGCAGGAATCAAACACAGCTATTATACGGTCACACGACATCCCGACCGAATCCCCCCTTACATTTATCGTAAGATTCACGGTACTGTCTATAAGCTCGGAAGCATATTTGTTGAACATCCTCGCGTGCGTGGTATCGGCGACCTTTCCCCTTACAAAGAAATGGAATTTGTCCGTATCTGTCGCCAGGTCAGAACCGTACAGAAAAGAGGAGATACATTTGCGTATATATTCGTCATTTGACACCATTTTCAGGGATGACTGCTCGTAAAGTTTTATAAGATAGCTGTTTCTGGCATCCATAAACTCTTTCGGGAGAGTACCTTTGCTGTCAAGCTCCGAAAGGGCGGAAGACATCACCTGTACAGCCTTATGTATGTTGTGCCTGTCCGTAAATACGCTTATTTCATATTTTTCGTCACCGCTCTGCTCGGTGCTCTTGATATATCTGTACCCTATCCTCGCTACAGGGACATTATTGCGTTTCATTTCGGAATAAAGCCGTTTCCTGACAACCGTGCCAAGAATGTCTCCAAGCCTTTCCGCGACAGTCGGAAGAACCGAATTCATACATTGATCCGGCGTTCTCGGAGAAGAGTATCTCACAGAAATAGAGCAGAATCTGGCCGTACTGTCTTCAACGACATTACAGACCGCAGTATCATTCGGATGCCATTTATATCCAGGACGCACGGCATCATCTGACACCGGACGCTCAGGCACAAGCATAGACAGCAGATTCAGCTTCTTGACCATAGCATCCCTGTTGATATCACCCGATATTATGATCGCATTCGCCGACGTAGGATAATAGCTCTGATAATAGCTGTCATCTTTACGGGAAGCTCCTTCTATAATGTCAAATATCATAAGCAGGGTGGAATCGACAGCAGTCTCCCCACGGGAAACAGGCACCGCACCGAAACGGTACACGGTGGCATCATCCTTTACGCTTATCATCCCGGCACGTGTCACAGGGGCATTCTTTGAGGCAAAGAAGCCGTTTCCGGCAAGGAATTCCCTTGAGTTCCGGCCTTTGAACCTCGGCAGTTCGACTGCGGCATTCCTGGCAATCGACACCGCCCTTCCCAAACTGTCTTCTGTATTCTTTCCCGTCTTCTGCACAAGGGCGAACTCCACAAGTCCTTTCTCCGTCCCGTTGGCTGCAAGAAAATACGTCACACCGTTGGGCAGTGTCCCTTTTGTGATATCAGGGTCAGACGGCAAAACGTTCAAATCCTGACCATAAGCAAAGAACGGGACCAGCAATACTGCAACGGCGGCAAAAATCAATATATTTCGTCTCTTCATCTTCATTTCTATATCTGAAATGCAAAATTAAAATAAATTTTTCCTATTTTTGCACTTATGCGTGTTTACAGACGAGTATGTTAAACGAAAATATAATTTTATTATGAAAAAAATCATTCTTATAGCAATGGCGGCATTATTCGCTGTCACTGTATCGGCTCAGGATATGGCTCAGGCTACCGAGACATACAACAATGGAGCTATGGCATTGCAGATGGGAGACAACGCCGGTGCCCTCGCGGCATTCCAGCAGGCACTTTCAATGGCTGAAGCCTGCGGAGAAGAAGGTGCGGACCTTGTCAGCGGCTGCAAAGACATCATCCCCAAGATTGAGCTTGCCATAGGTAAGGATTATGCACAGGCAAAAGATTATGACAAGGCTATCCCTCAGCTAAAAAAAGCGATAGAGACAGCAAAGGCATACGGCAATGCAGACGTTGAGAATGACGCAGCAGAACTGATCCCTCAGCTCCTTATGCAGAAAGCCAACGGTCTTCTCAGGGAAAAGAATTTCGCAGGCGCAGCGGAGGCCTACAGAGAAGTCCTTGCCCTTAACCCTGAAAACGGAAGGGCTCAGCTTATGCTTGGACAGGCATTGAGCGCGACAAACTTTGACGAAGCCGTGGAGGCTTTCACCAAAGCTGCAGAACTCGGACAGGAGAAAGACGCCAACAAACAGCTTTCAAACCTTTTCGTAAAAAGATCCGCTGCACAGCTCAAAGCGAAGAACTATCAGGGAGCGATTGATGACGCCCTCAAATCAAACGGATATCTCGAGAATGCGACAGCAATGAAAGTTGCCGGAACCGCAGCTTCTTCACTCAAGAAGAATGCAGACGCAGTAAACTATCTCGAGAAATACCTTGAACTTTCACCTAATGCAAAAGATGCCAACCAGATGTGCTATACAATCGCGGCTCTTTCACAGGTATTGGGAGACAAGGAGAAAGCAAAGGCCTACTATGAGAAAATCGTAGCAGACCCTAAATTCGGAGAAACTGCAAAACAGCAGCTCCAGGCTCTATAGAAATGAGAGAACTCGAACTTCTTGCTCCTGCAAGAAATGCAGACATCGGCATTGCGGCAATAGACTGCGGTGCCGATGCCGTGTATATAGCCGCCCCGAAATTCGGTGCAAGACAGGCTGCCGGAAACAGCATAGAGGATATTGCCGGCCTGTGCTCGTATGCCCACCGGTTCGGAGCAAGGATTTTCGTCACACTCAACACGATACTGTATGAAAATGAGCTGGAAGAGGCACAGCAGCTGATGTATGCAGTACAGGAAGCGGGTGCGGATGCCATCATAGTGCAGGATCCTGCTGTAATAAAGCTTGCAGGACTGCATAACGGCAGCAGCCGGCTGAAGATTCCGCTTCACGCATCAACCCAATGCGCAATCAGGACACCGGAAAAGGCAAGATTCCTTGAAAGCCTCGGATTCAGCCGTCTTATACTGGAGAGAGAGCTTTCACTTGAGCAGATCCGTGCAATATCGTCATCCGTAGACTGCGAAATAGAGTTCTTTGTCCACGGGGCATTATGCGTCTGCTACAGCGGACAATGCTATCTCTCTGAAAAAATATCTGAAAGAAGCGCGAACAGGGGTGCCTGCATACAAGCCTGCAGGTCACGCTATGACCTTGTTGACGACAACGGCAAAATCATCGTCCGCAACAAAGCCCTGCTTTCACTCAAAGATTACAACCTTAAGGCAAGGCTGTCCGACCTGACGGAAGCTGGTGTCTCCTCGTTTAAGATAGAAGGAAGACTCAAAAACGCCTCGTATGTAAAGAATGTCGTCAGGGACTATTCACTGGCTCTGGATGAGATAATAGCAAATTCCGGAGGAAACCTAAGAAGAGCATCTTTCGGAAAAGTATCAGGAGGTTTCACACCTGACACGGACAAAACATTCAACAGAGGATATACAGAACTCTTCATAGACGGGAAACGCGGAAAATGGGCTTCTATGGATGCTGCAAAATCTATGGGAGAAGAGCTCGGCACCGTCTATGGTCTCAGCCGCGACAAAAGCTGTTTTACCATACGTCCCGTAAAAGATGGCATCAGACTCAACAATGGAGACGGACTGTCTTTCGTTTCAAAGGGCTCTGAAATCACAGGAGTAAGGGCTGACGTATGCAACGGCCTGACAATCAAATGCAAAAGCACACCTTCACTATACGAAGGAGCAAGAATCTACAGGAATCTCAACATAGCATTCGAGAAGGAAATCGAGACAAGACCCTGCCGCAGGCTGATTGGCGTGGAAATCTGCCTGTCTACACAGAGACTGGCAGACGGGGCCATCAGGCTCACCGTACGCGCAAAAAGCGAAGACGGCAGAGAAGTCTCATTGGATATTCCTGCAGGAAATGAGATTGCGGACAACCGGGAAAGGATGCGATCTCTGCTGACGGCCCAGCTCGGCAAGACTTCAGGACATTATGATTTCCATCTCAAGGACATAAGTAATCCGGAATGCCTTCCGGTCATGCCGGCTTCAGCCATCAACAGCATACGGCGTATGATTGCGGACAATCTTGACACGCAACCCTGCAATGCCCGTGCTCTATACAACAGTCCCGACAGCCGTGAAATCATTCCGGAAGATCAAGGGAATACCCTAAAAGACAAGACAATAGACTACAAAGCAAATATAGCGAACACTATGTCCGAAAGTCTGTACAGGGCATACGGAGCGCAGATAAAAGAACGTGCCTACGAACTTACCCACCGCTCCGGAACTGAACTTATGAGGACAAAATATTGCATAAGATATGAACTGGGCATCTGTCCGAAGTTCCACGGCAAGAAATCCGGACCGCTCTATCTTGTCAACAACGGAAGACGCCTGACCCTGAACTTTGACTGCGGCAACTGCGAAATGTCCGTAACCGGACAGGAGCCTTAGTGCTCCAGGATCTCAAACGTAAGGTCCACATCACCATAATGCGCAGGCACACCATTGTTGGTCTCGATATATTTTCTTGCGAGCTGCCCTCTCCAGACGATATCATCTTTCGTATTAAGAGGCATTGTCATCTCAAATCCATAGCTTTTGGAATTTATCTTTACGATGGCCGAGCATTTCCACGATGTCCTTGTGCCACCGTCATCTTCCGTAATCATAAATGCGCAATGCGTGAGCTGGTCAGTCCAATCAGACACGAGCACAGCATTGAACGGCTGCGGCACTCCCACATTCTTGCGTTTGACGACTATCATAAAATCGGTAACTGACGGATTATACAACCTCAACTCCGCTTCAGTGCTTGCAGTAAACTCCTCCAGAGAACCGATCTTCACAAAAAATTCCGATGCTCCGGCAAACCAGGAGTCATAATTCCTGTTCATCGTGAAATCCCGAAGGATAAGTGTCCGCAAAGGCTTGTCATTGCTTTTTGTCCCGGCCCCTTTGGGATTGATTATAATCTCTCCTCCAGGCTGTCCCCACTCCGGTTCCTGCATACGCAGCATCTCGAGCGAAGTATATCTGCTGTCATCATTCCTGTTTATGACCCATACAGGTTTTTCCGAAGCAAGCTCCTCATCGACAATGACTTCCTCGATATGCTCCGAGCCGTCGTCATCCACCACGAGCCGGTATCCGACATTTGCGGAAGAACCGTCATCAGGATCGAAGGTTATTATAGGATAATCCTCGCCGTCCCAATTTTCAGAATAAGCCCAATATATCTGAATATCAGACGTCTGCAACGCCTTGACATATTCATCCGGAGTCAGTGGATTTCCTGGCTCGCCCGAACGGGTAAGAGCCTTCTGCTTCAATCTTTCCGTGATAAGATCTTTCAGCGGAACATCATAGTCATCCGCCGCTTTGGTTGCGGATCCGCAATCGGAATCACGGCCCATCATTTGACGTTTGCGCAGCACCGATGCCTCAGGAAGACGGTCGTCACCAACTCCTGCACCAGGTGTAACAAACAGATCCTTCATCATATATTCTTCATCATAGCCGTTCCAGGATGAAGACGTGACGGCATCATAGACTTCTTTCAGGTGCTCCTTTCCCATACGGATTTCAGACAGCAATACCGCCACTTCATCCAAAGGAACCACATAATTCTGCTCTCCGGTCAGGTATTTGTCGGGATCATCATCCAGTTCTTCACATCCGGCAACAAAAGCCAAAGGCATACAGACAAATAAAAAACATTTTCCTCTCATCTCTCTACACTTTAATGATTGATATTAATTGACACAGACAAAGGAAAAAACAATTATCCGTGTTCAGAAAAAGAACACGGATAATAATAGAAATCCATATTTGAATGTCCTCAGACGCTATTTTCTGAAACGGACAAGCCGGTTTTTCGCGCCAAAATCCTTCAAAATCTCCACGGAAGAAAATCCAGCTGAAGAAAAAATCTCCGCTGTAGCATCACCAAAGGCCTCATTTATCTCAACTATGCCGAATCCGCCGTCCCTCAGCCGTTTCAGAGCGAAATCACATACCGCCCGATAAAAGACCAGAGGATCCTCATCCTGGACAAACAGGGCCAGTCCCGGCTCATAATCAAGGACATTGTTACGCATAAGCTCCTTCTCGGAAATCCGCACATAAGGAGGATTGCTCACTATGACATCAAATTCCCCGTTTCCAGTCATAGGAGAGATGAAGCCGTCTGCACCTTCAAGCACATCATATCTGACAAATTCAGGTTTCACCCGATCACCGCAATCCGGAAAATCCTGACCGGAGGCGACAGAAAGAGCCGCATCGGATATGTCCACGGCAACCACTTCAGCACCTTTCACAGACAAGGCCAAAGTCCAGGCGATACAGCCCGATCCTGTACACAGGTCAAGCACAGAAGGCCTGTCAATACCTGACATCCAGGATATCGCCTCATCGCACAACAATTCAGTTTCAGGCCTTGGAATCAACACATCCGGCGTAACACGGAAACGGAAGCCGTAAAAGTCGGCATATCCCAGGACATATTGCAGAGGTTCAGAATCCTTCAGCCGCTCCAAAGAGGCCGACAGCCTGCCGTACTTGTCATCAGGAATGATATAGCCCGGTTCTATTATATGGGTATAGTCCTTTACACAAAGCAGTTCACAACAAAGCACGGACACAATGGAGCGCGCCTCATCCTCCGGATAAAGACCGGACAGGTCACGGCGTGCGGATGCAACGAAGTCCCTGAGAAGCATATTATGCCTGCTCTATGATTGTTGACAGGAAATCCGTCATATCAAGCCCTGCGGCACGTACCATCTGAGGGACGAGAGAAGCGCTTGTCATTCCCGGTATAGTATTTACCTCCAGGAAATAAAGCCCATCTTCAGCAAGAATATAATCAACTCTCACACATCCAGAGCAGCCAAGCTTGGCATAGATTTTCTTTGAAGTCTCCTGAATCAGATCCGAAAGGTCGGAAGGAATTTCAGCAGGACAGACTTCCTTGCTCTGCCCGTTGTACTTGGCATCATAGTCAAAGAACTCATTGTCCGTAATCACCTCTATCACAGGAAGAGCAACATAATTGTTCCCATCAAAGTACACAGCATCGGTCAATTCTCTTCCATTGATTGCCTTCTCCGCGATGACCGTCTTGCCTTCTGAAAAAGCAAGCTCTACAGCCTTGTCGAAATCTTCAACGCACTTGACTTTTGTAACTCCGAAACTTGATCCTCCGTCAGTCGGCTTGACAAACAGAGGCAGTCCGAGCTTAGATGTTACTTTTTGCGCAAGCCCCTCTATATCATCACCTTTCCTTATGAAAAAATCTTCTGCGCATTTGATGAAATCTGTATCTTTCAAATAACTTTTACAGGTGAACTTATCAAACGTCACGGCCGAAACAAAAGAGTTACAACTGCTGAAAGGCACATTGAGCATTTCAAGATACCCTTGCATAAGCCCGTTTTCCCCCGGAGTCCCGTGCTGCACGATATACGCAAAGTCAAATTTTACCTTTTCGCCCCCGACAACAACAGAAAAATCAGTTTTGTCTATCTGCGGACGTTCATTCCCAGGTATTATGTTCCTGACGGAATTCTTCTTTCTGTACGACACCAGGGACCAGTCTCCGAATCTCGCAAAAATCTCATAGATGTCATATTTTGTCCCGTCGATGCGTGATGCGACAAATTCTCCGCTACGGCAGGAAATCTCCCATTCGGAAGAATCACAACCATAAATAACTGCTATCTTACTGTATTTGCCCATAATCCTATAAACATTTATTCAAAAAAGTAGTTTTCTGTATCAGCCCCGGCATCGGAAGCATCATTGTCACTTCCGTCACAATCCAGATTCAGATGCATTCCGGCAGGAGCAATAAACCTGTCCGCCTCCGATATGCCAAGAGTTCCGTCCCTGACGACCTTCTGCATAAACAGTCCCCATATAGGCAATGCCATATTCGAACCGCCTCCGAGAGCAAGGGACTCGAAGTGCACCTGCCTGTCCTCCGCACCGACCCAGGCTCCTGCAGTCAAGGACGGGGTATATCCGATAAACCATCCGTCAGCCTGGTCATTGGTCGTACCTGTCTTTCCTGCAATCTCACCCTTCAGACCGTATTTTGCGCGCAGACGTACCGCCGTACCGCTGTTGACGACACCTTCCATCAGATTCGCCATCAAATATGCGGTATATTCACTTATGGCCTCCCTCTTGCGGTTGTTGAATTCCCCAAGGACATTTCCCATATTGTCCTCGATGCGCGTCACGAAGATCGGGTCCACGTAGACACCTCCTGAAGGGAACGTATTGTATGCGGAAACCATTTCATAAAGAGACAGGTCGGCCGGTCCGACACAGAGCGACGGCACTTCCTCGATATGGCTTCCGATACCCATCTTCCTCATCATGTCAGCCATCGCGTGAGGGCCGAACTGTTTCATAAGATATGCGGAGATATTGTTGGAACTTTTGGTAAGTCCCCATTTCAATGTAACAGTCTGTCCGATCCACTCATCACGGTCAGTACTTTTAGGGGTCCAGGTATCATTCCCTACAATAAAAGTCTGCGGGACATTGACGACCTTGTCGCAAGGGGACATCCCCTCCTGCATGGCAAGGGTATAAAGGAACGGTTTGATGGTTGAGCCTACCTGGCGTTTTCCCTGACGGACATTGTCATATTTGAAATAACGGTAATTGGGTCCCCCGACGTATGCCTTTACGTGTCCTGTGGTAGGCTCTATCGCCATGAACGCAGCCCTGAGATGTGACTTATAATATTTGATCGAGTCATTCGGAGTCATCAGAGTATCGATATATCCCTGCCTGTTCCACGAAAACACACGCATCTGGGTCTTTTCATTGAAACTCTTTGAAATCTCAGATTCGGATGCTCCGCGCGCTTTCATTACCCTGTACCTTTCACTCCATCTGCGCGCCTGCTTCATAAGCTGGTCTACGACAGCCTTGTCCACGCTGTTTGAAAACGGCTTGTTGGTCTTCCATCTTATATCCCTCCAGAAAGAGTTCTGAAGGTCCTTGCCGAGATGCTCGGCGACAGCCTCCTCTGCATATTTCTGCATCTTGTAGTTGACCGTAGTATATATTCTAAGCCCGTCCTTGTCAAGATTGTAGGATGAACCGTCAGTCTTCCTGTTCTTGTTAAGCCATCCGTAGAGCTGGTTGTCAGCCCACTGGAGGGAATCCACGACATAATCCTCATACTGGGAATACGAAGAGCGTTTAGGTTCTTTCGCATTCATAGTACGTCTGAGCATATCCCTGAAATAGGAGCCGATACCGGCATTGTGGTCAAGAAGCTGATAGGAAAGCGTTATCGGAACCTGGCATATCGAATCCCTCTCCGCCTCAGACAGAAAACCCGCCTTCTCCATCTGTCCGATGACAAAGTTCCTGCGTCCGAGGGCCTTGTCAGGATTCAGCACAGGATTGTAGCGTGTAGGCTTGTTGACCATACCGACAAGCATCGCGCTCTCCTCAACCGTAAGGTCCGCAGGATTCTTGCCGAAAAATGTCTGTGAAGCCGACTTTACACCGTATGCATTGCTGCCGAAGAAAATGGCGTTCATATACATATCCATTATCTCGTCCTTGGTGTAGTTCCTCTCAAGCTTGACGGCCGTGATCCACTCCTTGAGCTTTATCCAGACCATCTTGATATGGTACACACCAGGTATGCTGCTGCTTACATCATTCCTAGGATACAATGTCTTCGCGAGCTGCTGGGTAATGGTACTTCCTCCTCCCTGCCCGCTGTCTCCAAGCAGAAGAGTCTTGAAGAACACACGTCCAAGGCTGACGAAATCAATCCCTGAATGGCTGTAGAACCTGAGGTCCTCGGTAGCGACAGCCGCATTCACGAGATTCGGTGAAAGTTCGTCATAGCTTACGTATGAACGGTTCTCTATATGAAACGTATTCAGTATCTCGCCATTTTCAGCAATTATCTGGGTGGCAAGCTTGCTGTCCGGATTCTCCAGATCTTCAAATGAAGGTATGTCCGCAAAAGCCCATACAAGCAAGAGCATCAGGAACATAAAAGCTGCCGGAACGGACAGGATTATCCAGAACCATTTAATTATCTTCTTTTTAGTGTCGGCATTCATTTTTCAACAATAAATTAAATCAGACCCAAACAGTCTGCGCTGTAACTTTTTGACTACAAAACCGCAAAAATAACAACAAAATTTGGAAAATTGCCTTGTTTGTTTTTTACTTTGCACTTTGATTCAAAAAATTGATATGGAGGGAAATCTTGTAATCGTCGAGTCCCCGGCCAAAGCGGGTACTATTCAGAAATTTTTAGGGAAGGATTTTATCGTCAAATCGAGTTTCGGACATATCCGCGATCTTCACGACAATTCATTGAGCATTGATGTCAAAGACGGCTTCAAGCCGGAATACGTGATACCGGACGATAAGAAGCGCGTCGTTTCTGAACTGAAGAAAGCTGCAAAAGAAGCATCTATGGTATGGCTCGCATCCGATGAGGACCGCGAAGGGGAAGCCATATCCTGGCATCTTTATGAGACTCTCGGACTGAAAAAAGAGAAGACAAAAAGGATTGTTTTCCACGAGATTACCAAAAACGCCATATTGAACGCGATAGAAAATCCGAGAGATATAGATATGAATCTCGTGGACGCCCAGCAGGCACGCAGGGTGCTTGACCGTCTTGTCGGATTCGAACTTTCTCCCGTTCTATGGAGAAAAATACAGCCAAAGCTGTCCGCTGGACGCGTCCAGTCCGTGGCACTCAGACTTGTAGTGGACCGCGAAAGGGAGATTCTGCATTTCCAAAAAGAACAATACTACAAGACCGACGCAGTATTCCATCCGGAAGGCACGGCAGAAGGGGTTACGGTGAAAGCCACGCTCGACAAGAAATTCCCTGACATAGATTCAGCAAAGGCTTTCCTGGAAAAGTGCATAGACGCACAGTTCAGCATCAGCAGCATAGAGAAAAAGGATGGTACACGCTCCCCGGCGGCACCTTTCACCACATCCTCCCTCCAGCAGGAGGCTGCACGCAAGCTGCATTTCTCCGTAAGCCAGACGATGAGCATAGCGCAGAAGCTTTACGAGCAGGGATTCATAACATATATGCGTACCGATTCGACCAACCTCTCCGGCCTGGCGATAAATACTGCAAAACAGTTCATATCAGACAACTTCGGGGAGGAGTACTCTAAGGTAAGGCAATACAAGACCAAGGCAAAGGGAGCACAGGAGGCTCACGAGGCCATCAGACCTACCTATATAGAAAATACTGAAATCAAAGGAACTCCACAGGAGCAGAAGCTGTATGAACTCATCTGGAAAAGGACGGTCGCAAGCCAGATGTCCGATGCCACAGTGCTCCGTACCGACATAAAGGTCGGCTCGGACAAGATTTCAGAACACTTCTCCGTACAGGCCACACAGGTAGTATTCGACGGATTCCTCAAATTATATATGGAAAGCACCGACGAACCGCAGCAGGACGAAGAAGTCATACTGCCGGAGCTTCATATAGGGGACATTATGACCAATCTTGGCATGACGTCAGACTGCAGGTTCACATCAGCACCTTCCAGATATTCAGAGGCTACCCTTGTCAAAAAACTTGAAGAACTCGGAATCGGAAGGCCGTCCACATACGCCCCGACAATCTCAACCCTCACGAAAGGACGCGGATATATCCTGAAGGGCGACAAGGAAGGGGAAAAGATCAAGGTGACAAACCTGGCTCTCAAAAACGGTAAAATAACCTCATCCCAGAAAACGGAAAACTACGGGGCGGAAAAGGGAAGACTTCTCCCGCAGGAAATAGGAATAATCGTAACCGACTATCTTGTTGGACATTTCGACAAGATTCTCGACTACGGATTCACAGCAAATGTAGAAAAGGACTTTGACCTGATTGCAGACGGAAAGCAGCAGTGGAACAAGGTCATTTCATCTTTCTACACGCCTTTCCACAACAATGTAGAGACCACTATGAGCAACAAGGAATACGGACGCGCAAGCCGCGAGCTCGGAAACGATCCGAAAGACGGTCTGCCTCTTGTCGCAAAATACGGCCAATACGGAGCTTACGTCCAGAAAGGAGAAGGAGAAAACAGGACATACGCAAACCTTGCCCCTGGACAGCTGATAGAAAGTATCACTTTGGAAGAAGCGCTTAAACTTTTTGAACTTCCGAGAACAGCCGGACAGTACAACGGAATTGACGTAATATGCACGAAAGGACGTTTCGGTCCGTATATAAAATTCGGTGACAAGAACATCTCGATTCCACGCAAATCCGACCCTCTCAGCATCAGTCTTGAAGAGTGTATCGGCCTGATAGAAGCACATCTCAACAAATCCGCGAACAACATAATCGCAGAATTCGGAGACGGCATCCAGGTCATCAACGGCAACTACGGTCCATACATAAAGCAGAACGGCAACAACTACCGTATACCGAAAGGAACCGACGCTGCGGCTCTGACAGAAAACGACTGCAGGGAAATAATTGTTAATACAACCCCTACAGGCAGAAAATATAAGAAAAAGTAACCTTTATTTTCATATACATTACAATTTATAATTTTCATTTCACAAAATTTGGTTTTCTGAAATTTGTATATAACTTCGCAGGTTGAAATCAATTATAAACTGTAAGTACTATGCCAAGCTATCACATCGACCAGATTGATCAGAAGATCCTTTCCTTCCTTGTGAAAAATGCAAGGATGCCTTTTCTGGAAATAGCCAGAGAATGCGGAGTCTCCGGAGCCGCGATACACCAGCGTGTAAAAAGGCTTGAAGCAAACGGGGTCATCACCGGTTCGCGTCTTCTTGTAAAACCACAGGCTTTGGGGCTGAACGTATGCGCATACATAAGCGTGTCTCTTTCAGAAGCAAACAAATACCCTGAAGTAATAGAAGCTTTCAAAAAAATCTCGGAAATCGTGGAGTGCCATTTCGTGACAGGAAAATACGCGCTTCTGCTGAAAATATTCTGCTTTGACCACGACCACCTTATGGAAGTACTGGTCAATACGATACAGAAGATTCCATACGTACAGTCAACTGAGACACAGATTTCCCTTGACCAGGCCATTGAGCGTCAGGTATGGGTAAAGGAATACCAGAACACCAGCTTCTCCCGTGAGATTCAGAAAGACTGATACCGTCTCTCCTGTCAAATTGAAAGTATAGCCTGCGCAAGCACAAGATCCGCCTGCGTAGTGATTTTGATATTGTACCGCTCTCCATCAACGTATGCAAGCGGTATATTTTTTCTCTCCGCCACAGAAGCATCATCCGTAAATGCCGTATCGAACGCCTGCCTGTAGGAATCCTTAAGTATTTCCGAGTGGAATACCTGAGGTGTCTGGGCGGCATAAAGCAGGCTCCGGTCCGCAACCACGCCTTCCATCCTTTCAAGGCGGATATTTCCATCCGCATTCTCCACTTTTCTCAATGCCTTCAGAGTATCGGTCACAGGCACCACGGGAATGACGGCCGGCTCGGATTCGGCCATATTGAACATATTCCTTATCAGCTCTTCGGAGACCAGCGGCCTGACCCCGTCGTGTATGGCCACGATGGCTCCGTCCGGTACGCGCTCAAGTCCGTTTTTGACAGAATGGAAACGGGTGATCCCTCCCGGGACAAGCGTCTGCGGATATATGAACGAACTACTGTAGCAATATTTTTTCCAATAATCAATATGCGCCTCAGGAAGCACTGTTATGACCTTTATGCCCGGTACCGCGTTGACAAACCTTTCAATTGAAAGATGCAGAATCGCCTTGCCTCCGAGACTGAGAAACTGCTTGGGAACTGCACTTCCCATACGTGTGCCGCTTCCGCCTGCTGTAATTATCAGATATTTCTTCCGTTCCATCGTAAAATGTTTGCGCAAATTTAACTTTTTTCCGTAAATTTACCGCCTAATACAATTTATCGAAAATTTACAATGGCATTTTCATTTTTGACACAGGAGCTCGCCATCGATCTGGGCACTGCAAACACGGTCATTTTCCAGAACGACCAGGTCATTCTGGACGAGCCGAGCATAGTGGCCATCGACAACAACACCGGTGAGCTGAAAGGGCTAGGGCAGATAGCCAAAAGAATGCACGAAAGGGTAAATCCGGGAATCAAGACAATACGTCCGCTCAGAGACGGTGTGATCGCCGACTTCAATGCGGCGGAACTGATGATCAGAGGATTCATAAAAGAGACCAACAGCAAACGCAAATCCATATTTTCACCGAACCTCAAAATCGTGGTCGGCATTCCGTCAGGAAGTACAGAAGTTGAAATCAGGGCGGTCAGGGATTCTACGGAACACGCCGGAGGAAAGGATGTATACCTGATTTTCGAGCCTATGGCGGCTGCCCTCGGTATCGGTATGGACGTACTTGCTCCAAGAGGAAATATGGTTGTCGACATCGGAGGAGGTACAACTGAAATCGCCGTCATCTCCTTGGGAGGAATTGTCGTCCAGAACAGCATCCGTGTAGCCGGAGACGTTTTCACAAGCGACATCCAGTATTACCTGAAGCAGCAGCACAACATCAAAGTAGGAGAGATCACGGCCGAGCGCATCAAGATAGAAGTGGGTTCAGTCCTTCCTGACCTGGAAGTGGAGCCTAAGCCATACGTGGTAAGAGGTCCGAACCTTATGACAGCCCATCCTATTGAAGCCACTATCACATATCAGGACATAGCGCACTGCCTGGACAAGAGCATAGCCAAAATTGAAACGGCAATTCTTCACGTCCTTGAGCAGACACCGCCTGAGCTTTACTCCGATATCGTTGAAAACGGTATCTTCCTTTCAGGAGGAGGAGCGTTGCTCAGAGGTCTTGACAAGAGGCTCAGCGACAAAGTCAACATTCCTTTCCACGTGGCCGAAGATCCGCTCAGGGCAGTGGCACGAGGAACCTGCCTCGCACTCAAGAACACGGCAAACTATCCATTCCTGATGAGATAATGTCCAGGAAAGGAAATATAATCTATCACATATCAGTTGCAGCTATTTCCATCCTTATGGAGATAGCTGCATTGGGTATGCTGAAGTACAACGGAGTCATACAGAACAACTGGCTTTCCAAAGGTATACACGGTCTTATGGCCGGTGTATGCGGACAGACTGAATCCATAAAGGACTATTTTTCCCTGAAAAAGGAAAACGAAAGGCTGGTAAGGGAAAACTATGAGCTGGCGCAGCAGGTAAGGAGATACCGCTATGCAATGAATACGGATTTCAGTGCAGACACGACAGTTTCATCTGAAATAGGCTGCTACAGATACATTCCTGCCAATATCCTCAAAATGTACAGCAACAGCCAGCACAACTATCTCATCATCAACAAAGGTTCAGAAGACGGTGTTGTCATCCATTCCGGAATAATAACGCCGAACGGTGTGGTAGGAGTCGTGGATGCAGTCAGCAGACATTATTCGTATGCGATAGCTTTCACCAACAGCAATATGGTCGTCAGCGCAAGACTCGGGACTGACGGGGCCGTGGGCACTCTCAGATGGGACGGTCTCGGCAGCAAAGGAGCCATTCTCAGCGAGATTCCGCATCATATAGCATTTGAGAAAGGAGACACTGTATATACAAGCGGATATTCAGCAGTATTCCCTGCCGACATACCGCTTGGAATCACAGGCGAAAAAAGACTTGTCAACGGCTCGTCATACGAAATAAAGGTTGAACTCTTTGAAGATTTCAGCCGTATAAGACACGTAGCCGTGGTAAGCAATACGGACGAGAAGGAAATAGAAGAATTGGAACAGCGATGAAAGTAGTACAGAACTTCAACATAATGTATATCCTGCTGGTAATTGCACAGCTGCTGATCTGCAACTACCTTCATCTCAGTGCGCTTGTCACGGTCTCGATACTCCCTGTAATGACACTGTGCCTTCCATTGTCAGTCAAGACCATACCGGCACTTTTCATCGCGTTTTTTACAGGTCTCGCGACAGACGCCCTGGCAGATTCCACATTGGGACTCAATATAGTGGCCCTCGTACCAGTCGCAATAACAAGATTTACGGTCATCAGACTGATATTCGGAGAAGACACCATCAACAGGAACGAAGACATATCCATAAAGAAAAACGGAATTGTAAAAATCTCTGTGGCAATACTTATAGCACAGGCTGTCTTCTTCATAATCTACATCTGGGCTGACGGAGCAGGCACAAGGCCATTGTGGTTCAACCTGGCCAGATTCGCAGTTTCTATGGCAGCCAGCTACATAATTGCACTGATAACAGCGCATCTGCTTACATCACCGTCGAAATAATCAGCCCCGGAATCATCATGAAATTGGACAGGACAAATAAGATGCTTACAGGGCTTGGTATAGTCGCCGCAATACTTATCGTAAAGCTTTTCATAATACAGGTTGTTGATGACAAGTATAAAATCGACGCATCCAACAACTCTATGGTATATACCACGATATATCCCACGCGAGGAATCATCCACGACCGCAACGGGAAAATCCTTGTAGGCAACAAAATGGCTTATGACCTGCTGGTTACCCCAAGGGAGGTAGAGGAGTTCGACACGCTCACATTCTGCAAAGTATTGGGAGTGACGAAGGAGTTTGTGGACGAGAAGATGCAGGAATACAGGAAAAACAGGCGCAAGATAGGATTTCAGTCAGTAGTCATGCTCAAACAGCTTCCTCCTGAGACATATATGAAATTCGCAGAAATAGCCTATATGTTCCCCGGATTCAGAGGACAGGCCAGAAGCATAAGGGAATACCCTTTCAATGCCGGAGGCAACCTTCTCGGATATGTGTCGGAAGTCAACCAGAGCTACATCAACAGACATCCGGAAGAATATAAAGCCGGAGACTATGCCGGTATGACAGGCATTGAGGCCGCAAGGGAGCAGGACCTGAAGGGAGAAAAGGGATATGCCGTCTATCTCCGCAACTCGCACAACAAGATAATGACCCGGTACAATGACGGGGAGATGGACAAGGAAGCCGTTCCGGGCAACCATATCACTACCACCATTGACGCAGAGCTTCAGCACTACGGACAGATGCTTATGCAGAACAAGGTCGGAAGCCTCGTCGCGATAGAACCATCGACCGGGGAAATACTTACATTGGTATCAAGCCCCGGAATCGATGTTGAGGTCCTGGCTGATTTCGGCAACCATTACAACGACGTGCTCGCAAACCCGTACAAGCCGATGTTCAACCGTGCAGTCCAGGCCCCCTATCCTCCGGGATCCGTATTCAAGCTTGTAAACGGTCTGATAGGACTTCAGGAAGGCGTATTCACACCTGAGTCCAAATACCCGTGCAGTATGGGATACCGGTTCGGAGGCAACAAGCTCGGATGTCACGCCCACCCGTCACCGCTGAACTTCGAACAGTCGATTATGATGTCCTGCAACGCATACTACTGCTATGTGTTCCGCGCCATACTGGAAAACGGGAAATACAGCTCCATTGCCGAGGCTATGGACAAATGGAATGAATATGTGAAAAGTTTCGGATTCGGGCGCAAACTCGGCAGCGATTTCCCGTCGGAACTCGGAGGAACCATACCGGATTCAAAATATTACAATAAAGTCTATGGTAAAGGAGGATGGAAGGCAACCACTGTCATTTCCCTTTCAATAGGACAGGGAGAAATAGGATGCACCCCGCTGCACCTGGCAAATCTGTGCGCTACCATAGCCAACAGGGGATTCTATTATATACCGCATATCGTAAAGGATTCGGAAAACATCACAATCGACGGCAAATACAAGGAAAAACAATATACAATGGTGGATACCCTGTACTTTCCTGAGGTCATCAGCGGAATGTACAAAGCAGTGAACAGCGGATACGGAAGCGGAGGAACAGCAAGCGTAGCTGCCGTAAAAGGCCTTGAAATATGCGGAAAGACAGGTACTGCACAGAATCCGCGTGGAGACGACAACTCTGTATTCATCTGCTTCGCACCGAAGGACAATCCCAAGATAGCTGTGGCTGCATATATTGAAAACGGTTCGTTCGGAGCGAGATGGGCAGCACCTATAGCATCGCTGCTTGTTGAACAATATCTCAACGGGGAGATTTCCGCATCGCGGAAACCGCTTGAAGAGAGAGTTCTGGAGGGAAATCTTATGGACAAAGTAAAACCTTAGACTATGACAACTTCAAGAAACGGACTGTTCAAAAATATAGATTGGGCACTTGTTCTGTGCTATCTCGTGCTGATTGTCATCGGATGGATAAACATCTATGCTTCAATACATTCTTCAGAGCCGTCAAGCATATTCGACCCTTCCGGAAGAAGCGGAAAGCAGTTTATATGGATGGGAATCAGCATAGTGGCGGCCGTACTTATCATATTTGCATTCAACCCGAGGATTTACGAGAGCCTGTCCCTTGCCGTATATATATCGGTGATCATCTTGCTCATAGCAGTGATTTTTCTGGGGACGGAGGCAAAGGGATCACGGTCCTGGTTTGAATTCGGACAGGTCAGGTTCCAGCCTGCGGAAATATCCAAGATATCCACATCCCTTATGCTGGCCACCATTATGGGACAGTTCGGATTCAAGATGTCCAAAACCAGGAATTTCCTTACAGTGGCCGGAATCATACTGCTTCCGATGCTGATAATCATAGCCCAGAACGAGACCGGTTCGGCACTTGTATATGTCGGATTCGCATTTGTCCTGTACAGGGAAGGATTGTCCGGATGGCTTCTGTTCATAATAGGAATGGCAATCGTGCTTTTCATAATGACCCTTATGGTGTCTCCATACGCAGCCATAATGTTTCTCGCCGTAGTGACATCGTTCTGCAACGCCGTCTGCACAGGCCAGATGAAAGACTGGTGGAAGAAATATTTCCCCACGCTGCTTGTGCTGTCATTCATACCGTCAGCCCTCAGGAAAATCATCAGCACAACGGAGACCCCGGGCACATTCCTGCTGAATTTCAACCCTCTTTACCTGCTGCTTGCCGTTATCGGCATAGCCATTCCTGTCGTGGTGTATCATGCATACAGGAAACGGCATATATTCACATATCTTGTAGTCGCTGCCCTTGCAAGCGGCATCCTTCTGGTCTATTCCGCAGATTTCCTGTTCAACAATGTACTGCAGGACCATCAGCGCAAACGCATCGAAGTCCTCCTCGGAATGAAAGAAGACCCTTCCGGAGTAGGATACAATGTCAACCAGTCCATGATAGCCATCGGATCAGGAGGGCTTTTAGGAAAAGGATACCTCAACGGGACCCAGACGACATACGGATTTGTCCCTGAACAGAGTACGGACTTCATATTCTGTACAATAGGCGAAGAATGGGGATTTGTCGGAGCGACGACGGTCATACTAATCTATGTGTTCCTAATAGGAAGGATAATACACAACGCCGAGCGCAGCAAGGAATCTTTCACGCGCATATACGGGTACTGCGTAGCAAGCTGCATATTTATGCACCTGTTCATAAACATAGGAATGACCATAGGACTTATGCCGGTCATAGGAATCCCTCTGCCTTTCATAAGCTACGGAGGCTCGTCACTGCTGGCATTCACTGTCCTTTTATTCATTTTCATAGTCCTGGACAGCAACGAAAAGAGATATTTTGTCTAAAATATTTTGCATTCTCTTAATCTGAAACTATTTTTGTGGCGTCAAATGCAGAAAACATTTGAAGTATTATAAACCTAAACAATAAAAACATGGGACTTCTTGATGGAAAAGTAGCCGTCATCACAGGTGCGGCAAGAGGCATAGGTAAGGCCATTGCCTTGAAATTCGCTTCAGAAGGAGCAAACATCGCTTTCACTGACCTCGTAGTCAACGAGGCGGCAGAAGCTACAGTAAAAGAAATCGAAGCTTTCGGTGTAAAGGTAAAGGCCTACGCATCAAACGCAGCAAATTTTGAGCAGACACATACAGTAGTGGATGAAATCCACAAAGAGTTCGGACGTATTGATATCCTCGTAAACAATGCAGGTATCACAAAAGACGGTCTGATGCTCAGAATGGAAGAAGGACAGTGGGATGCTGTCATCGGAGTGAACCTCAAATCGGCATTCAACTTCATCCACGCCTGCACACCTATCATGGCAAAACAGCGTGAGGGAAGCATCATCAACATGTCTTCAGTGGTCGGAGTTTCCGGAAACGCAGGACAGTGCAACTACTCGGCTTCAAAGGCAGGACTTATCGGACTTGCAAAATCAATCGCAAAAGAAATGGGTCCACGCGGAATCCGTGCAAACTGCATTGCGCCAGGATTCATCATTACCGATATGACAAATGCCCTTTCAGACAAAGTGCGTGAGGAGTGGGCAAAACAGATTCCTCTCCGCCGTGGAGGTACTCCGGAGGATGTGGCAAATGTGGCTCTCTTCCTTGCATCACCTCTCTCTTCATACGTAAGCGGACAGGTTATCCACTGCTGCGGTGCAATGAACTGCTAATAACATCAGTCTGTCATCACGTCAGACGGCATAATAAGACAAGCGTTCCTCTTTTGAAGGAACGCTTGTCCGTTATATATCATCTTCCGTATATCCCGGAAGGATGGATTTATCTGATGGTGATCTGTCCGTCTTCCATTCCGACTTCTATAATGGAGTCCCGGTGTACCTTGCCGTCAAGGATGGACTTTGCAAGCAGATTGACCAGTTCACGCTGCATAAGCCTTTTGACAGGACGTGCACCGTATGCCGGTTCATAGCCTTTGGTGCTGAGGTAGTCTTCAAACTCTTTGGTAAAGCTGATTCTTACCCCGTTTTCCGCCAGTTTCTTTGTAAGGTCATCCATCTGAAGATGCAGAATCTCCCTTATGTCGTCCTGTGAAAGAGGCTCGAACATTATGATTTCATCAATCCTGTTGAGGAACTCCGGACGGACCGTCCTTTTGAGGATTTCAAGCACTTCATTCCTGCACTCAGCCAACATTTCCGCACGCTTATCCATGGATTCAGCGTCATCTGAAGATGCCGGCAGCCTGTCCATATAATTCTGTATGACATCCGCACCCACATTTGAAGTCATTATCAGGATAGTGTTCTTGAAATCGACAGTACGTCCTTTGTTGTCCGTAAGACGCCCGTCATCAAGCACCTGCAGCAATATGTTGAACACATCAGGATGCGCCTTCTCTATTTCATCAAGAAGTATGACAGAATAAGGCTTTCTCCTGACGGCCTCGGTCAGCTGACCGCCTTCATCATAGCCGACATATCCCGGAGGCGCACCTACGAGACGGCTTACGGAATGACGTTCCTGATACTCGCTCATATCGATACGGGTAATCATATTCTCATCATTGAAAAGGAATTCCGCAAGAGCCTTCGCAAGCTCTGTCTTTCCGACTCCTGTCGTACCCATAAACAGGAATGATCCGATCGGCCTCTTCTCATTCTGAAGACCAGCACGGCTTCTGCGCACCGCATCCGACACGGCAGCTATAGCCTGATCCTGTCCGACGACTCTTCTGTGAAGTTCCGTCTCCATACGGAGCAGTTTCTCCCTCTCACTTTCAAGCATACGCTTCACAGGAATTCCTGTCCATTTTGCGACCACTTCGGCAATGTCTTCAGGAGTAACCGATTCCCTGATTATAGGATCCTTTATTTCAGCCTGTTTTGCAGTCAGAAGGTCTATCTTCTCCTTTGCCTGCGCCATCTTTCCGTAACGGATTTCCGCTACCTTGCCATAGTCGCCTGCCCTTTCCGCATTTGAAGCCTGTACCTTATAGTCCTCGATCTGCTGACGCGCCTCCTGAAGCCCGGAAAGAATGTTTTTCTCCTCTTCCCATTTCTTCATAAGCACATCTCTCTGAGTGTTCAGATCTTCCAGTTCCTGCCTGATCTTGTCCATCTTAAGAGATACTCCTTCCCTTTTGATTGCCTCACGCTCAATTTCAAGCTGGCGTATCCTGCTGTTGAGGTCATCAATAGGCTCAGGCACCGAATTCATCTCCAGCCTGAGTTTTGAAGCCGCCTCATCCACAAGGTCAATCGCCTTGTCCGGAAGGAATCTGTTGGTGATATACCTGTGCGACAGCTCCACAGCTGCAATCAGGGCATCATCCTCTATATGTACCTTATGATGGTTCTCATACCTCTCCTTGAGCCCGCGCATAATCGATATGGACTCCGCAGGCGACGGCTCGTCCACCATCACCATCTGGAAACGCCTTTCAAGGGCCTTGTCAGTCTCAAAATATTTCTGATACTCGTCAAGAGTCGTAGAGCCTATTGTACGAAGCTCACCTCTCGCGAGAGCCGGCTTCAGGATATTGGATGCATCCATAGCTCCGGATGTCCGTCCCGCGCCTACGAGTGTATGAATCTCATCTATAAAGAGGATCACCTCACCCTCGCTGTCCACCACTTCCTTGACGACTCCCTTCAGCCTCTCTTCAAATTCTCCCTGATATTTGGCTCCGGCAATAAGGGCTCCGAGGTCAAGTGAATATATTTTCTTGTTTTTCAGATTTTCCGGCACCTGTCCGTCAACAATCTTTTCTGCTATACCTTCTGAAATAGCAGTCTTACCTACACCCGGTTCACCGACAAGGATCGGGTTGTTTTTAGTTCTGCGGCTAAGAATCTGGAGTACCCTGCGGATCTCCTCATCCCTGCCGATTACAGGGTCCAATTTACCCTGTACCGCCCTCTCATTGAGATTGACGGCAAATTTTTCAAGATTTTCAAATTTATTGTTTCCCATATTCATCTCCTTTTTATCCGCCGCTGAGACAGGACGGCATAAAACAAAGGCCGTCTGTTACGCGGACAGACGACCATTGTCAAATTATATTCCAAAACCCGAATCGCTGACATTATGTCAGCAGGGCGGACAATCGGAGATTACTCTTCAGCTGAAGGATTCTCTGCAGGAAGCGGAGCTGCAGGAAATTCAGGAACCTGCTCTGTTGCAATGTTTTCCACCTTGTCGGTGATATCCACTCCACTTTTGCTCTTATTGCCTGTTGCAAAGGTGGTAATAACTGACACGACAAACACGAAAGCAACCAATCCCCATGTAATCTTCTCAAGTATGTCAGCTGTCTGACGTACACCGAAAGTCTGGTTACCGGCAACAAAGTTGCTTGCAAGTCCACCGCCTTTTCCGTTCTGAAGCAGGACCACAATCGTAAGAAGCACACTGGCAAGGATTACAAGCACTGTCAGAATTGTAAATACGACATTCATTTTATCTTAATTTTTAAATTTCTACGTTTAATTTTTCAATAAGGGCTGCAAAGTAAGCATTTTTTTCCGGATATGCCAAAATTAGTTTGGAATAAATGTCTTTAGCCTGGTCATAATATCCCTGTTCAGCATATATTTGCGCCAATGTCTCCGTACAGAAATCCATATCGGCCTCATATCCGTCCACATTGCCGGAACCAGGATCATTATTGCCGGATTTCCATGAAAAACGCGGAAGTCCCCTGTCCCCTACCTTCTCATATTGGTCCTTTGAAAAATAATCCCCTCCGGCGACATATACCTTACGCTCCTTCTTCTCGGCACGGTCCCCGATTTCAGACATCCTGCTTTCCTGAATATAAGCCTTGACTATGTCGGCTACATCCTTGTCGGAACAGTTGACCCTGCGTCCCGCTCTCACCATATCCGCTATTTTCCTTCTTGAAGGGATATACATCGCAGCATCGGCATACTGGGCTTCGCTCCAGCCTCCGATCGCACTCATCCTGGCTCCCAGCTCCTTACGTGCAGCCGCGAACCAGGGATAGACATTCACTATCCCTGCAAGGGATTCCAGTGAAAGTGATTTCAGATCAATATATCCTCCCATAGTCCTACCAGTTTGCGACAGTCGCATTGAAAATATCCTCGCAGAGCTTTTCTATGATCTCTTCGCAAAGAGAAGCCTCCACAGCATCAAGAGACTGGGCGGAATCAAAATCGGCATACGCCGAAAACGATTTCGCGTCAAAGTCATCCTCTGGATATTTCCTGTTCATAAAACTTATCTTGACATTGACGGTAAGCCTGTTCTGGGCCGCAACCTCATTGGCCGTAACCGCCATAGCCTTCACATCATACCCTATGATCTCACCGCGTATTTCAAGGTCGCCATCCTCGTCAACCTGCTCAAGCTTGGTAAGCCTCCTGAACTTATCCTTAAGGGCCTCGGTAATTTCATTGCTCAGAGAAGGGTTGACCCTCAATGCCTTATACTCAAAATAATCAATCGTAACCGTCTGTACGTCCGACTGTATCGAAGTTCCGGTAAAAGAATATATCCCACAGGAATGAACGAGCATAGCTACAGCGGACAGAACGGCGCACATCAGCACAACCGACAGTATCTTAAATTTCCTTGTCATTTCTCCAGCTCCTTTAGTTTTCTGTATAATGTTCGCTCCGATATGCCCAGTTCAGCCGCGGCAAGCTTGCGGTTGCCCTTATATTTGTCCAGAGCCTTACGTATCATATCATCTTTGGCCTTCCTTATTGAGAAGTCGGTATTGTCCTGCTCGTCAGGCTCCTCTACATCATCAATCTTCGGCACGGCGTGATATACTTCCCCTTCATCGATATCCTGCCATTCCGGATCCGCCACGCTGTGCACGGCAGTATGCTCATTCTCCGGAATCACCGGATGGTGAGGAAGCTGAGGATGCAGGCGGGCATCACCTATAAGCTCCTTCAGATAATCGACTTCCTGACGAAGCTGGTATATCATTCTTATTATAGCCTCCCTTTCTCCGGGATTCATAGTATCATCCTGGGAATATGACGATTTCACAGGAAGCATATTGGAATCATCCTTCGGAATATAAGCCGAAAGTATATCCGCAGTTATTTCATTTCTGGCAGCAATCCTGTATGACTCAAGGGCACATACAGTCTCCGCGACATTTTTCAGCTGGCGGATGTTGCCCGGCCACCTGTAACTTTTCAGAAGAGCTATGGCATCCTGGGACAGGACAGCCTTGCCCATACCGTACTTTTCAGCGAAATCCGAAGCGAACTTTCTGAAAAGCAGATGGATATCTTCCTGACGTTCACGCAAAGGAGGCATTATCACAGGAACAGCATTGAGCCTGTAATACAAGTCCTCACGGAATTTTCCTTTGGACACGGCATAGATCAGGTTGACATTGGTCGCAGCCACAACCCTTACATCCGTTTTCAGGACCTTTGAAGAACCTACCCTTATGAACTCTCCCGACTGCAGGACCCTCAGCAGCTTTGCCTGAGACGCAAGGGGCAGTTCACCTATTTCATCCAGAAACAGGGTTCCTCCGTCAGCTTCCTCAAAATATCCTTTACGCATTTCATTGGCCCCGGTAAAGGAACCTTTTTCGTGGCCGAACAGCTCCGAATCAATAGTCCCCTCCGGAATGGCGCCGCAGTTGACGGCGAAATATTTCCCTGTCCTGCGACGGCTGAACTGATGTATTATCTTGGGTATGTTTTCCTTGCCGACTCCGCTCTCTCCGCTGATAAGGACCGTAAGGTCCGTAGGAGCGACGGCAACCGAAATTTCCAACGCCCTGTTGAGTACCGGATCGTTGCCGATTATATCAAATTTATTTTTTAATGTCTGTAATTCCTGAGTCGTCATAATGCGACAAAGTTAAGAAAAGCCGTCAAAATATACATCTCAAATGCGAAAAAATTAAAATATATAATTATATTTGCCTTAGTTTGCATTTTTGTAAAACAAACGGTCAAGCCGAGCGTAAAGTACAAAATAAACATCAAAACATATTTTAATTTATAAGCAATGAATAAAGGTATTAAAATTCTGGCCAGTGCCGTTCTCGGACTCGCTGCCGTAGCTTGTAGCTCGCCTCAGAAAATGGCAGAACAGGCAAAGAACGTGACCGTATCAAGCGATCCAGCTGTTCTTGAAGTAGTTGCCGGTAAAATCGAAGCATCTGTTTCCGTTACGTATCCGGCCAAGTATTTCCATCCTAAAGCAATTCTCGAGGTTACTCCGGTGATTGTCTATGAGGGCGGAGAGGCTAAGATGGCTCCTTTCTATTTCCAGGGAGAAAAAGTGAAAGACAATTATGAGGTAGTTCCTTCAGATGGAGCAACAATCACAAAGAAAGTGAAATTCGACTATGCTCCAGGTATGGAAAAAAGCTACCTTGAACTTCGCGGTGTAGTGAAATACGGCAAAAAGACAGCTGATCTTCCTGCAAAGAAAGTCGCTGACGGAGCCAATACCACCTATATGCTTGTCGAGAAAGACGGAAGAGTTGATTTCAAGGCAGACAACTATCAGGAAATCATCAAACAGACTGCAGAGGGACAGATCCTTTACACCATCAGCAGTTCAGCTGTAAGAAACAGCGAGCTCAAGTCACAGTCAGTAAAAGACTTCCAGGCAGCTCTTGACGAGATCAAGAACAACGAGCGCAAAGCCCTCACAAGCACAGACATCGTTGCATACGCATCTCCGGACGGAAAAGAGGATATGAACAACAAACTTTCCGACAACCGTTCAAAGAGTGCAGAGAAAGCATTCAAGAAAGTGACCAAGAAACACGAGGCTGACGCTCCTGTAAATGTGAAGAGCGTAGGTGAAGACTGGAAAGGTTTCCAGGAGCTCGTTTCCGAGTCAGACCTTGAGGACAAAGACCTCATCATCCGCGTACTTTCTATGTACAGCGACCCTGCTGTCCGCGAAAGAGAGATCAAAAATATGTCGGCTGTATACAAGACTCTTGCTAAGGAGGTTCTTCCTGAGCTCCGCCGTGCAAGATTCATCGCAAATGTAGAGTTCACAAACTACTCAAGCGAAGAGCTTCTCCAGCTTATCGAGGAGAACATCGACATTCTTGACGAAGAGGCACTTCTCCGTGCTGCAACTCTCGTAAAAGAAAGCAAAGACAAACTTGCCCTTTACAACAAGGCTGTAGAGAAATACAACAGCGAACGTGCACAGTTCAACATTGCTGTAGTCTACCTCAACGACAATGACCTCAACAAGGCAAAGAAAGCTCTTGACAAAGTGAAGACACAGGACGGTGACTACCAGAATGCAAAAGGCGTAATCGCTCTCCGCGAAGGAAATCTTGCTGAAGCAGGCAAACTTTTCGCTGCTGCCGGAACAAAGGCTGCCAAAGAGAATGCTGCTGTTGTTGACATCCTCAACGGCAGATACGCTGAGGCTGAGGCTAAGCTTGCTGACGCAGAGTGCTGCGAAAACAAAGCTCTTGCATACATCCTTACAGGCAAACTTGACAAAGCATCCGCTGCTATCAAATGCGAATGCCCTAAATCAGCTTACCTCAAAGCTGTCATCGCAGCACGTCAGGGCAAAGCTGATGCAGTGAAGGCAAACCTTGAGAAAGCAGGCAAATGCAAGGAACTTGCAGCCAGAGCTGCAAAAGACATCGAGTTCGCTCAGTTCAAATAGTCTTTTTGCAACACCATAATACAAGCCCCGATGCGATATGCACCGGGGCTTTTTCGTTGAAATATCCAGAAGCCTACCTATTTTTTGCCATTCTGGATTTTATGAGTATTTTTGAAAATATTGTGTCTATATGTTTGACAAACCATAATGATTGTATGAAAATAGGTATTTACACTCTGACTTCTCCTTTGCACGATGAAAAGGCTTTGAACACCGCTTCTGCAACATTCCTTGAAGAAATAGGAGAAAACCTTGAATCTTATGCCGAAGGCAACGATTCATACGAACTTGTATTCAAAGGCTCGGACTACTCCGATTTCGGAACAGATGACCTTGATGTGATATATGTCCGTACAGGAGGTACAGAAGGGCTTTTCAAGCAGATCTTCGATAAAGTACGTACTTCAGAATCAGGATACGACAGGCCTGTAAGGCTTCTTACTTCAGGAAAGAGCAATTCATTGGCAGCGTCTATGGAAATTATGTCTTTTCTACGGCAGAATGAATGCTCAGGAGAAATCATACACGGCAGCTGCAGCTATATAGCAGGAAGGCTCGCATTGCTTACAAAGGTCGACAAGGCAAAAAAGAAGCTGCAGGGGACGAACCTCGGAGTCATAGGGCAGCCGTCGGACTGGCTGATTTCATCCGGAGCAGATTACACGAAAGTCAAAGAGAAAACAGGAATCACTTTAGTTGACATCCCTATTTCCGAGCTGATAGAGGAGATCGCCAAAAAAGAATATCCTTCCAACAGCATAGTCAAAGCTGCTGCAGAAAAGGCCGCCACTCTCCCTGAAAAGATCAAGCCATACTGGGAAGATGCCCTGAACATATATGGAGGTCTGAAACGAATAATAGAGAAACACAAACTTTCAGGGTTGACCATCAGATGCTTTGACCTTCTTGAAGCCATAGGCAACACAGGATGCCTCGCTCTGGCCATACTCAACAGTGAAGGTATCCCTGCAGGATGCGAAGGAGATATTCCAGCACTCCTTACGATGGCCGTATCACAGGCAGTGACAGGATCGCCGGGATTCCAGTGCAATCCATCCAGCATAGACCCAGAAACAGGAGAGATATTGCTTGCCCACTGCACGATACCGTTGAATATGGTGCGCAGCTATTCGTTTGACACTCATTTCGAATCCGGCATAGGCGTAGCTATCCACGGGGAGGTGCCGGAAGGGGATGTAACTGTCTTCAAACTTTCAGGTGACCTTTCACGCTGTTTCATCTCTGAGGCCTCTCTGCTTAAAAACCAGTACAAACAGGATCTCTGCCGTACACAGATTGTGCTCCGGACAGAAGATATAGCTGACTATTTCCTGAAGAATCCTATAGGGAACCACCATATCGTACTTTCAGGACACCACAAAACAATTCTTCAGGCTTTTTTCGAAGCCTGAAGAATTGACAAAGATATTTCCTGTGCTATTTTTTTAGCCATTTGTCCGTAAACCATCTGCGGACAGGAATATCGTATAGCTGTGTCCGGTATATACGATATGCCCCACGAGCCACGACATAACCGGCATAGCACACCGTATACAACCGCACAAGCCCGGTACAACGGGCAGGGGCCTTTGCAATCAAATGAAGATCAATGAATTATAAAACAGTATATCTTGTATGGGCCATACTGTTTTGCAACCGACTGACAGACAGCATATTGCAGAGACCCACCTATTCTATGCCACCGGTCGCCACCTTCAGTCAAGTTAAGCTGATTGTCAACTATTTGTAACTGAAGGTGGATGCTGATTTTTTCCACTGCAAGTATATTTTCATTGATTATCAGCCCATTACCACTGAAGGTGGAAGATATGTGGAGAGCCATTCAATCCACTTTTGCCGACCGGACTGAAAAACACGAGACATCCTACTAAATGTCCACCAGGCCTTTTATCCCTTGCCCCAAGCTTTGCTTAACCCGGGTTAAAAAGAAAACAGCCACCGGTCTTTGACCGGCAGCTGTAAGTCTTGGCGGTGAGAGGGGGATTCGAACCCCCGGTACGGTTGCCCGTACGTCAGTTTAGCAAACTGGTGGTTTCAGCCACTCACCCATCTCACCAATCTCCCTGAAAGCAGGTCATTCAGGTCTGCGTGGCTTGCAGAAGAACTTGTTTCCATAAAGGAAACCGACCTGTCCATTCAATCGGGAATGCAAAGATACAACAAAATTATTGTTTTGCAATATTTGAACTTAAAGTTCATATCAAGCTTTGACTTCGGCAATGAAAAACAGTTTTTTCATTGATCTTAGTTTTTCGCTATATTTTCTCTCATCTCTGTATCAGCCTGGATATTCTTCATCTTGTAATAGTCCATAATACCGAGATTTCCGTTGCGGAATGCCTCTGCCATAGCAAGAGGAACTTCAGATTCAGCCTCTATCACCTTGGCGCGGGCCTCCTGTGCTTTCGCTTTCATCTCCTGCTCAAGTGCCACAGCCATAGCCCTTCTCTCCTCCGCACGTGCCTGGGCGATATTCTTGTCCGCCTCGGCCTGATCTATCTGAAGGAATGCACCGATATTCTTTCCTATATCAATGTCGGCTATGTCAATTGAAAGAATTTCAAATGCCGTACCTGCGTCAAGTCCTTTGTTGAGAACCACTTTCGATATTGAATCCGGATTTTCCAGCACCTGCTTGTGGCTTTCGGCAGAACCGATGCTTGATACGATACCCTCACCCACACGTGCAAGCACCGTCTCTTCTCCTGCTCCTCCGACAAGCTGCTTGATATTCGCACGCACAGTCACACGGGCTTTTGCGATAAGCTGAATACCGTCCTTGGCCACAGCCGTCACAGGAGGCGTATTGATCACCTTCGGATTGACAGACATCTGCACAGCCTCAAACACATCACGTCCGGCAAGGTCAATCGCTGCAGCCATCTTGAAATCCAATGCGATATTGGCCTTGTCAGCCGAAATCAGCGCATTGACGACCTTGGGAACATCTCCCTTGGCAAGATAATGTGCCTCAAGTTCATTCGCATCCAATTTAAGACCGGCCTTTGTACCGGTAATCATAGCCATAACGATCGTTCCCGGAGGGACCTGCCTCCATCTCATAAGCACAAGCTGCACAAGAGAAACCCTGACTCCCGAGATAAGGGCCTGAAACCATAGGGTCACGGGGAAAAACCAAAGCAGAATCACCAGTCCCACGATGGCAACGGCAACCCATACGACAATATAAGTCAATTCCATAGTAAAAAAATTAATGTTCCTGATAAATTATGTATTCCTTCAGAATTCTGAGTCCAAAGGCTTTACAAAAACCTTGTTGTTTTCAATCAGAGCCACCTCTACAGCGACGCCTGAATCAATCATCCCCTCAAGAGCCTTCACCTCATACGAAACAGTACCGAACCTGGCTGAACCGACCGGAGAAAGACGTGTTATAGTCTTCCCTCTGTCACCGATGGAAAGCTGTTCCTCATTGTCAGGCAGAGCCTTGGATTCAATGTTGGTATTCAAGGTGAACTTCTTCCAGGTCTTTTCCCGCAGAATATAGGCGGTGAGCCCCACAACCAGGACAACATTGACCGCAGTGACGACAGTACCGGCAGTCATCCCCAGCACATAGAAAGCATACACGCTTGAACCAATAAGGGAAATGAGTCCAAGGACACCGGCTATCCCGACACCCGGTATAAGCAGGATTTCCGCCAGAAGAAGCAGAACTCCGACAAGAATCAATGTCAATATAAATCCCATAAATATCTATTTTTTCTTTTCCATAGCCCTGGCCGTTGCGACCGAGACTGATTTACCGTCAATATAAGCAACTATATACGCACTTTTGAACCCTGCCCTTCTCACTTTGTTGAGGTTTGAAAGCACATCATTGTAAGTCCTGAACACACCTACGCTATAAGTGTATTTCCCGGATGAAGAATCGCTTACGAAAACAGGACTGAGGCCTCTGAGCTGGGCGACGGAAGCCGGTCTTGCGACACTGAAAATCTGAATCTGATAGACCACCCCGGCAGGAATCGTATTATCCTTTGCGAAACGCCCTTCTGGAAGAATCATAAACGAATAATCAAATTCATCCGCAGGCTCTTCAAACGCCATATCCAACGTGTCACCGATATTCATCCGTACAAATGAATATTCAACATCTTCATCATACGCAGCTTCGGAAGCGGCATACACTTTTTCAGGATCGATGACCACTCCGCTGAAAAGGAACTCCATCTCAATCTGCTGAAGCAACGCCGTAGCCCTGTCCAGAGAATCCTGCATCACTGGTATGGCCTCCTCCCGGCGCAATATCTCAGCCGTAAGGACAGCCCTCTCCTCAACGTCATCGCTCATAGCAAAACGCACTCTCTCCTTGTCCAGAGACTGCCCATAGATATACAGCGAATCTTTCAACGACCTCACCTCCTCCATTTTTGCCATATACCTCCTGGTATCGACATTCTCCGGAATTCCGTCATCTTCCGCAGGAGCGACACTGTCTTTTGCGGCAGGCTCAAGAGACATAATCCTACGCAGCTCCGCCATATCCTCAACCGCACCGCTTATAGGCATGTTGTCATACTCCAGCACATAGACATTCACACTGTCCGCTGTACAGTCCCTGTTGGAGGCGAACACAGTATATCTGCCATCGTCGGTATTCACAAAAAGAAAATCATCATACGGGGAAGAATAAGGGAACCCGAGATTTACAGGAACGCCCCAATCTCCTGACTCTTCGTCCCAGGACGACACATAAATATCATATCCGCCCATTCCGTAAAGTCCCGACGACGAGAAATACAACGATTTGCCGTCAGGGGAAAGCATAGGGTATATTTCGTCTCCTGAAGAAGTGAGATGTTCATTGAGCAATGAAGGAGCGGTCCAAAGGGAATCGTTGAACACGGTGCACATAAGATTTCTTGAGCCTCCTTCATCACGAGCGGAAAAATAGATCTCCCTGTCACCTTTTCCGGCATAAACCGCCCTGGAGAACGGATGCCCAGAACTGCCGTCAAGAACATCCGGGACCGGATGCCAGGATTTGTCCTCCAAAGGATAATACAGAAAAAAATCATTGAGTTTCTTTATTTTTCGTGCGACCACCGAGAGCCTGTACACGAAATCGAGCATATTCGCCCCGTTTTCACACAACAGCCTGCTGTCTTCAATCCCGATCCTCTCCAAAGAATCCACAGGGAGTTCCAAAGCTTCCCGGCATACCGCAAGCGCATTGGCGAAATCATATTCCTTACGCAAAGAATCGGCAACCCGCATAAGACTGTCCGCACGTTCAGAAACCCGTGCAGACAAGGCAAGGCTGTCCACGGACACGACATCCGAAGAATCCACGATTGTCTCCTGCCCGTGAAGGGCAGCAGGCGAAACAAGTAAAACCGTTATGTATAAGGATATTGACGAAATTTTCCCGATCATCATTCTGCCTGAATTCATTTCAACAGCACAAAAATAACAAATACTTTACATAAATTTCATCTATAAGAAAAAATATAGTAAATTTGTGCCCTATTTGCGGTAAGCCGCATTTTTGAAGCTAAAATATTTAATAATTAACGATAAAAATTATGCAAAGTAAAGGTGCAATCAGATTGGTGGCAATTCTGTTGGCAATAGCGTGCATCTGGCAACTTTCGTTTACACTTGTGACCCGCATACAGGAGAACAAGGCAGCGAAATATGCCGAAAATGCCGTTGTAGCTTTCCAGAACTCAGCTGCCTTCAACAGAATTTCCGAAGCTGACAGAGCTTTCCACCTCGACTCGATCAGAAAAGAGAGCAACAGGTGGTATCTTGACTCAATCTCTTCAGAGAAGGTATATTTGGGTTATACCTACAAAGGAGTCAAAGAGAAGGAGATAAACCTCGGACTTGACCTTAAGGGCGGTATGAACGTAATGCTTCAGGTTCAGCTTGAAGACCTCGTAAAAGCTCTTGCGGACAACAACCAGACCCCTGAGTTCAAACAGGCACTCGCACTCGCGAAGGAGCGCAGTGTAAACTCAAGGGCCGATTTCATCACACTCTTCAAAGAGGCTTGGGATGAAGTAGGCGGAGGAATGCCTCTCGCACAGATTTTCGGAACATACGAAATGAGCAGCAAAATAAACGCTCAGTCAACAGATGCACAGGTTATAGATGTCATCCGCAAAGAGGCTGAAAGCGCGATTTCAAACTCATTCAACGTCCTCAGGAACCGTATCGACCGTTTCGGTGTGACACAGCCAAGCATCCAGCAGCTCGGAAACAGCGGAAGAATTCTCGTGGAGCTTCCGGGAGTAAAGGAGCCTGAGCGTGTGAGAAAGCTTCTTCAGGGAACAGCATCCCTCGAATTCTGGGCTACATACGACAACACCGAAATCTTCCCGTTCCTTCAGGAAGCCAACGCAACTCTTGCACAGCTTCTTGCAGACGAATACGTCACTGTTGAGGAAACAGCAGAGAGCACCGGCTCAGACATTCTTGACGAAGAGATCAACAATCAGGAAGCTACAGCCGAAGAGGAAGCAGCATTCAGAAAGGAAAACCCTCTCTTTGCTGCACTTTCACCTGCAGTCTACAACGGAAGGATAGCAAACGGAGCCTGCATAGGCTACGCAAACTATGCTGATACGGCAAAAATCAACAGATGGCTCAGCACTCCTCAGATAGAGTCCCTCTTCCCTGCGGAATTCAAAGCCATGTGGACTGTCAAACCTTCACAGTACATCCCTGGCGGCAACACATACGAACTCGTTGCCATCAAATCAACTTCCCGTGACGGCAAAGCACCTCTTGACGGAGGCGTAGTGACTGACGCACGCGTGCAGTACGGCAATTCAGGCGGAAACCCTGAAGTTTCCATGACAATGAACGCTGAAGGAGCGAACATCTGGGCAAGAATGACAAAAGACAATATCGGAAGGCAGATTGCAATCGTGCTTGACGGTATGATATATTCTTATCCGACCGTAAACGGCGAAATCTCAGGAGGAAGCTCACAGATTACAGGAAATTTTGACCTTGAAGAGGCTGAAGACCTTGCAAACGTGCTCAAATCAGGTAAGCTCCCTGCACCGGCAACCATCGTTCAAGAGCAGGTTGTAGGACCTTCACTCGGAGCTGAATCAATCAATGCAGGCCTCATCTCCTTCATCATCGCATTCTGCCTCGTTCTCCTCTATATGATACTGTTCTATCAGGGAGCCGGCCTTGTAGCCGACCTCGCGCTGCTCTGCAACGTTCTCTTCCTGTTCGGTTCACTCGTTTCATTCGGTGCAGTCCTCACATTGCCTGGTATAGCCGGTCTCGTGCTGACTCTCGGTATGGCGGTGGATGCCAACGTCATCATATATGAGCGAATCAAAGAGGAGCTCCGTTCAGGCAAAGGACTCAGCAAAGCGATTTCCGACGGTTATTCTAACGCTTACTCGGCTATCATCGACGGTCAGATCACAACAGCCCTCACAGGACTTGTGCTCTTCCTCTTCGGTTCAGGCCCGGTACAGGGATTCGCAACTACCCTGATTATAGGTATCATCACTTCCGTGATCACATCCATCTTCATCACAAGGCTCATATTTGAAAGCAGACTTTCAAGAGGCAAGAACATATCTTTCGACAACAAGCTGACAAGGAACTTCCTTCAGAATACAAGAGTGGATTTCCTCAGCAAGAGAAAGATCACATACATTCTTTCAGGTGCGCTTATCATAGCTTCCATCTGCTCTATCTGCTTCAAAGGATTTACATACGGTGTAGACTTCACCGGAGGACGTACATTCGTAGTAAGGTTTGACCAGCCTGTACAGGCCGAGGAGATCCGCGCTGCCGTGAACGCCGCATTCGATGCAGCTGCCATTACCGATGACAGCGTAGACAATGCAGCCGCAGAGGTAAAACAGTTCGGTGGAGAAAGCCAGATGAAAATCACAACTACCTATAAGGTTGAGCAGGAATCCACAGAAGTGGATGCAGAGGTTGAGGAAATTCTCTACAGCGCATTGAAAGGATTCTTTGTCAACGGAATATCCATCGAGGAGTTCCGCTCGACACTTGACAACCCTAACGGTATCATCAGTTCCGACAAGGTAGGTCCTACAATAGCGAACGATATCAAGAGGGATGCAATCATCGCGGTACTCATCGCCCTGCTTGTAATCTTCGCATATATCGCTATCAGGTTCAAGAACTGGACTTGGGGACTCGGTGGAGTTGCTTCACTTGCACACACTGCAATCATAGTGATCGGCTTCTTCTCATTCTTCTCTGGAATCCTTCCTTTCAGCCTTGACGTAGACCAGACGTTCATCGCCGCGATACTTACAATCATCGGTTATGCAATCAACGACAACGTGGTTATCTTCGACCGTATCCGTGAGTACAAAGGTCTCCATCCTAAGGCTGAGCTCAAGACCAATGTAAATGAGGCTCTCAACAGCACACTTTCACGTACAATGAACACCTCACTTACAACCCTCGTAGTAATGCTTGCGATTGCAATCTTCGGAGGAGAGGTGATCAGAGGTCTTGCTGTGGCTCTCATCATCGGTATCGTTGTCGGAACATACGCTTCCATCTTCATCGGTACACCGATCATGTACGACATCACAATGAGTACAGAGAAGAAGAAAGCCGAGAAAGCAAAGAAATAAATCTTTATCCATAACTTGAAAATGGTGGCCAGGAGCAATCCGGTCACCATTTTTTATATTTGGAGGGTATCTGTAACACTCTGTATATCAGTTGATTGCAAAACAGCATGGTCCATATACGATATACTGTTTTATAAGGCATTGAGTTTCATTGCATTGCACAGACCCACCAGGAACAACACTGTGCGCTGCAACCTGACACCGCTCCCGTGCTGTTTTCATCCAAAAGAATAAAAACATATATTTGCAGGATGGACTGTGACGGTCCTCAAAAGAAAAGCACAAAAACATCAATTATATGAAAAAGATTCTATTGGCAATCACTGCGCTGTGCGCAGTATTCGTGATGGACGCAAAAGTGGTCCTTCCCAACGTAATCGGAGACAATATGGTGCTTCAGAGAGACTCTGAAGTAAAACTTTGGGGAACAGCCGAACCAGGAAAGAAAGTGACTGTAAGTACATCCTGGAGCAAGGAAAAAACAGTCGTAAAAGCAGGCGATGACGGGAAATGGACAGTTTCAGTCAAGACTGCAGGTGCCGGAGGACCTTTCGAGATAACATTCAACGACGGAGACATTCTGACATTGAAGAATATCCTTCTGGGAGAAGTATGGTTCTGTTCGGGCCAGTCCAATATGGAGATGCCTATAAAAGGATTCAACAACCAGTCCGTTGAAGGGTCGGCGGACGTGATAATCGGAGCGAGGCCCGAGACTCCGATAAGGATGTGCACGGTAAGAAGAACTGCATCCTGCACTCCTCAGGAAAACTGTGATGCAAGATGGCTGGAACATACTCCGGAAAATGTGGCCGGAACAAGCGCAACGGCATATTTTTTCGCTGAATATCTACAGAAAACCCTTAATGTGCCTGTCGGAATAATAATCTCAGCATACGGAGGTACCCCTATTGAGGCCTGGATGGACAAGAAGACCATTTCAGAGAAATTCCCTGAATTCAACCTTGCTTTCCTCGATGCGGATCAGAAACCGAAAAATCTCCAGCACCAGCCGACGACTTTGTACAACTCAATGGTAGCACCTGTCATCCCGTACACTGTCAAAGGAATAATATGGTACCAGGGAGAATCCAACCGTAAAAGGGAAAAACAATATGAAAGGCTCCAGCCGGAATTCGTGGGAATGCTCAGGGAGCAGTGGGGCATAGGAGAAATTCCGTTCTATTACGTCCAGATAGCTCCTTACAACTATGACAATCCTATGGACAATGACGGGGCAAAAATCAGAGAAGCACAGATGAAAAATCTTGCGGAAATCCCGTCGTCAGGAATGGCGGTCACTCTGGACATCGGTGATCCGGACTGCATCCACCCTGCAAAGAAGAAAGAAGTCGGACACCGCCTTGCATATATGGCCCTTGAAAAGAACTACGGGTTCACTATGATTGATTCTTATGCGCCTGTATATCAGTCTATGGAAGTCAAGAACGGTACTGCATACCTGTCCTTCAAGGCAGGACGGCTCGGCATAGGCACAAGAGGAAGACCTCTTGCAGGATTTGAAGTGGCCGGTGCAGACCGTATATTCCACCCTGCAAAAGCCGTAATCCGCGGAGGCAACACAGTAGAAGTAAGATGTGACCAGGTTCCGGAGCCTGTGGCGGTACGCTATGCTTTCCACAACTATGCTGAAGCCTCATTCATAAACAACTTCGGAATACCTGCTTCATCTTTCCGCACGGACGATTGGGAGTAGATGAAGATTCAAGATAGAAGTGCAACGGTGTGGGGTTAACCCCACACCGTTGTGCGTTCCAGGGCGACACAAAAAAAGAAGGGGAACACGAGGTTCCCCCGGATCAATTAACTTTGTGT
>Ga0073906_1001093_pt1 | contig 44617 bp, 33 predicted proteins | sample Inofromicrocosms_FD_65485 | JGI IMG/M metagenome (GOLD analysis project Ga0073906, IMG submission 65485) | Mouse cecum microbial communities from Vienna, Austria - Inoculum for glucosamine and mucus D2O microcosms | ecosystem: Host-associated > Mammals > Digestive system > Large intestine >...
CAGAATGGTTCAGATGGTAGGAGCCTGAGGGTGAGGGTGAAGGGAGTTGACTAAGGTCAATGACCGAACCCGAAGCCCTCGGGCGACGACCCAGATGAGCCATTATGACACACCCTCCATAATCTGGCGGTTTGCAACAATCTCTTTCCACCTTTCCTAAAGAAAAACATGCACCGTGATTTCGGCTTGATTGCATATTTGCAGGGTCGCGACCTGTCGCGACCGCAAGGCATGCCATTGTTATTCGGCAAATCTGCGGTCGCGACAGGTCGCGACCCTACAAAATAATGTGTCTTTCTCTAATATGCCCAATTATGGCATACCCTAATTCATCACGGCCGGGGGAGATTGTCGAAGAGAGTGATGAGGCGGGCGAGGTCTTCCTCGTTTGAGAAACCGAAGGTAATCTGTCCGCAGCCTTTGCGGTTGAGAGTGAATTTCACAGGCGCCCCGAATGCTGACGACAGGTGCTTTTTCAGGATGTCGAAGTCATGGTTGGCGAATCCGCCGGGCGCAGAGGCAGGTCTGGCCTCCTCTTCCCCTGAGGCTTTCCCTTCCTGGTATGCCTTTGCCATCTCCTCCACCTTCCTGACAGAAAGACCATGTTTCAATATCTCTTTATAGATTTTCAGCTGCACCGACGGGTTGTCGACCGACAGCAGTGCCCGTGCATGGCCCATGTCAACCTGTTTGTCGCGCAGCCCCAACTGCACCTCGGCCGGCAGCTTGAGCAGACGGAGGAAATTGGCTATCGTAGCCCGTTTTTTCCCCACCCTTTCCGACAGCCGCTCCTGCGTCAGGTCATACTGGTCGATGAGCTTGCGGAATGTCAGAGCGATTTCTATGGCGTTGAGATCTTCACGCTGGATGTTCTCGATAAGGGCCATTTCGGTCAATTCAGCCTCATTGGCCGTGCGAATATACGCCGGAACCGATGTAAGCCCCGCCTTTTTGGCGGCGCGGTATCTCCGCTCGCCGGCGATAATCTGGTAGCTGTCGGGGCCGGTCTTGCGCAACGACAGGGGCTGGATTATCCCCAGTTCGCGAATCGACGCTGCAAGCTCATCCAAAGCCGCCTCATCGAATGTGGAGCGGGGCTGTTCGGGATTAGGTGAAATCTGCGACAGGTCAATATCGTTGATGGCCGAGGTGCCCCGGGCCGGGGTGTCGTCCATTGAAATCAGCGAACCGAGGCCGCGCCCCAGTGCGTTTCTATGTTGTGCCATATCTATTAATAATCAGTCTACTGGTTCAAATTCCTGGCTTTCCGGATGTCAGTTTTTGGCTATCAGCTCTTTGGCAAGCATGATATGCGAAGTGGCTCCACGGCTTTCAGGATCATACATGATGGCCGGGAGGCCATGCGAGGGGGCTTCGCTCAATCTTATGTTGCGGGGGATGACGGTGTTGAATACCATATCGCCGAAATGGGTTTTCAGCTCCTCATAAATCTGATTAGCCAGCCTCAGACGCGCATCATACATCGTCAGCAGGAATCCTTCAATCTCAAGTCCGGGATTGAGCTTCGATTTGATGATGCGGATGGTGTTGAGCAGCTTGCTGATTCCTTCAAGGGCGAAATATTCAGCCTGTACCGGGATAATCACCGAATCAGCAGCCGTGAGGGCATTTACCGTAATCAGACCCAGCGACGGAGAGCAGTCTATCAGTATATAGTCATATTTCGGCGCCACATCGGCCAGCAACCGTGCCATAACCTTTTCCCGGTCGGGCTTGTTGATCAGTTCCAGTTCGGCTCCGGCCAGGTCTATCCGCGATCCTACCAGCTCAAGCCCTTTCACACAAGTCTCCACCTGAGAGCCGTCAACAGGATAGCCATCGACCAGGCATTCATAAATTGATGACTGCATGGTGCGGGGGTCGATACCGTAACCCGAAGTGGCGTTGGCCTGGGGGTCTGCGTCGATGATGAGCACATGCTTGCCACGTGTGGCCAGCGAGGCGGCAAGGTTGATGGTAGTGGTGGTTTTCCCAACTCCACCCTTTTGGTTTGCTATTGCTATAATCTTACCCATATCAAATGAATATGCGTGTCTTTGCGTGTAGTTTTCCGATGCAAAGGAAAGAATTTAATCTGTCATGGAAAAGTGACGTTAGCTCTATTTAAGAGTTTTGTTGATAAGTGGGGCGTATTGTTGATAACTTCGTGGAACATTTTAACACTCCCGTGGAACATCCATGTGTGACGGTAACCGGATAATGCCGTTTCGCGGAAAAAAGCTATCTTTGCATGATATAAAAGATTTGTCTAAACCGACTCCAACGCAAACTCAATTACAAATATGAAACCGCTGATACTGATAACCAACGACGACAGCATCGACGCCAAAGGCATACACCATCTTGTTGACTGCGTCAAAGAGATGGGAGAGGTCTATGTCGTAGCCCCCGACGAGCCGCATTCCGGACAATCGTCGGCCTTCACCCCCAACTTCCCTTTGCGGGTGATTGAACATCCCGACTACAACGGCGCCAAAGTGCGCTCTGTCACAGGCACGCCGGTAGACTGTGTGAAACTCGCCATGCACCATATCCTTCCACGGCGGCCCGACCTGTTGCTTTCAGGCATCAACCATGGCTCAAATGCCGGAAACTCAATTGTCTATTCAGGCACGATGGGGGCGGCTTTCGAGGGGTGTATGCAGGGAATCCCCGCAGTGGGATATTCGCTGCTCCACCACTCGCTCAAAGCAGATTTCTCGGAATGCACCCCCTACATAACCGACATAACCAGCCGCGTAATCGCCCAAGGACTGCCCGATGGGGTCTGCCTCAATGTCAATTTCCCGGCAAAAGTGAAAATCGAGGGGATGAAGGTGGTCAGGGCTGCCCGCAGCCGCTGGACAGAGGAATACCAGGAATATCTCGACCCTCACGGCAAGCCGTTTTTCTGGCTCACAGGCAGACTGCTCAACGAAGAACCGGAAAGCACCGACACTGACCTCTACTGGCTCGACCGCAACTATGCCACTGTGGTACCGGCCTATGCCGACCGCAATGCCACCCCTGAAATCATCCCCGTATCGAATATCCTCGGCATCTGATATCTCCGACAATGGCCGACAATTATCTCGAAAAACAGATGGAAGATTTCCGTGCGGGCAAAATTGCCCCACGGCGCAGTTCCGAAGCCATGCATCGGCCTCAGCCTGTTGCAGCCGACGCAGTTGCAATGCCCGGCAAACGGGTGCTGGTCGCTTGCCACAACCCCGCCGACACGGCTTCACTTGTAAGGCTGCTACGCTCAACAGGTGCACGGGTGGCGTTCATCGCCCCTGCCGGAAAGGAATGGCAACAGCTGGCCCAGGCCTCCGGATCGCGGTTCTATCCCGCCGCGATGCCTCAGAGCGGCGAACCGCTTGATCAAACCCAGACCGACAGCATATTGGCCGACCTGAAACGCCATTGGCATGGCATCGACATCGTTGCTGGAGACCTCCATCCATTTGTCAACATGCAATTCTGACATTTCCAAGATGCGGTGGCCAGATCCACGTTCACCATCGGCAACCTCCGCCGCACCACATCGGCTTTCGTTTCAGCATCTGATTCTAAAACGCTATACCGACCTTCGCGAATCCAACCCCGACCTCGAAGAGCTATATTTCCAATACGGGCGCTACCTGCTCATTTCAAGCAGCCGCACCCCGGGAGTACCCGCCAACCTGCAGGGGTTGTGGAACGAGCATCTCCTTCCGCCCTGGAGCAGCAACTACACCACCAACATAAACGTTGAAGAGAACTACTGGCCGGCGGAGGTCGCCGCCCTCGGGGAGCTCCACGAAACGGCCATGACCGGATGGATAAACAACCTGACCGAAAGCGGCACACGCACCGCCCAGAACTACTATGGGGTTGACCGCGGATGGTGTCTCGGCCACAATTCCGACATATGGGCAATGACCAACCCCATCGGACTGCAGACCAACAGCCCGAGCTGGGCGTGCTGGAACATGGGCGGTGCATGGGTAAGCACCCACATATGGGAACACTATCTTTTCAGCCGTGACCTCGGGTTTCTACGCCGCAACTACCCGGCACTGAAAGGAGCTGCCGAGTTCTGCCTGGGATGGCTGATTGAGAAAGACGGCAACCTGCTGACCTCCCCCTCCACATCCCCTGAAAACATCTACATCACCCCCGGCGGATACAAAGGCGCCACCATCGCCGGAGCTGCCGCTGCGGCATCACAGTCGACCTCCAATGGGCCGATGGCCGTGTAACCTCCGCCACGCTAACCTCTCCAATCCCCGCCACGGCCACCATTCATTTCAACAACACCTCCCAAGCTGTAACCATATCTCCTTCATCCTCTCTCATACTCAGATAACACCTGTCGCACAACCACATAAACGCATAATCAGGGCGTGTCAGAACTCAGTTCATTCTGACACGCCCCGCTTATTGCAAATGCTATCACTTACTTCAATATTATCTTCTGTGTTTCAGCTCCACGGCGCAAGATATATAATCCTGGAACGGCTTTGCTTACATCAACCTTGATTCCGGCAAGGGTGTAGAGGTCAATGTCGCAGGCACTTTCAGCCTCAATTGTGAGGATGCCGGCAGGTTCATCTGGAGTGGTGAAGGATGCCTGTGCCGAAAATTCAGTCTCACGGTCGTAGGTGCAGAATGCACGCACTTTCCATATATAGCGTGTGGAGAATTTGAGACCGGTGAGGGTGGCCGTAGGCTCAGTTGACCTGGCATATATCCATTCTGTTGAACTTGACTCGCGATAGGCCACTTCATAGCTCTCCATCTCTTCACTTGTTTCCCAGGCGAGACTTACGATGCCATCACTGATAAACTTGCCGGTATCACTGGTAAGACCGGAAGGAGCATCGACAGCCGGGCGGTCAAGGGTTGTGAATTCAACCATGTCGCTCCATTCCGAATTATTTTCTCCATCGGCAAGAATAACGCGCACACGAACCGTATAGCGGGTGAGAGGCTGGAGACCCTCAAGAGTGTAAGACGACTGCCCATAAACTTTTACCGTTGTCTCTTCGTTGGCATCGGCTTCCTTCCATGCAAGTTCATAGTCTGTTTGCGAAGATTTCCAGCTCACCAAAGCCGTGGCGTCGGTGATATCCCCAACCTTGACTTCGGGGATTTCGGGGAATGAGCCCTGTTTAATAGTCAGACGGTCAATGAAAATCTGTGCTCCGAAGCTGGCGGTGGTGTGAGTGAGCCATTGCAGCTTGAGATATACCTCACTGCCGCGATATTCGTTGAGGTCGGCTTCGATGTTTACGTATGAGGTCAATTCTTCCTGCCGGGGGTTGGTGCCTTTCTCATATTTTGTGAGTGATTCCCACGTCTGGCCACCGTCAGTGCTGACAAGCAGCTCCAGACAATCATCATCGGCCCAGTCGTTTAAGGGATTTGAGGTGAAGCGGTTGGCCGACTCTATCATGCTGTAGCTGAAGTTAGCTATCATATGACGCTCGTTGACTTCAATAACCGGTGTGATGAGCCATGCCGTGCTGCCGCTGGCTTTTCCTTGGGTGATTTTGCTGGAAAACTGCATCACCTGGGTTCCACGGGAGGGGGCGCCGGTTTGATAATCAACCAAAACCTCGTCGCGCATCTCAAACACACCGTTTGCAGCATCACTGCGGCTGCCTTGCCATCCCGGAGCCATCTGATAACGGGGATAGTTGCTGAAGTTCCCCTCGTAAGGAGCTTGTATTGAGGTGAAAGCTGTGGTGAAAACCGGATTGGTGGAACATTCCCCCCCGGCATTGCGGGAGTATGCCGCAATGTAATAAAGCGTCGAGGGGTCGAGGCCGCTGATTGCGATTTCGTCGCCCCCTTTGCCTACATACACCACCGTTCCTGCATTTTCAGGCGTGCCGAAGCCGGGCATTTCCTCGAAATCGTCGGGAACAGGCACAGAATAACCTACAGTGCAATCACCCTCCGGAGCGAGGAAATATCCTCGGTCGCCCGTGCTGATGCGTGCTGCATATGTGTTGACCATTACAACGATATCATCACCTGCGCTATTGGCCGTCAGCTTTGCGGTGAAGCCGGTGGCTGTCGATGCTGCGACTTCGCATTGTGGCGCATCAGGCATAGTGGCGGTTTTTGCTGTTGCAGGATCGATGGTATTATATTTGGGACCATCCAGTCCGAATGCCTGTGCCGCATATGCATAGAAAGTGTATTCCGTATTGCCAACAACATCTTCAGTCATGAATTCAAGATCTTGGCCATAATATGCCACGGTCACATCTCCGTCGACCTCCCCCTGGGCATAAATCTTGCCGTCGGATGGTGTCCAGTCCACATCTGCTTTGGCTGTAAACACCACAAGATAATGGTCAGCCCCGGTGGTGGATACATATGAGCCTTCCACAGAGGTTGAGGTGGCTTCAAGCGTAAAATCTCCGGGTTGTGAATCAGGGGCGGAACACGGCTGTGGCGCATCCAGCATCAGTGTATATCCGTCTGCCATTGTGCATGGCACAATCAGGGGACTATTTTCGTTGACAGATGTCGACAAGTCCTCATTGACAACCCCGTGACACGAAATATAGTCGATGCCGCTACGCACTCCGCACAGGAATGAGGGATTTGACGGCTCCTGATTATCTGCAGTGATGAAGTTGCCGAAATTGTTGAACACCATTTTCACACCGCCGTTTTTTGCAAAACGGATTTGGTAGTCAACGGAAGCGCCATCCCCAAAGAAAGCGTTTTTGACACAGAAATTCTCATATTGCACCACCAGTTCGGCAGCATCGCCGCTCCCGGTCAATTGATATGAAATCCTGGTGTCGGCAGTTGATGCCACGCCGCGTTGCGAAACCAACCCCACTAACGAATAGTCGCCTTCGTAAGAAAATATCCAAGAGGTCATGGATGGATTGGCGTTTATATCTCCGTTCCCGAACAGCACATATCCCGCACCCGAAACAAGGAATGTTGTTTTCATTTCTCCGGCCACCGGAAAGTCGAAGCCGATGTTAAAGGCGGCACATGTTGCCTCCTGGGTCAATTCTCCACCAGGAGTGAAACAAACCTTGTCTATTGCCTCCCCCAGAGTAGCACCGTCGGCCGAACCGTCATATATGACAGTAGGGGCATCCAATGGCACATACGTACCGGCAACTGATGCGGCTTTGTAGCCACCCACTGCCTGGGCTCCGGCACCATATGCCACACAAAGTGCGCCCAGTCCAAATATCGTCTTTAAGATATTCATATTGATTGTCATTTAACGGGGAACTTATTTGACTGCTAATTTTATGGCTGTACGGCCATCGACATCGGCTACATATAAACCGGCCGGAAGATCAACTGACACCTGTCCGTCAACAAGTGCAAAACAACCCACATGAGTTCCGGCAGTAGTATAGACATCCACCTGTTTGCCTTGGGCATAAAGGATTTTGCCATCGAATGCTATCACCGATGCGTCAGCTGATACGCTTTCCACGCCGCCGGTAGGCATACCGAATGTGCCGTCGAGATTGAGACGGCCAATGATTTCGGTGGACACAGAAGCCTCTTCACCCTCCTTTACGACATCTGTATACATAAAGTACCACGCGTCATTATTGATCGGAAAAGATTCCAATCCGGAAGCCTGACGTCCGCTGCGCGATATTTGCAACGGGTTTTCCCAAACGGCTTTGCCATCGGCATCATAGAGGGTGGCATAAGAGAGTTGCTCATCCCAGGATTTATATAGTTCATAGAACACCATGGCCTGGTTGTCGGCAGCCGTCTGGATGGAGATATATCCTGTGGACGGGTCTTCGAGAGGAACCACTACAACACCGTTCTCGTCCCACAGAAGTTCGCCTGACTTGCTCACTTTCTGGATGCTCACCCCTTGCAGGTTTTGATTGGCGGTTGTTTCGCGCCATACGGCATAAAAGCATGAACCATCTGAAGAGGGAACAGCATCAACATTGAAACAGCGCATCCCGTCATAGCCCAGTTTCACATCGCCTTCGTCGGAAGCCCCGGCGAAACCGAGTTTGCCGTCGGGGGTGATGTAGCTCAGATAGGGTGATTCTATATCCGTCATAGCCCGGTCGTCATGCCAGTATACGATTGCACCTCCGTCGCCAGAAGCTCCGACGTTAAGCATCGTGTGCAGAGGGGTCGACCCGAAACCACCGCGATAAATGCGCAAATCCTTGCCCCATACGTTCTCACCCTCGAAATCCAACTTGCGGGCATAAATAACCTGCGAGCTGCCACGGCTGTATACCAGGATGCATGTATTGTCGCCGGTGCTGACAAGGTACGGATACGAGCATTGGTCGTCAAGAAGCGACACCTTGCTTTCATTCCATTGCTTTTCGCCATCCTTATTGAGGCGTTGCAGCTTGACGCTTGACGCTGAGGTTTCGTCAAATTCGACCCATGCGAACACAAAGCTGTCGTCTTCCAGGGCAACCAGTTGCAGATGAGCCAGCAGGGAGGCCGGTTTCGTTGCGTCGGAAAGCGCCTTCCCCTCATCACCCCACAGCATCTTCCCTTCAGGAGTGATGCGGTAGGCTGTATAACTTTCTGCCGCATCATTGGAGTTACGCCTGTCTGATACGGCAAGGATGGCATTTCCTTCACTATCGCTGATGATATGGTCGCTGACAACTGTATATGATTTATTTTTGTAGTTGCTCACCAGAAGGCCTTCGGGAGGAAAGGAAGGATTCCCATCCTTATCCCAATGCTGCACACGCCATTCATAAACAACGTTTTCAACATCAGTCTCATCCTCGGCAGCCTCTGTGTTGGGATGATAGATAACACTCCACACCGAGCCGTCTGGGCATACGCAGAGGTGGTTGCCGTATTGATTGGTACCGGCGGGATACATTGCCGTGGGGTCGTTGAGAGTTGTGCCCCATGTGGCCGCCATAGCCGAAGCTGTAGTCAGTAAGGCGGCAGATAAGAGTAGCAGTTTTTTCATATGTCTGAAATGTCTTTTATTGATGGTGTGTCAAAATTCGAAATCCTTTGCAATCTCGACTCTACGAATATTCAAAAATACTATTTTGACACAGCCCGGTCAAAGTGGATAATGCGTATAGATATGGGTTATCAGGAGAATTTATCAGGTAAATATTGATGGGTTAAGTCTGCCAATAAAATCATGTAACGGAACGTATGATTCACTTCTTGATTTTCTTGACCTCCACACTGCCATCCGACAGGCGGCTGCGGCAGATGTAGATTCCTGACGTATTTCCCGCAACTTTGCGGCCGGCAAGATCATAAAACTCTTCCTCAACCACTTTTGCAGACGAACAAACGTTATCGATGCCGGCCGGAACAACAGCGCGGAAAAAAGTACGGACACCGTAGTCGGAAATTTCCATAAGCTGGCCGGCCAGATTACCCTCGGTATCATACATTTTGACATTGCCGCGCGGACGATAGACACCGTTACCCCAGCAGTCTGTCACTTCAAAGCCGTAGACTTTACCCGGCTCAAGGTTCACGGTCTCTTCATACTCTTTGTCGAGGCCGTCGGCATAAGGGCCGAACTCATGAACCGTATTACCATCCTCGTCGATTATACGGTAGGTATTGTCGGCAGCTTCGATATCGGTTTTGATTTTAACAACAAGATCGGAAGGATATTCACCCAACCCCTTGAAAGAGCCTTTAACCTTTTTTGTCTCAAGAGCAAGCGGTTTGCCATTTATCTCGGTGACTATATATGAATAGTTGCTCAGATCGCTGTCGTATGTCTCTTTAAGCAGACCATTGAAAGGCACTTTGATCAGGCCGTGGGAGTGGGGGGCGACAGAACCGGCCCATTCAAGGGTGGTAGTGGTTTCATTGAGGGTGAAATCGACTTTTGCAGATGTTGCATATTCTCCGGTATAATTGTCGAGAATAAGTTCGAGATAATCCAAGGCATATGTGTTGCCGATGCCGATATGTGGCTCTGACGGCACTATGACCCGGCGGGTATCATCATCAGCTTTTACATCCGGATGCAATGCTGTGGCTTTTACGATTTCACCTTCACCTTCGGCAACAAACACCAACACCTCGGTGTCATATGGTTCGAGAGGCACGCTGTTGATAGCCTCCGGAAGGGTGTAGCGGTATTCTTTTGAAAAATATTCCCCAGCTTCTTTCACATCGAGCCTGTCGCCGAATGCATCCTCTGTAAGAACGGCACGAAGCATATGGCGGTGGGGATATTCATCGCCGAGCAGACCACCGCTCTGAGGTCCGAGAATATTGTCCTGAAGCAACATAAGCGTCAGACGCGGGTCGGTCATTGTCGAGGTGTAATACCCCTCAACGTTAACCGTAAGTTCACGACTGGTGTTGTCGTAGCTGCACTCGGCGTAGAGATTAACCGGCGATATGTCCCCATTTACAACACGAGCCGCACTCCCCCAGATTGAACGGCTTATAATCATTCCATTGCCGCAATCTCGGCGGTTGACGATACCGGAGGGATAGCTCGACACCCCGAAGTGGTTGTGGATCAACTCACCTGCTTTGGTTACAAAATCAGGCTCGTCAAGATATGATGTGGCAAAACCACCTGCGTGGATAGCCACCACAAATAGATTGTCGGGGTGCATACGCTGCAAAGCTGCCGCACGCTTATGGCCGTCCGGACAATTGCCGCAATGAATGCCAGTGAATTCTTCGATAATTACACTCTTATGCGTTGCTTCAGTGCCTACATTCCAGGCATAAGCCGGAACAGCAGCTAAAACAAGCACAATTTGCAATAACTTTCTCATAAAATACATCATTAAGGTTCGATATTTTTAAATTTAAATAGCAATCTGCAACGAAACCTGCAACAAAAATAGATTTTGACATTATAACCACCAAATATCCATGCTCCAAATTACCACTTCATATTGGGAACAGGCTGCAAATCGCTACGGCATTTTTAATTAAATTGCTTTATATCTGCATGATATACTACAAATATTCGGTTGCATAAAACAACTGCTCCGCTCAAAAATTGCGACTTTAGAATTTATATCTTACCTTTGTGTAGATAGAGAACCAACCGTATGAATAAGAAACTGGTTATCCTCCGCCACCTTTTCCTCATTTTAACGGGCATCGCCATTGGACTTTCCTCATCATGCAACTATAGGGACGATGACGCTGTTGAGCACGAAGTTTATAACTTCGCGGCTGAAGTGGCGCGTGCCGATTCCGGCGCGCTAAAAATCAATTACCTGCCTGTTTTAGACAGTTTGCAGCTGCGCAATGATGAAGACTTCGAAAACCTTTATAAGACCGTCCACTCCATGGCGAGACATATGCTTTCGTCTGGCGACCATCTCAAGGCTATCGATTTCCTGAGTAATGTGAAAAATGCTCTCGGCAGCTCTTATGAAGGCAACAAACTACGCACTAATATGCTGCTGACCACCTACATATGCCTTGGTGCCGCCTATTCCGAAACCGGGATGCCTGGAATAGGGCTCGACTGTTACACCAAGGGATTAGGCATCGCTTCCGATTCTATATACGACATAAAACGCGCGCAACTATATAACAACATTGCCGTCCTATATCATCTCAGCAGCCATCTCGACAAAGCCGAACATTACTATCTCAAAGCTCTCGACATAAATTTGCGGCGCGACATACGCACCGAAATATTCCTGAACTACAACAATTTAGCGGAGCTATACGACAAATTGGGACGCATACCCGATGCCTTAGACGCATCTCTGCGTGGACTGCAATATGTCGACGCTAACAAACAACCCGAATATTTCTACGGCACCCACATCTTCCTGGGCACCCTTTACACCCGCACAGGCGACCTTGATATGGCGGCAAGCTATATCAGCAACGGCACGTCGAAACTTAAAGACATCAATTTCGTACCCGGATTGGTTGATGCATACCAGGCCTACAGCCGGTATTTCATGGTTAGAGGAAAGTCTGATTCAGCTGAAGTATATGCACGCAAAGCCCTCGAGCTATCACGCGAATCGGCTCTTTATCCTCTTGAAGAATCCTCACTTGAAGTGCTCGCCGAATCATACGCAGCTGCCGGAAACAATGCCGCAGCCGTACGATGCCTGATTGATTCCGACAACCTCAAAGACTCAGTGCGCAATCAGGAAAACAGGATAAGGCTCACCGAATGGGAAAACCGCAGCGGCATCGAGACTCTATCGCCGGAACCTGCCTACAGCAGGACGTCGATATTCTTTGCCATTATCATCGCTATAGCCGCTTTACTCTGCACCGCATTATTAGCCGTGATATTTTTGCGCCGCAGGGCTGACTGGCGTTCTCAGAAGTCGGAGCTTGTCTCTGATTTAGAGCGGCTCAACCGCGAGCTGATCGCCGAGTCAATCGACAAAATAAAGACACGCGAGGGGATGGAAAGCATCTGCGAAGACCTCCGCACATTACTGCGCGAATCCACATTCAAAACAGCACAGCAGACCTCGCGGGTACGCGAATTACTGGCCAAGCTAACCGGCATCGCCGATAATTCCACAGATGAATTCAAACGCACCTTCGGCGAAGTGCACCCCAATTTCTACCGCTCTCTCGAGCAGCAGTATCCCGACCTTACCGCCCGCGACAAACGCCTCTGCGGCTTGCTCTATCTCGGACTAAGCTCCCGGGAAATAGCCTCCATCACCTATCGCGAGCTTCGGAGCGTAGAGTCTGCCCGCAACCGCCTCCGCAAAAAACTAAACCTCGACCTCACCACCGACCTCACCGAATTCCTCCAGTCCATCGACACCTGACCCGCCACCAAAAAATCCAATTCCCTCTCAAAAACTCCTATATACTCTATACCTTTCAATCAGCCCCATAAATTAATCAGACTCATTCATCAACAATATGAGAACAAGCATCATTAGTAATTACCATATTACTAATAGCATTATTTATAATTTATTAGTAACAACATTGTTACTGACAATCTTATTTCGAGACCGAGCGACTGCTGCTGAACTTCCGACATGGGGTTAACACTGTTTTGATTTCACCACGCCGCTGGGGAAAGACCTCTTTGATCAGGAAAGTATGTGATTTGGCGCAATCTGACAAACTAAAAACCGTTTATCCCTACATATTTTCATGCCGCAGCGAAAGGGATTCCTACAATGCATTTGCATCTGCGGTTCTTAAACAAACCTCATCAAAAATGGACGAATGGATTGAACACACCAAACTGTTCCTCTCCCGCATAAGTCCGAAAATTTCATTTGGCACCAATCCTATGACCGGTTTTTCAATAGCGCTCGATATGGCAATTGCAGCAGCCGGTGTCATACTGCCTTTTCGGTAGTAAAAAACATTTTATGAACGAGCTTTTTGAGAAAAAAGCCTCCCGTTCTATAAATTCGGAGATGCAATCTACTTGTCAAAAATCCCCACTTCCGACTGAATAGAACAGAACCGCATAACAATCCCCGACCCAAACATGCGAGTCTGGCTGCAACGCGAGTTCGCATCATCCTAACCCCAACATAATCCTCCAAAACGGATTAACAGGCCAGTTTAGTGATTGCAACAGTCGATTTCCCCATCACCCATAAACTTTACCAAAAACGATGCCACATCAAAAAGCGAAATTCTGATGCGGCACTGTTCTATTATTGCATTTCATGCAGTTATCAACGGGTAAACTTCGACGTAAGAAGTTCGTTGGAGGTGTCGATAGTCAGCAAGAAAACACCTGCGGGCAGCGATGATATATCTATTATATCTGATGCCACACTTTGCGTTTTCACCATCATGCCTTGCGGATTATAAATCTCTACCTTTCCGCGCAGTTCCTCCGGAAGAAGAAGGCGGTCGCCGTCAACCCTTACATCAATCTCACGATCAGGTCGCACTGGGTTTGCGTTTGAATGTCCACCGTCAACGAAATAAGCCACCGCCGTTGTTTTTCCATTAACTTTATAATCAACCACCGCATCATCAAACCGCTCCCCGTTGATTTCCCAATAATCGAATTTGCCACTACCTGCGTTAACCGCAGTGAAATGAGCATTGCTGCCCGACAGCATAAACAAACCGGATGACGGGATTTCCGATTTCTACCACTACAAAATTAACACCAATTTAATTATTACCCCCCCCCTGTTTTAACATCAGTTAACTTTGTGTATCTGTTTTTTGGCCTTTGGCAGCGGTGGCGGAGCCGTAGGCTACGGCGTGGGTGGGGCAGGTGTGGTAGCAGCGGAGGCAGAGGGCGCAACGGTTGCCCCAGCGGGGACGGCCGTCGGCCATCCCGATGTTTTCCATCGGGCAACTGCGGGCACACAGGCCGCATGTGATACAGGCGTCGGTTGCATGAAACGGGCGAGGCGACATGCAGAACCGGCGGAAATAGGGATAGACAATGGCGGTTTTCACCCATGCCCATGAACCGCGCACAACATCACTGTCAGCAAAACCCCGTTTTATGGCTGACGCCACGGCTTCGACCCTTGCGGGCATTGCCCCCATTTTTGCAGCAACCACCTCAGGAGAATCAACATCGAACCCCTTCATCAGCACATAAGTATTGGGCATCTGCACCGAAAAACTGCCGCGTGGATTCCATCCCCGGCGACCCACAAGGCGCCGCCACTGGTTGTCGGCATAGCCTGTGTCATCGCCACACGTCAGCACCAAAAAATGATCTGTTGTCGGCGCGCATTTCATCTTCATTTTCATTATAAACCGTTCCATTACAGGAGGGATCCCCCACGAATAGACAGGCATAACCCACACCACTGCCTCATTTTCCGGCACTTCTATAACACACGAAGCCGGATCAAGAAGCAACCCCTTCTCAACCTCAACGGTTTCTCCGGTGATATATCTCGACAGCTCACGGGCAACCGCCCGTGAGTTTCCGGTACCTGAAAAGCAGATTATCATAGCGTCATCATCTGATTGTCACCTGAGTTGCGCCATAGCCATATTCACGAAACGATGCATCCTGCACATCATGGCCTTTGTAGCGGTAGTTCAGCTCCTTCATAAGCGCCTGCCGGAGTATACCCTCCCCTTTTCCATGGATAAAGACAATCTTCTGCCCTTTGCGGCGCAGATTCTCATCCATGACCCGGCGGAAAGCGTCAACCTGATAGTTGATTATGTCGGCATTCGACATGCCGTTGGTGTTGTCGAGCAGTTCGTTGATGTGGAGGTCGACAACCAACGGGCCGTCGGCATCTTTTGCCGGATGCTTCTTGACGGGACGCTGCGTCCGGCGGTTGTCGGCGGCGCGTTTCTGCCTCATGGCATCCTCCAAAGAGCTGCTGTCAAACGACATGGCCCGCTGCGGCACATCGTTCTTCACTATATCAACCGCAATAACCGGTTCATCGAAATATGGGTTGTCGCGGAAACAATGCAGTTTGAAAAACTTGGTGGTATCCAACCGCGCCTCTATGGCCACAGGCGCTTTAAGGGCAAACATCTTGTCGCGCTTGAAAGCTACATACTGCACGGCCACACGATCGAGCTGCCCCACCTGCTCGCGCGACAACTCTTCAAGAAACACCTGCATATTAGGCTCAACCAACCCGGCATAACGTGTAGTCCACCCCTCGGCATCATCGGTGCGCGACAGGTAGGTCACATAAAGGAAATAATTTGAGTCATTAACCAGATACGCCTCAAATGCGGTTGTAGTCAGATGCTTTATCTCCATAGCCGCATAGGCCAGCACAACATTAAGTTTCTCACCCGTTGGAGTCTCAATAACCGGTTCGGGCTTCGGGGCTTCGGGCACTACGGTCGGCACGAACTTGCTCTGCCGCTCCTTCTCCTGTTGCTGGCGCGGCTGACCTGTGCCGCCGAAAATGTCGCGGCGCACCCCTTCGTCGCCGGCGGCGCTTACCACCACGAGCTCCTTGAGAAGCACCGGCACCGAAAACCCGTCTTCATCTTCGACATGAGCGATATTACCATCTATTTTCACAATCCGGCCACCTCCGGTGGAACTCAGAAACCTTACTGTATCTCCTATTTTTGCCATATTTCCAATCGTTTTTGATTTACAAAAATAGCGATTTCCGCCGACATATGCCGACATATTCGTAATTTTGCACCATGGTTAAAGATTTACGCATCGACGATTTCGACTACGAGCTCCCTGAAGAGCGCATAGCCCGCTATCCGCTGGCCGACCGCGACAACTGCAAACTCCTTGTGAGGCAAGCCGACGGCACCCTTTCGCAGCACGTTTTCACCGAACTCCCTTCGCTGCTCTCCTCCGACAGCATTCTTGTCTATAACAACACGCGCGTCATCAACGCGCGTCTGCGCTTCCGCAAAGCCTCAGGCGCGATAATCGAAGTGTTCTGCCTCGAACCTGCAGAACCACGCGATTATGCCGTCAGCTTTGCCCAAACATCCTCATGCTCATGGACATGCTTCGTGGGAAACTCAAAACGCTGGAAAGAGGGGAAACTCTCAATGCAACTTATGACCGGGACAAAAACACTGACCTTCACCGCAGAAAGATTATCAAAAGATGGCAACTCATCTGTTGTGGCATTCTCATGGGATAATCCCGAAGTGACCTTTTCCGAAATCATCTCGGCAGTGGGGGAAATCCCTATCCCACCCTATCTCAACCGCCACACGGAAGCCTCTGATTCAACCGACTACCAAACCGTCTACTCACATATCGACGGCTCCGTGGCCGCCCCGACCGCAGGGTTGCACTTCACCGGCCGCGTGCTTGAAGAGATAAGCCGGAAGGGCATACCGCGCCGCGAACTGACACTCCATGTGGGTGCCGGCACATTCCAGCCTGTAAAATCCGACGAAATAGGCGACCATCAGATGCACAGCGAATTCATCGCCGTGCCTAAAAACCTTATCAAGGAACTCGCCGATACCGACCGCCGCGTAATAGCCGTTGGCACAACCTCCGTGCGCACCCTCGAAAGCCTCTACCATGCCGGTAAGCTCATTGCCAACGGCAATTGGGACGGAGAAGTGCCGCAATGGGCTCCATATGCCGACACAACTGAAGAATACTCTGCCGACATAAGCGTCTGTGACGCCCTTAATGCCATATCCGCCTACCTCGACAACCGTGGAGAAGACACCTTCATAGCATCGACACGCATCATCATCGCCCCGGGCTACCGCTACCGCATAGTGAAAGGGATGGTTACCAACTTCCACCAGCCACGCTCCACCCTGCTGCTGTTGGTGTCGGCATTCACCGGCGGCGACTGGCGACCCATCTACGACTATGCCCTTGCCAATTCCTTCCGCTTCCTCTCCTACGGCGATGCCTGCCTGCTGCTCTGACCTCTCATTGCTTTCCCAACCAACCACAAAAAAGGCGTCGTGAAGTGCACGTCAGCTGTGGACCACGACGCCCTAACTATCACCTCTCTATGTTTAACCCTTTGCGAATTAAGGTGATATTCGGATATAACTGCGAATTTTGACGAACTGCTTATGATTTCTTGTTTGATTCCACATCATCATTGTTGATTGAGGCTGCGGTTTTCTTCACCTGCGCCTTGAGCGAACCGAAACGGAAATTAACCGAAAGGGTCACATTCTGACGGCCGCCATAGGTTGAGACCGACAAAGTGCGGTAGCCCGGGTTCTCAGTAACAGATTCACTGCGCAGATTCATAGGCCCGAAGATATTATTCAGCCCCAGACGCACCACCAATCGGTCTTCCTTGAGGAATTTGCGGCTTAGGCCTATGCTGTAGCCGATGTTGCGTGCCGTCGGTTTGGTGTAGGTATACACATCGTTGAAACCGCCCGACCACCAGTATGCCGACACCGACGCTTCAAGTCTCCAGGGAAGGTCGCGGCTGAAACGTGTCCACGGATTCACATTCCATCGTCCCATTTTCACAGTGGTTGTAGTTCCGTCAGCATTGACTGGCGACGGCTGGCTCAGATGGTTATATGACAGATATGTGTTCATCATCCAGCGGGTCTTGCTGTCGATAGACCATTGGAAATAAAACGACATCCCCAGGCTTCTCGACTCAGACACATTGCGGGTTGTGGAGAATATTTTGCCGTTTTCAACCCATTGCACACGCCCGAAATTGTTGTTTGAAACACTTCCCGACAGGTTCAGATCGAGATTGAACTTGTTTTTAATCAGAGAGTAGTTTAGGTTAAGGTTATTATATGCCACACTCTCCAGGTCGGGGTTTCCGAAGTTTTCGGTCGTAGGCGATATCGACCTCGAGGGGTCGAGCATACTGATGCCGGGGCGGCGGATATTGCGGTTATAGCTCAGTTTTATCGTGTTGGCATCATTGATATTCCACGCCACGGCTGCATTCGGGGCAAAATCGTTGAGGTTCACGTTGAAATCATCATGGCCTACAGACCCGTTTTTGAATTTGGCGCTAAGATAGGAATATTCATATCGCAGCCCCGCCCTGACAGTCCATTTGCCGAATGAGCCACGCCAGTCGGCATAAACGGCGCTGATGGTTGTCTGGTGTGTGAAATCGTCGTGGGTATCCATCAGGCTGTTGCCGGGATACCGGTAATCGCTCACCGAATGGTTGTTGCGGAACACAGCCTTCGCCCCTATATCGAGTTTATGGTGTTTGCCATAAGGGCGGCTCCAGTCGGCCTGTGCGGTCTGTTCCAGGTAGCGCAGCTTGGAATTGTAATACTTGCCCGTGTAGCCGAAATCGCAGTTCACCATATCAATGTAATCAATATCCGCTTCCTCATGCTGGTCTGATGTGGAAATGCGGTAACTAAGGGTTATTGCCTCCCCTTTACGGCGGGTTGAGCGCTGGTAATTAACTGCTCCGTCGAAATCGAAGTAATTGTTCGACGACACATCATTGGTCGTGCCATATTGCATCGTCAGATTGCCATCCTTGTCGAACCTCTGCATGAAATCCTTCTGTTCCGGATTTACAAGCCCCCATCTCCATCCGTTAAACTCAGCCGTCACAAGATTGAGAGTGTCAGGTTCCCAGCTCCCTTCAAAGCCGAACCATCCCTGGCCGTTGGGAGAAGCGTAATACGACGAATATTCCTGACGGGTGTCCTCCTCGAAAAACTCCGTCACAGTATGACTACGCCCCTCGACCTGCTTGCTTTTAGGATAATAGCCCCCTCCCCCAGACACTGCAAACGTCACTTTATTGATTTGGGCTGTCAGCCAAAGATTCAAATGCGGAACATATGACACACTGTTCAGATTCATATTGGCCGACCCCGTTATCCCCTTCATGTCCGTCTCACTGTCGGTAACGATATTGAGTATGCAACCCACCCCTTCGGCATCTTCGCGGGCACCGGGGTCTGTGATTACCTCCACCTTCTTGATTGAAGATGCCGGTATAGCCGCAAAAATATCCTTGGCATTCTTGGTATATGAATTGTTCGGACGACCGTTGCGGTAGATTTTGAAATCAGAAGAACCTTTCACCTGTATATTCCCTTCATTGTCGACCGACACCAAAGGAACCTTCCTGAGAATTTCCCTGAGATTGGAGGTCGACGACTCGGGGTCGGCTTTGACATCATAGGCCAGGCGGTCGATTTCGCGCACAACAAGCGGACGTTGCGCCACCACCTCTACCTCTTTCAGTTCAGTAGAGGCATCCTGCGCCACCAACCGGCCGAGATTAGCAACCGGCTGTCTGGCAGTAAGCTCAAACCGCCGTTCAATCAAAGCCTTTCCCACAGAGGCAATCGTAAGCCGGTATTTCCCGGCCTCTTTCAATGCCTGACTGAAATAACCCTTGTCATCGGTCGTGCCGAGCGACACCGCCTTTGCAGAATCCACCTCGGCATATACCCTTACGGTGGCATAGATTTCAGCCTCCCCAAGTGAATCGACAACTTCACCTGTAACCTTGAAACGCCCCGCTTCAGCAGCTGAGGCAAATTGAACCGTGGTCGAAAACAATAAGGCAAGCAACAATAATGATGCTCTCTGAAAAATAATTTTTAAAGAACCTGATTGGAAAAACAGAACGCTTAAGGTGTGTGATGTTTGCATGACTGTGATGGTTTACCATGCAAAGGTATCAAATAAATCCTTAAAAACAAATTAATTTATTAGTTGATGGGGGGGGGTAATTATCATCTTGCGAATCAGCCACCTACAGATTCTTAAAAATCATTAAACAGCAACCGGCGCCTTTACAGGCATCATCGCCGTGGCAATGGCCGGCATTCACTCACCTGCCGATGCCAGCGGAAGGTCAATGGCAAAAGTCGTGCCCACACCGGGCTCAGAACGGCTCACGAAGATGCGGCCTGAATGATACTGCTCAATAATCCGCTTGGCCAACGTCAGACCCAGGCCCCAGCCCCGTTTTTTGGTAGTATATCCCGGATTGAAAACCGTCTTCTGGTTCTTGCGCGATATTCCTTTGCCGGTATCCGTAACGGTTACGTGCGCTTTCTGCCCATCGCGTCCGGTCTCTATTGTTATCGACCCGGACCCCTCCATAGCATCAACCGCATTCTTTATAAGATTCTCCATCACCCATTCAAGCAGAGGTGCGCTCAACCTCACAGACAATTCCCCGGGAGAGAGATTCACAGTCAGGCTGATGCGCGAAGATATGCGCGTCGCCATATATGACGATGCTTTTGCCACCACTTTGTTCAAGTCGTCAACCTCCATCTGAGGCTTTGACCCGATTTTTGAAAAACGCGATGCGATTGTCGACAAGCGGTTGACATCCTTATCCATCTCCCTTACCATATCGGGGTCTACACCCATCGACTGCAACAACTCCATCCATGCCATCAACGAAGAAATCGGGGTGCCAAGCTGGTGGGCGGTCTCCTTCGACAGGCCTACCCACACCTTGTTCTGCTCGGCGCGTTTTGTTGAACTGACCGCATAATAGACCACAAATATAAACGCCAGCATCACAAAAAGCTGTATATAGGGATAATAACTCAGCCTGCGCAGCAGCTTTGAATCATCATAGTAAAGATACTGGAAATTGTCGGGCGAGATTATGATATGGATAACGTTTGAGCGGTTGCGCAATCTCGACAACTTACCCCGCAGAAACGCCTCGTTTACCGGCGAAATAAGATATGGTGAAAGAGAGTCAACCGGCTCGGGAAGGTCGAAATTACGGTGCAACAGTATATTCCCCTCGTCGTCGGTCAGCACCACCGGGATTGTGTGGTTCCGCTCTATGATGCTGAAAAGGAAATCGATGTTCTCCTCGGAAGCCTCCCCGTCGTCGCGCCCCAGATCGGCAATCTGCTTTGTGGCGTCGGCCCATATCTGCATCCGCTCCCGCTCCTGAACGGCAAGATCATTAACAATATTATTCGACACATAAAGGAAAAAGGCAACCAGCGCCAAAGATATGACAAGGAACGCCACCACCCCGAAACGTCTTATTTCATAGATATTCATCTTCATCAGCGGCAATCGTTATGGTCAGACAATCAGGGGCAACCCCTCGCGTGAAGCGATAAACTCAGCCACCGCATCGGCATAATTGGCACCAACCACCACGTCGGCCTCGGCTTTGACCTGCGGAAGAGCGTTCTCCACCGCCACCGCCAGATCGGCAACACGCATCATGGGCAAATCGTTGAGATTATCTCCGAAAACAACCACTTCGGAAGCTCCTGCCTCAACAGCCAGTTCCCTCACAGCTTTCGCCTTCGATACTCCCGGGGCATACAAGTCGATAAGCCCAGTATCGGGCAGCAATATGTCGGGATACCACGCTGCGGCGCAATCGGTCAGACCGTCAAGTTCCTGTGCCGTGCGCTCCACAATCCCGACAGGGCCTATGGCGAAAAACAGCGCCACCCTGTCCCATCGTGCCGGCTCTTGTCCGAGATGGAAACGTTTCAATGCCAGATTTCGGCGTTCCTGATAGAAACCGTTCTCGCGCGAAGTCATTTTTTCGGGATGATACACATTTATGAACCCGCTTTCCCCCACGCAATAGACAAACGGCCTAAGCTCCTGGCTCACAAACACCCGGTGTATCGCCTCTGCATCCTCGCGGCCTATAAGGCTGCATTTCTCAAACCGCGACTCAGCCCGGTTCCACATACCGGCACCCGTCATGACTATTGCCGGCAACGGCCTCTGCATCCCTTCTGCATCCGTAAACACGCTCTGCCTGATGCCGCTAAGCAGAGGCTGCACAGTGGCCGGGGTACGCGCCGTGGCACATGTGAACATCACTCCTCTGCGCACCAGTTCATTAAGAATCGCCGTAGAGCGCTGGCTGACCCGGCTGTCGGCCCCAAGTAGCGTACCGTCAAGGTCGCTTATGTAAAGCGTCCGTTTCCTATCGTTGTTGTTATCCATATTTCCTCACAAAGCTAACCAAAATCCACCGTTCCCGCAAACCATGGCACATGTTTATTACCGCCAATACTATGCTGTAGAACAGCGGAAGAAGATGTTGCTTTTTCGGGGAATTGTGCTATCTTTGCGATATTGACAGCCGGAGGCTGCCGGGTGCGTCCCGACAACCGGCGGCATATAACACAGTATTAGATCAGTTCCATGAAAACGAAAAAACTACTGCTTGGGGATGAAGCGCTCGCTTTAGGCGCTATCAACGCGGGCCTTTCAGGGGCATACGCATATCCCGGAACTCCTTCGACAGAAATTCTTGAATACGTCCAGAAAAATCCGGTGGCAAAAGAGCGTAAAATCCATTCCCATTGGTCTTCAAATGAGAAAACCGCCATGGAAGAGGCCCTCGGGATGTCGTTTTGCGGCAAACGCGCCATCGTGTCGATGAAGCATGTGGGGTTAAACGTGGCTGCCGACCCGTTTGTCAATTCAGCCATGACAGGAGCCAACGGCGGCCTGTTGGTAATTTCAGCTGATGACCCTTCGATGCATTCGTCACAAAACGAGCAGGATTCGCGTTTTTATGCCCGTTTTGCCATGTTGCCCATCCTTGAGCCGTCAGACCAGCAGGAAGCCTATGACATGGGCGCATACGGGTTTGAACTGTCTGAGAAACTGCGTCTGCCTGTAATGCTGCGCCTGGTCACACGCCTGTCGCATTCAAGAGCGGTGGTCACAACCGACAGCGTAGCCACAGAAGAGAACACCATGGCTTATCCGGCCGACACACGCCGTTGGGTGCTGATGCCGGGCAACTCTCGCGTGCGCTATAAAGACCTCATAGCCCAGCAGACCCAAATGGAAGCCATGTCGGAAGAGTCGCCATTCAACACCCTCACACCCGGCACCGACAGCCGCCTCGGCATAATCGCCTCAGGCATCGCCGCCAACTACGTCAAAGAATGCTTCGCCGAAGGATGCCCCTTCAGCGTGCTTAAAATATCGCAATACCCTCTCCCTAAACAGAAAATCGCCGAACTGGCATCTGCCTGCGACGCAATCATTGTTATCGAGGAGGGACAACCCGTTATAGAAGAAAGCCTGCGCGGACTGCTTGACCGAGGGCTGAAAGTCTATGGCAGACTCGACGGTCACCTGCCGCGCACAGGCGAACTCACGCCCGACTGCGTTGCAGCTGCATTGGCCGGCCTTCTCCCAGACATGAAAGAGCAGCTGACCCATCCCGCAGCCATGCCGTCAGACAAGGTTGTCGCCCGGCCGCCGGCCCTCTGCCAAGGATGCGGCCACAGAGACGTCTACGCGGCCCTCAACGCAGCCCTTGAAACCTTCGAAAGCCCCAAAGTGTTCGGCGACATAGGCTGCTACACCCTCGGATGGCTCGCGCCCTTCAACGCAATCGACACATGTGTCGACATGGGCGCGTCAATAACCATGGCAAAAGGTGCAGCCGATGCCGGCCAGCATCCGGCTGTTGCAATCATCGGAGACTCAACCTTCACCCATTCCGGCATGACAGGGTTGCTCGATGCCGTCAACGAAGACACTACCATGACCGTAATCATCTCCGACAACCTCACCACCGGCATGACAGGCGGACAGGACTCGCAAGGCACAGGCAAACTCGAAGAAATCTGCATAGGCCTCGGAGTGAAACCCCAACGGCTGAAAACCATCGACTCCCTGCCACGCAACCATGAAGAGATGAAACAGCTGTTTACCGACGAGTTCAACCATCCCGGCCTGTCGGTAATCATATCGCGGAGAGAGTGCATACAGACCGCCCGCCGCCATGCAAAAAAGCAGAGTTGAATCAAGAAATAATCGCAATTGAATCAATGAAAACAGATATCATACTGGCCGGAGTCGGAGGCCAGGGAATCCTGTCGATAGCAACCATACTCGGGGCTGCGGCATTATCCGACAACCTATATCTCAAACAAGCCGAAGTCCACGGCATGAGCCAGCGGGGTGGCGACGTAATGTCGTGTCTGCGCCTCAGCTCCTCACCTATAGCATCCGACCTGATTCCGCAGGGGAAAGCCGACCTTGTTGTGTCGCTCGAACCGATGGAAGCGCTCAGATATATTCAATGGCTGTCGCCTCAAGGATGGATTGTAACCAACACCGTGCCGATGGTCAACATCACCAGCTATCCGCCGATGGAAGACATTACCGGCGCCCTCGATGCCACCGGCCGCGTTGTTTCTTTCGACATGGACGAAGTGGCAAAAGAGGTGGCATCAGCCAGAGCCTCAAACATGGTGCTGCTCGGAGCCGCCGCCCCGATGATTGACATCCCCGTCGATAAAATCGAAAACGCCATACGAGAAGTCTTCGGCGCCAAAGGTGAAAGAATCGTTGAAAACAACCTGATGGCATTCCGCGCAGGCCTTGAAAAAGCAAAGGCAATCATCAACAGATAACCAACCCCACAAAAACGCAACAGCGATGAAACCAATCACTTCTGAACTCCTCGCGCAAGAAATGGGGGCGATGAACATCCCCAACATCGCATCAGCCACAATCAGGCAGATAGTGTCGCTCGCAAGCCGCCTCGAACATCATCTTGGCGACAGCTTCGTGCATCTCGAAATGGGAAACCCCGGCCTGCCTCCTGCCGAAATAGGGATAGAAGCCGAGCGCGATGCACTGACACAGGGCATCGCAGGGCAATACCCAAACATAGCAGGTATCCCGCAGCTGAAAGATAACGGCAGCCGCTTCCTGAAAGCTTTTCTCGACATCGACATCCCGCCGAGATGCATAGTGCCCACCGTCGGGTCAATGCAGGGCACGTTCACACTGTTCCTTCTGCTTGGGCAGCGTCTGCCCGGACGCGACACTATCCTATTCATCGACCCGGGATTCCCTGCGCAACACAACCAGGTGAAGCTCCTCGGGCTGAATCAGGAATCGCTCGACCTCTACGACTGCCGGGGCAAAGCCCTCGAGGCACGCCTTGATGAAATCCTGTCGAAAGGCCACGTATCGGCCATCCTCTACAGCAACCCCAACAACCCCGCATGGACAAACCTGACCCATGAGGAATATGGAATCATAGCCCGCATGGCCGAGAAACACGACATCATTGTCGTTGAAGATAACGCCTACCTCGGCATGGACTTCCGCCAACGCTACGGCATCCCATACCGGGAGCCATTCGTGCCAACCATAGCAAAATACACCTCGCGGTGCATCCTGCTTGTGTCGGCATCGAAAATATTCAGCTATGCGGGTCAGCGAATCGCCATGGTATGCATGTCGCCCGAAGTGGCCGACAGGGTATACCCCTTCTTCGAGCAGTTCTATGAAATGCCCACTTTCGGCGACGCATATATCTACGGGGTGCTGTATTGCGCCTCATCGGGCACCGCCCACTCCAGCCAATATGCCTTCGCAGAGATGATGAAAGCTGCGGTTGAAGGGAAACTCGATTTTGTCGACACCTCAAAAGAATATGGCCGAAGGGCAGCAATCGCCAAACGGATGTTCCTTGAAAACGGATTCCATATCGTCTACGACCGCGACGGCGACCAACCCATTTCCGACGGATTCTTCTTCACTGTGGGTTACCGCGACATGAAAGGCGACGAACTGCAGAAAGAACTCCTCCGCTATGGAATATCAACCATCTCATTGCCATCAACCGGCAGCCGACAGCAAGGGGTGCGCGTATGCGTGTCGATGCTCTGCGACGAAGGCTCGTTCACACGCTTGAGCGACCGTCTCGAAACCTTCGCACTCGACCACTCATCTGAGAAAACCCGACGCGCCGAATTACAAACCATATAACACCCCAGAGCATGATTCCAAACCTTATGACCGCCGACGAGGCTGTCAAACTCATAAAAAGCGGCGACCACGTATACATCCAGGGTAGCACGTCGATTCCCGAAACCCTCGTTGCGGCAATGACCCGCCGGGGAGATGAGCTGCGCGGTGTGGTGCTTCATTCAGGCTTCTCGGTAGCCGACCGAGAAGCGCCCTATTGCAAACCGGAATACAAGGATTCATTCCTTGTCGACACATGCTTTGTGTCGAACAATGTGCGCCGATGGATTGCCGAAGGCTACGGTGCCACGACTCCGAGGTTCCTCGGAGAGGTGCCGGCACTGTTCCGCGATGGCACATGGCCTGTCGACGTCGTATTGCTCAACTGCTCCATGCCCGACGAAGAGGGCTATGTGAGCTTCGGTGTTTCCGCCGACCTGGCAACCGCCGCCACCGAATGCGCAAAAACGGTTATCGCCCAGCTCAACCCCCACATGCCATTCAGTTTCGGCGACCCTGTAATCCATGTGTCGCGGCTCGCGGCTGCCGTAGAGGTCAACGACCCGCTGGTTGAGGTACCCACTCCGGAACCGGGCCCGACCGAGACCGCCATCGGCAACGCCATCGCAGAGCATATCCCCGACGGGGCTACGTTGCAAATCGGCGTAGGTGGAATCCCAAACGCGGTTATCCGCGCTTTGGCCAACCACAAACACCTCGGCCTTCACACAGAAGCCATGACCGACGGGGTGCTCCCATTAATCCGCAGCGGCGTTATCGACAACTCACAAAAAAAAGTATATCCCGGCAAATCGGTGGCTTGTCTCGCCCTCGGCTCAAAGAAACTCTATGAGCTGATGGACTACAACCGCGACATGATTTTTAAAGATGTCGCATGGACAAACGACCCCTTCATCATCGCCCAGAATCCGAAGGTAATGGCAATCAACTCATGCCTCGAAATCGACCTGACCGGCCAGATATGCGCCGACTCAATCGGCACACGCATATTCTCCGGCATCGGAGGCCAGCACGACTTTGTATACGGCGCCTCACGCAGCGAAGGCGGCCTGTCGTTCCTTGCCATGACCTCGACCACCAGCAAAGGCATAGGGAAAATCAAACCGGTTCTCACTCCGGGCGCCGGAGTTGTGACAACACGCTTCCAGGCCAACTACATAGTGACCGAGCATGGCATAGTCAACCTGCGGGGCAAGAGCCTCCCGGAAAGGGCCAAGCTGTTGATTTCCATTGCCAACCCGGCCGACCGCGAAGCCCTCGACCGCGCCGCATTCGACCGCTTCGGCTACTCCTACTCCCGCCTCCGCTGACAAACAAGAAGGTGTTTAACAACTAAAGAAACATTGCAGTAACCCCGAACCCACCACTAAAAGCCATAACGGCTATAATGACTATAAGAGATTGTCTAAAGGCACCGCGTCAAACAACGACCCGGTGCCTTTCTGCATCATTAAAGCAAACGCTTCGCGATGTTAAATTAACAAAATGTTAAAAAATAGAGAGAACCAACATGGGCGTAATCTGATTTTTATTAGTAGCTTTGTCGGTTAATACAGAATTATAAAATTATTACAATGACATTTGAAGAATTAGGCGTAAGCGAGCCGTTGTGCCGCGCAATCGCAGAGCTGGGGTTTGAGAATCCGATGCCAGTACAGGAGAAAGTGATTCCACATCTGCTCGACAAGGAGGGCGACGTTGTGGCGCTCGCTCAGACCGGCACAGGCAAAACCGCCGCTTTCGGACTACCTGTGATTCAGCGCATCAACACCGACAACAACGTGCCACAGGCGCTCATCCTCTCCCCCACACGCGAATTATGCCTGCAGATTGCATCAGACCTCGCCGACTTCTCTAAATATATACCTGCCCTGAAAGTCATACCCGTATATGGCGGTTCAAGCATACAGAGCCAGATACGCTCATTAAAAGAGGGCGCGCAAATCATCGTTGCAACCCCGGGGCGTCTCATCGACCTTATAAACCGTGGCGTAGTGAAACTCGAAAACGTGCACACGGTAATTCTCGACGAAGCCGACGAAATGCTAAACATGGGTTTCCTCGACTCTATCAACGAAATTCTCGGACATGTGCCCGACGACAGGAAAATGCTCATGTTCTCGGCCACCATGCCTCCCGAAATAGGCAAAATAGCCCAGACCTATATGCACGATCCGGTTGAGTTCGTAATCGGCACACGCAACGAAGGCGCTGCCAACGTGCGACATATCTATTATATGGTCAACGCCCGCGACAAATATCTCGCCCTCAAGCGCATCGCCGACAACAACCCCAGCATCTACGCCATAGTGTTCTGCCGCACAAAACGCGAAACCCAGGAAGTGGCCGATAACCTCATCCACGACGGATATAACGCCGACGCCCTTCATGGCGACCTTTCGCAGCAGCAACGCGACATTGTGATGAAAAAATTCCGCGACCGCGTAATATCCATCCTCGTGGCAACCGACGTGGCAGCCCGCGGTCTCGACGTTGACGACCTGACCCATGTGATCAACTACGGGCTTCCCGACGACACGGCTGTCTACACCCATCGCTCAGGACGCACAGGCCGCGCCGGAAAAACAGGCGTATCAGTAGCAATCATCCACTCCCGCGAAAAAGGGAAACTGCGCGACATAGAGCGCAAAATCGGAAAACAGTTCGAGCGCAAGGAAGTGCCCACCCCTGAGCATATAATCGAGAAACAGCTCTACAGCCTTGCCGACCGGATCGAGCGTGTGGAAGTCGACGACAACGAAATGGAGAAATACCTCCCCGGAGTGCTGAAGAAACTCGGATGGCTCACATCGGAAGACCTTGTGAAACGCGTGCTCTCGCTCGAATTCAAACGTCTGCTCGAATACTACAAAGATGCTCCGAAAATCGACTTCATCGACGAAAAGCCGAAAAGAGAGCGCCGCGAAAGAGAGAAATTCGGAGAAAAAGAAAGAACCGGAGAAAAACAGAAAGAACGTCGCACGAAAGAACCTCGCGACAACCGTGGCGGCGATGACAAAGACCGCCGCACAGCCTCGAAAGGGATGGAACGCGTCTACATAAACACCGGCAAACGCGACGGCTTTTTCGCAGGCAACCTCATCGACATGCTCAACAGCGTTGTGCAGGGAAAGCGTGTAGATGTAGGCCGGATCGACCTCTTCCCGTCTTACTCGCTGTTCGATGTGAAGAAATCCGACGCGAAACGGGTGGTCGCTTCGTTGAAAGGGTGCGAATTCATGGGGAAACGCGTCTACAGCGAAATCGCCGACCCTGAAAAAGACTACACCAAAGCGTCGCAGCGCCGCTCTAAATTCAAAGAAGCCGAAGAACTCGCCGATGCATACGACGCTTTCGAGATATTCAAGAAAAAGTCTAAAAAGAAATTCAAATGACCCTATTGCGACTGTTAGCGGCCGGGGCTGCTTTGACTGCGGCATTCTGCGCCATAAATGCGCAGACCACTTCAACCATGCCCACCATCAGTTTCAACCCTGAAACTGTAGCCGCATCTGCGCCTGAAACAAAAGCCGACGCAACTCCGGAACCACTGACCGCCACAAAGGCTTTTGCCGACGCGCCGGCCACGGTATTCCCGTCGATAGACCGCATGACCAGGCTCGACATGATCGACTACTACAACAGCGGCTCGCCGAAACCGTCGAAAAACGCGTTTAAAGGCGATTGCCGCATCCTCTCCGCATCAGACAGCCAGATAACAGTCGCCACATCAAAAGTTTCAGAAGTAGAGCTGTCGCTGCTCACACAGGGGCGCGACACTCTGCTTATGGTAGTAACCACGCTCAACACACCCGTTCCCGACAGTTCGGTGAAATTCTACACCGCCCGGTGGAAAGAAATCGACAAAGGCCTCTTCATGGTGCCTATGCTCGACGACTGGACATTGCCTGAAGCGAAAGAGCGCAAGAAAGACCTGGAAAACGCAGTTCCGTTCATCCTGGCAAAATTCACCTACGCACCCGAAACTTCCACTTTCACCCTCACCAACAACCTTGGCGACTTCCTTCCAGAAAACGACGCCAAATGGGTCAGCCCTCTGATGCATAAGCAGCTTAGCTATAAATGGAACGGGAAAAAGATGGTCAGGCAGACTGATTGAGCTCCTCCTCTACAAGCCAAAGAAACCGATTGAATGCAAAACCGCACCTTATCACTGCTTGAACTGACCCGCATGGTCACTGCATTGGTGCAGCGCCCGGAGACTCAGAATGTATGGGTCACGGCCGAACTGTCTGACGTGGCTGTGCGCGGAGGCCACTGCTACATGGAACTGCTGCAGAAAGATGACCGTGGCCTACAGATTGCAAAGGCCCGCGGAGTGATTTGGGCAAGCAGTTTCCCTCGAATCGATGCCGAATTTTTCGCCGCCACCGGCCAACGTTTCTCAACCGGATTGAAAGTGATGCTGCGCGTGTCGGCGTCCTTCCATTCAGTCTACGGATTCTCACTGGTAGTCTCCGCCGTAAACCCCGACTACACTATGGGCGACCTCATGCGTCGCCGCCGCGAGATTCTTCAACGTCTGAAACAGGAAGGGATTCTTGAAATGAACCGCCAGCTGCAATGGCCGGCTGTGCCACAACGCATAGCCGTGATTTCCGCACCTGGTGCAGCCGGATATGGCGACTTCATCAACCAGCTCTACCATAACCCATCCCATCTGCGGTTCTCCACAAAGCTATATCCTGCCGTAATGCAAGGTGCAACAGCACCGGCATCAATCATCGCAGCTCTCGAAGCCGTAGCAACAGATATGGACATGTGGGACGGAGTGGTGATTATCCGTGGCGGCGGAGCAACCTCCGACCTCCAGGCATATGAAGACTACGAGCTTGCAGCCAATGTGGCTCAGTTCCCACTCCCCGTGGCGATAGGCATAGGCCATGAACGCGATATAACAGTGCTCGACTGGGTGGCCAACAAGCGCCTGAAAACCCCCACAGCCGTTGCCGAATGGCTTGTAGCCCTTGGCGACGATGCACTCGGATTTCTCATGACCGTCGGCAACCGCATCCTGCAGCTCACAACCTCCAGGCTCACTGGCAACAAAGAGCAGCTGGCACATGCCGAAGGCCTTCTCCCTATCGCCGCACGTAACGCTGTGGAACGCGCGCAATCGCGTTTGCGCAACGCCGCAACAACCCTTTCCGGCATCAGCGGGCGCCGTCTGCAACCACAACTCACACGCCTCGACATGACACTCAAAGCCATTGCCGATGCTGCATCGAACCGCATATCCCGACAACGATCACTCCTCGACAGCCGCCAGACCCTTCTTGAAGCCCTATCCCCGGTTGCCACCCTAAAACGCGGATATTCAATCACCCGAGTCGACGGCCATGCAGTGACCTCGGCCGACAGCATACGCACCGGCAGCATAATCGAAACCACACTTGCCGACGGAAAAGTTATTTCAACCGCCACAGCTGTTGAGACATCTTCCGGCAACAGATAAGCAGACAACCAACCATCCACAGGAACAACCGCAACACCACAAAAGCAATATCACTATGACACCCGTTAAAGAACTCACCTACAACCAAGCCATCAGCGAGCTCGAAAGCATACTCCGAACCATGCAGAGCGATGACTGCGACATCGACCGACTTGCCACCCTGACCCGCCGGGCAACAGAACTGATTGCCGAATGCCGCTCCCGCCTGGTAGCCACCGACGAAGAACTCCGCACCATCCTCGCCACCCTCGAAAAATAGCCCCACCCCGAAAACGTCTGCGCGGGCGCTATGTATAACGTCCCCTACAGGCCAATCTATCCCCGTTTGCGGCTGTATTTGGCTTTGACAATCTCATACGCCCGTTTTACAAGGGCATAGGTTTCGCTATCACGGACATCGCCGTTGAAATCGAGCTGAATCCAATGGTTCGGATTCAGATTCACTGGGAATCTCCGACAATCTCGTTTGCCAATCAGCCGGTTTCAGGAAAGCCGCCGCAATGGCGCATACGCTCAAAACGGCAAACACAACCATCATCGAAAACGAAGCAAAGCCGAATCTGTATTTTCCAATCTGTATCATAAAGTCAAGCTGTCAGAACCCTCAATTTAGAGGGCGGTATGTAAGCAGCAACCGGTGGTCAGGGTTGAAAATCCGCGATGCCGCCAGGCGGATTGACCCAGGCGTATGGGCAAGATACGGTTCCATAAATCTGTCGGGATCTTCCCCATGCATTTCCGCTTGTGCCAATGTCTGGGCAACTGTCAGATAATTCAGAAGAGAAAATGTGCGGTTAGAATCGAGGCGGTTCACGCAGCGGCGCAGTTCCCGCTCAGACACCTCTTCTGTCGTTAGCCGCTCAAGCTGGGCCGTTATGGCCTCAATTGCAAGCCTCTCGGCATCGGGGGAGTTTTCACGCAGCTTGGCATTGATGAGAAACAGGCCTGGGTCTTCAGTGCCCTGTATAGAGGCATCTACTTCCGTAAACAGGTCTGTGCCCAACTGCAATTCACGATAGAAGCGGCTCGACCGGCCATTTGCCAGAATATCACTCAATGTGTCGGCCTCGAAATACCCTTCTTTGCCATATCCGGCCATCGGATATGCCATAACCAAAGCCGTCTGCGGCACATTTCCGCTCACTTCAAGCGATCTTGGCGATGCGGGAAGAGGCTCTCGGGGCAGGTTACGTGGCGCAATGCCGCGACGCTCCATATCACCGAACCATCTATTGACCGATTCCCGCACTCTGTCAAACCCCACATTGCCGCAAACAGCCAACACTGCGTTATCGGGGGCATAATGCGAAAAGAACCAGTTGCGCACATCCTCGTCAGTCACCTTCTCGATATGGCTGAACTCCTTACCTATCACCGGATAACGATAGGGATGCCGGGTAAAAGCCAATGAACGCAGATGATGGTCGAGGTCGCCATAAGGGCGGTTTAGACACACCTGTTTGAACTCCTCGATAACAACATGCCGCTGCACCTGCAACGACTTTTCCGAGAAAGCCAGCCGCAGCATCCGGTCGCTCTCGAGCCAGAGCGCCGTATCAAGATTAACCGCAGGGAGAACATCGTAGAAATTCGTGAAATCACTCGACGTCCAGGCATTAGACACCCCTCCGGCCGCCGACAACGCCCCGTCGAAATCAGCCACATTGACCGACCCGCCGAACATCAGATGCTCAAACAGATGGGCCATACCGGTCAATGCCGGACTCTCATCGCGGGCTCCGACATCATACAACACGTTAACCGCCACCATTGCGGTGGCGGTGTCGCGGGTGTGAACCACCCTCAATCCGTTAGGGAGTGTAAAGCGGTTAATCTGCATCAGACTATTTATCAACGACTTTTGCCGAAATTATGCGTATGTCGCTTACCGGACGGTCACGGCCGTCGGTTTCAGCTTTCTCAATTTTGTCAACAACATCCATTCCCTCAACAACCTCGCCGAAAACGGTGTATTGATTATCGAGATGGGGCGTACCACCCTGCGTGGCATAAACCTCACGCTGTTCAGAGGTCAACGCAGCCGGATTCTCTGCAGCTTTCTGCTCGGTGATGGCAACCAGCTCGTCTTGCAGCTTTTGCAGTCCGGCCTGGTCGCGGTTGCGGCGCATCGCCATTATAGAATCTTTGTGCTGTTTTGTCAGCTCGTTGAAAATCTGCTGTTTCTGCATCATCTGCAACTGCCGTTCCATCTGTTTGAGGGTGGAGTCATTATAGGCCTTGCCCGTGACGATATAGAACTGCGAACCCGACGAGCGGCGCTCCGGATTCACCTGATCCCCCTGGCGGGCTGCCGCCAAAGCCCCACGCTTATGGTAGTGTTTCGGATAAACAATCTCAGCCTCAAGAGTATAATCCGGGCCGCCGGCACCGAGGGCTTTCCCCGCAGGGGCATTCTTAGAATCCGGGTCGCCGGTCTGAACCATGAATTCGTTGATTACACGATGGAAAAGAACACCGTTGTAATACCCTTCCTTTACGAGTTTCAGGAAGTTGTCACGGTGCTTGGGCGTGTCGCCGAACAGGCGCACCTTTATGTTCCCCTCCGAGGTTTCAAGAAGCACCAATGCATCGCCACCGGCGGTCTGCGCTGCCGCAGCAGCATTTTCTGTCTTATTCATTTTTCGTGAAGTTTTTTTCAGCGTAATGGCTCCGGCCACCAAAATAGTGGCAAGCGCCACTATTATAAACAACAGATTCCGTTTCTTTTTCATAACCGATTAGCAAAATTTACCATCTGATCATATGGGCGACTGAGGATAGAGCCGCTTGTAAATCCTGCGGAAATTATTGTCGGCAGCCGAAAGCTCGGCAGCTCGGCCGGCATAATCCGCCCCGTAGAACTGCTCCATGAGCGCACCGATATACTTGCGCTCACGGTCTTTCTCTATACCGAGGGCTATCAGCCTGTCAACCGCATCGCCAAACCCTTCGCGGTCGATGGCATAGAGATACCTGGCCGCACTTATCACAAACTGGCCTGTGTGGTCAACACGATCCATATTGTCGACAAGCATGTCTATATCATCCCGGCATGTGTCGATATGGTTGGCTATATACTCATAAGTGGCCAGGCCGTCTGCATCGGCCTCAAGCCTTTTCTTAACTGAATCTTCAATCATAGCTGTCGCTTTTTCTGCAAAATTACAAAAATCCCCCGAATCCCCAACACCCCAGCGCCACAGCAACGGTTATGCCTGTGAAAATCTTTTCATACCTTTGTCTAAGAGAGCGTTTGAATTTAACCCGCCTAAACAGCAACCTGTAGCAACAATATCGCATAAAGCCGGATTATGCACTAAACAGGTCAGACCTAACATAATACCTGCGTGATTGTTTTTGCATATTTTTGCGGTGACTGGCGGAAATGTGAATATTTCTTTTTATCTTTGGAGGCTTATTCCCTCTCCACACCGCTCAGAGCGCATTTTTCGAATGACTCAGGAATATTAATACGCCATGAAATGTTAAAAAACGCCTTCATTGCGGGAAACGGTGTATAAGCTATGGAGTGTAAAATAAATTTAATCACTTATAAACATATGAGACAAAAACTGTTTCTATCACTGCTGTTATCGGCAATGCTACCAGCCATGGCCCAGAATGCCGTGGTGACCGGCAGCGTCATCGACGCCGATACAGGTAGTCCCGTTGCGGGAGCCGTCATCACAATCCAGGATCAAGGGATTTCTGTAACCACAGGCCCTGCCGGAGATTTCCGCATCAGCAATGCGCGCCCCGGAGAGGCCATCATAACAATCATAGCACCGGGCTACGACAGCAACGCCACCCAGACCCACCTCTACAACGGCCAGAGCATCGACACCGGCGCACTGCGCCTGTTCAACGAATTCTCCGACAATGAATTCGTAACCGACAACCAGACCGAGATGCTCATCGACGAAAGCATGATGGAAGACGAAGAAGGCAACCAGCAGAGCGTGGGAGCTCTCACCGGCGCCAACGACGACATCTACTACAAATTCTCACGCTACGGCTATTCTCCGCTCTACAGCAACTACCGTGGCTACAACAGCACATGGCAGGAGACCTACATAAACTCCCTGCCGATGAACGACCTCATCCGCGGAGGCTTCTCTTTCCAGCAGCTCGCCGGCATGACCTCGCGTGCGTTCCGCAACTCAACGGCCACAGTCGGCCTTGGCGCGTCGGCCTACGGATGGGGAAACATCGGCGGCAGCCAGAACTTCAACACCATAACCGACACCTACGCCCCCGGATTCAATGGCACGCTGAGCTACACCAACTCTAACTACAAATACCGCGCCATGGCAACCTATTCAACCGGAATGATGGACAACGGACTGGCATTCACCATCAGCGCCATAGGCCGTTATGCCGACGAGGGTGTGGTGCCCGGCACATTCTACAACGCCGGAGGATTCTTCTTCTCAGGTGAGAAAATGATTAACAAAGACCATTCGATAACACTCACCGCATGGTGCAATCCCCGCCAGTATGCCAACGGCAAAGCCACCGTGCAGGAAATCTTCGACCTGACCGGCGACAACCTCTACAACCCCACCTGGGGATGGCAAGACGGCAAGAAGCGCTCCGACAACATCCGCGAGAACTTCGACCCCACGGTAATGCTCAACTGGCTCTACAAAACCGAAAAAACAACCCTCAACACCGGGGTTGCCTTCCGATGGGTGCACTTCGCCCGCACACGCCTGAGCTACTACAAAGGCAACGACACCCGCCCCGACTACTACCGCCGCCTACCATCCTACTGGTACGGCCAGGACAAACCCGACATGGCAGAATACTATGCCGACCTGTGGCGCAACGACTCCCAGTTCCGCCAGCTCGACTGGGACAGCTTCTACCATGCCAACTACCTCAACAACATCGCCAACGAGACACGTCCCGAAAGCGAGCAAATCGGTTCGACCTACATCCAGCAGATGGAAAACTCAAACCAGTTCAACTTCATCGCCGGAACAACGCTAAACCAGCGACTTAACGACTACATGACCCTACAGGCCGGTATCAACATAAACGCAACCCGCACAAGCGACTACGCAACCGTGCGCGACCTGCTCGGCGGACAGTTCTGGCTCGACGTCGACGGATTCGCCGACCGCGACATCTACAACCCCGCCGCCGACCCCGACATCGTGCAGAACAACCTCAACAACCCCAACCGCCGCGCCCTAAAAGGAGACCGCATCGGCTACGACTACAACATCCACGCACTCAAAGTGCAGGGATGGCTGCAAAACCAGATCAACCTGCCGAAATGGGATGTGAACTACGGCCTGATGATGAGCTACGAGCAGTTCTACCGATTCGGCCATATGCGCAACGGACGCGCACCCGAAAATTCGCTGGGCAAATCGGCCACAATGAAATTCAACGACGCAATGGCAAAAGCAGGGGCGACCTACAAACTCAACGGGCGCAACTACTTCACACTCCAGCTGCAATACGGAACAGCGGCCCCGACCATCAACGACGTCTACCTGTCTCCACGCATCAAAGACACCACAATAGGCAATCCCCGCTCGGCACGCATCTTCTCAGGCGACATCCGCTACACATGGAACTACCGCCGCTTCCGTGGCGCAATCACCGCCTACCTTACCGACATGCAGAATGCCATCGAGCGCTACGGATTCTGGGATGAAGACCTAAACGCCTTCTGCAACTTCGCCCTCAACGGCGTTCACCGCCAGTATAAAGGCATCGAGTTAGGCATGGCCTACCAGATCACCTCATCGCTGCGTGCAACATTCGCCGGGAACTTCGCCCGCTACCGCTACATGAACAACCCCATGGGCACACGCTCGGCTGAGAACGGCCTATATCCCGACCAGACAAAACAGGTATTCCTCAAAAACTACTACTGCACCTCAACCCCGCAGACAGCCTTCAACATCGGCCTGGCCTGGAACGCACCCAAGATGTGGTTCCTAAACGTCGATGCCTCATGGCTGGCCGACTACTACGTGCGCCTGGCCTACCCGCGCCACGAAGTAATCGCCGGGCTCGGCACCGCAGTCGAGAACGAACAGCAGCTGCAACAGCTCGTCAACCGCTTCACATCGCAGGAGAAACTCCACAACAACTGGGTGATGAACGCTTCGGTCGGAAAACTAATCTACATAAACCGCAAAGTGAGCCTCAACTTCAACGTGAGCGTGTCAAACGTGCTCAACAACCGCAAACTCATCACACAGGCCACAGAGCAGTTCCGCATCGACACCAAAAACTACAATCCCGACGCATTCCCGACAAAATACATGTATGCCCAGGGTATAAAAGTGTTTGTCAACGCCGGTGTGCGCTTCTGACAACAGGGCTGCAACAGAAAAATTCACCTACATAGATTCAAAAGCAGATGAAAAAATCATTATTATATATAGCCGCAACCCTCGTTGGAGCCGGGATATTCACCGCGTGCGACGACGATTTCGAACAGGCGCCGATCGCCGACTTCATTCCCCAAGCCACACAACAGGCCAACATCAAAATCAGCGAGCTTAAAGAACTGTTCTCAAAAGACGCGGCATCTTATTCCGAACAGATTCCCACCCGCGACGACGGCACTCACTACATTGTAAAAGGCCGCGTTGTCAGCGAAGACTCAACCGCCAACTTCTATAAAAAACTGTCAATACAAGATGAAACTGGCGGACTTGTCTTCTCTATTAACATGAACGAGACCTATAAAACCTACCGCTTCGGCCAGGAACTGGTCATCGACCTCACCGGAATGTACTACGGCGCATATTCCGGATGCATACAAGTCGGCGGCTCGGCATCACCGACCGACGGCCCATCGCGTATGGTCAAAGCCCGTTGGGAAAATGGAGTGGAAATAAACGGGCTGCCAGACCCGGCAGCCGTCGACACCCTCCTGCTGACAATCCCCGAACTCGAAACACTCCGTTCCGACCCCGAAGCCGCCCGCAACCTCGAAGGGCGCATAGTGCGCTTCAACGGGCTGCATTTCCAGAACCCCGGCGAAATGCTCGGCGAATCGAGCCGCCTGAACAACTCGCGCACGATGATTGACGAGAAAGGCAACAAGCTGACCCTGCTAACCGCCGGCTACGGCCTCCTTTGGTCAACCCGCGCCCCCTCAGGCACAGGCGACCTCGTGGGCATAATCACCAACTACACCAACAACTCGGGCGTATCAACATGGCAGGTAACAGTCAACGACCTCTCAGGCTTCATCGGGTTCATACCTTTCGGATCCGTAACCGTAGACCCCGTAGGCTCTTTCGATGTTGACTTCACCGGTGGTTTGTTCCCCGAAGGATGGCTGCATATGGCAGTCACCGGCAACAAAGACTGGTTCACCCGCAACTTCCCCGAAGGGAGCGACTCTTGGTATGCCTCAATGTCGGGCTACAACGGCACCGCCCCATTCGACGCATGGCTCATCTCGCAGCCGCTCGACCCCGAACTTATGACCGACAAAGTGCTCACATTCGAGACCCAGGTCAACGGCTACGGCTCGGCGACTTCAAAGCTCGAGGTGTTTATACTTGACAATGCCGACCCGCAGAAAGCCAACAAGACCAGACTCGAATGCACTCTCGCCGAACCGCCGGCAAGCGGCTACAGCTCATGGGCGCAGTCGGGCAACATTAGCCTCGCCGCTGCCACCGGCAAATTCTTCATCGGATGGCAATACACCGCAACGCAAGACGCCAACTACGCCACATGGTGCGTTACAAACATCAAAGTCAAATAACCCACCCTCTTTCGCAATTTTTTGAATTATGAAGATTCTGAAATCATTTATATGCGGGCTTATGGCCGCGGCCTCATTGGGAGGGTTCACCGCTTGCCAGGACAATATCGACGCCCCGGAGTTTGAAACGCCGGTGGCAACCCTAAAGCCCAACACCTCGATTCTCGAAGTGAAAACCGAGTTCTGGGACAACGCCCAGAACTACATCAAGAAAATCGGCACGAAACCCGACGGCTCCCACTATATCATCTCTGGCCGGGTGATAACATCCGACTATGCCGGAAACATCTTCAAAAGCATCACAATCCAGGATGAAACCGCCGCGCTGACCTTCTCGGTAAACACCTACAACCTCTACCTCAACTACCGACTCGGCCAGGAACTCGTTGTTGACCTCACAGGCCTGAACATTGGCAAATACAATGGCCTGCAGCAAATCGGCGAACCCGAATGGTATGAAAAAGGACAGGCATGGGAGGCTTCGTTCATGTCGCCCGAACTGTTCAAAGCCCATGTGCAGCTCAACGGGATTGCCGACCCGTCTAAAATCATAGTGCATGAACTGCCCGGCATCCCAAGTGCCGAAAACCCCGAGGAGTTGATTAAATGGCAGAGCCAGCTGGTGCGCATCAACAACGTAACCATCACTCCGCAGAATAACCCCGACACCGGATTGCCACTCCACACCTTCGGCATCTACCACGAGAATTTCAACCAGCTGCTAAACATCCCCGCCGGAGGCACAATGTATCTCCGCACAAGCGGCTACTCGAATTTCTACTATCAGACCGTCCCCAACGAGGCTTTCGACATAACCGGATTCCTCTCCTACTACGGTTCGGCAACATCCACCCCCACACCATGGCAGATGATGCTCATCGACTATGACGACCTGGAAAATGTAGGCAACCCCACCCTCCCTGCCGGCAACAAAACCAATCCGTGGGAAATCGGCTCTGTGGTTGCACAGATTAACGAAGGGCAGAACCCAGCCGGATGGGTCAAAGGCTACATCGTCGGCACCGTCGCCCCGGAAGTCACCGCCATCACAGATCCCACGAAAGACATCGAGTTCGGCGACCGGGCAACACTGGCCAACACAGTGGTTATCGGCCTCACTCCCGAAAGCCGCGACCTGTCGGAGCTAATGGTTATACCCCTGCCGCAAGGCTCTGTGATGCGCGAATATGTCGCCATTAAAGACCACCCCGAAAACCTCGGCAAAGTGCTGACCGTAAACGGAGTGATGGGCAAATATCTTGGCACCTACGGTGTTACCGGCAACAACGGCACAGCACCCGAATTCACCCTCGAAGGGGTGGAAGTGCCGGGCGGCGACGTTGAAGTGCCATCCTACTCCGTAACCACAATCGACGAGACCTTCACCGGCTCCATCCCCGCCGACTGGTTCAACGTCCAGGTCGAAGGCACTAAAAACTGGTATATCGCCACCTTCAACGATGAAAGCTACGCAGCCATGACCGGCTATAAAGGCACTGCCCCATTCGATTCATGGCTGATCACACCAGCCATCGACATGAGCAAAGTTGAAAACAAGGTTCTAACCTTCGACAGCCAGAACAACAACTACAACGCAACCACAACCACCTTCGAGGTGTTTGTGCTAACATCGTCAGACCCCACCGCCTGCACTCCCGAAAAGCTCCCCGCAAAAATGGCACCGCTCACCAACGGCAGCTACAGCGGATGGACAAAATCGGGCGCAATCGACCTGTCGGCCTACAGCGGCTACATCTACATCGGATGGCGCTACAGAGCCACCGCCGACGCCAACTTTGCCACATGGTGCATCGACAACGTCAAGCTCAACGCCGCCGACCAGCCCGTCACCCCTCCAACACCTTCGGTGACATATAAAGGCGACTTCAACAGCTTCAACGGCGGCACACCAACCACAAAAGCCAACACCTACACCAACGCCACCCTTTGGACGGCCACCAACGCCTGCGTGCTCAGCGGTGTGGCAGAAGGCGGCAAAGACGGCAATCCTCGCTTCGTGTTCATCGGCGACGACAAGACCATGGCAGTCTGTCTCTATGGCAACTCCGACCCCGCAGCCACAGGCAAAATCACATCGCCCAAGCTCACCGGGCCGTGCAAAGAGCTGACATTCAACTACGGATTCCCCTACAGCGGCAGTGAATACTCCTTCACCGTCAACGTAATCCAGAACGGAACCGTTGTCAAAACCGAGACCGTGGCTACAACCACTCCCGAGCAGAAACACGCCTACACCCACACCATGGCTGTTGACCTCACCGGCGACTTCTCAATCGAAATCGTCAACAACGCCCCCGGCTGGAGCGCCGCCGCCAAAAACACCGGCCGCGTTGCCATCTGGAACCTCACCTGGTCTGAATAATCCAACAAACCAACTTAAAAAAACACTAAAAGACTGATAAAGGATAGTTTAAAAGGCTGATAAAAGCCGGTCAAGGCCATCAAACGCCATTCTCCCCGGCCCCTATTGAAGCCATAATAGCTATTCTATCTTTAACAGCCAGCCCCATCTTAAAGGCGTTGTGTCGAAATTCGACCAACGCCTTTTTGGCATCCGGATGGAGAGGGTGCTGTCAGAATGGTTCAGATGGTAGGAACCCGAAGCCCTCGGGCGACGACCCAGATGAGCCATTATGACACACCCTCTTTATCAGCCTTTCATGGCCTTAACCGGCCTTTATAAGCCTTTTAAAGAAGTTGCCCCTCGCCCCATGTTCCTTAGCAAAATGTCAAGGCCAAACCGTGCCCAAAAGAAAAAAGCGAAAAATTTTGGCGGGGAAGTTTGCAGAATGAGAAAAAAAACATAAATTTGCGATGTGTAACATCTCAAAAGGGCGTCGCGACGCCCCGAGTCGGCCAAGGCCGCCTGACCCCAGCAGAGTTTCCATAATCATCACCATCGGGGACGCCGCATTGCTCTCGGCAGCTCCGGAAGCCTAAAAACAAAACGCGGACACCGGTGACCGGTGACCCCGCATACCGATAAGCAAATCATTATTATTCACAGTAAAAATAATTCAATCAGTATGAAGAAATTTTACACATTGCTCTCTGTAGCCCTGTTTGCAGCAGGGTCTCTCTCTGCAGCTTCTCTGAAAACAGCCGTAACTGCAACCGCTACAACCAATGCTCCCGATGCAGAAACCGCCCTTGAAATTGCTTTAACCACCGCTGGTAAAACCGGCCTGAAATCCGTAGCTCCGCGCATCAAGGATCCCAACGAAAACTCCATGGCCGGAAATTACGTTGTTTTTGCAACTGGAGACGGAGACTTGAGCGATAACGCAACCGAAGACACACGCAATTTCAAGACTGCTGGAAACGTGTCGATTCTCGAAAATGGCAAGGACTCTAATGGCAAGGATGCTTTCATCCTGAGAGGTCTGTTCGGAGCCGACAGAGACATCAACGCCTCTATAACAGAGTCAACTCCGACAGCTAACGGAACGTTGTATACCCTTGAAATCCCTGCAAGCACCCCTCTCTTTGAAGAAGACGGAAACATTTACTCCCTCTACCTCTACGGCAACTTGAGCGATGACGGCAAAGAATACATCTTCTCAGGCTCTCCGTTCAGAATGTTGTATAATCCCAAAAACAACCTCCTGTTTTTCTATTACACGAGAGGCGGAGCATTCGTAGGCTATGAAAAAAATAAAGGTTTTTACGGCAGCGTTTACTATTCCCCTGAATTCGATCCCGCGAATGCAGTGATGAAGAGCGAGGTTTTGGTTGATCCAAAGACTAATACATACGCAGAAACGACCTACTACCTGATTATGGGTATCAACGAACAAGACAATATTCTTCTCTACAACATGGCCGGTGCATCTGAACTGGTTGAACTTGAGGCTGATCACAACAATAAAACCGCTGTAGCAAAGAACCAGGTTTACCAGAATCTGACTACGCAAACCGCAACAATTCCGTTCTACATCAAGCCTGCAATCGACGCAAATACAAACGAGGTAACAGCAACTATCGGTGAAGACCCCGCAACCAATCAGACAACACTCACATTCGGCAACTGGGGTGCCTATGGCGTAATTGAAGGCTCTAACTACTATGCAGTAGAATGCAAGAGTTCTGTCATCACCTACGATAACAACATCTATGGAAAACCGGTAGTTGGCGGTTTGGCCGATGTAATCGCCGACAGCGACGCTAACGCTCCTGTTGAATACTACAACCTCCAGGGCATCCGCATAGCCAACCCTGAAGCAGGTCAGCTCCTGATCAAACGCCAGGGCAAGACCGTCAGCAAAATCGTTGTTCGCTAATCCGAATCCCGCGACATAAAAACACAAAAGGCGAGGCAGCCCCAGGGCCGCCCCGCCTTTTGATTATAATATCTCCAACCCAAATATCCACCCAACCATGCTAAAGCTCCTGAAACATATAACCGCGCCCATACTGGCTATAACAGTTATGTGTGCTATCGCCCCTATGGCTTCCGCCGACGAGTGGGGAGAACCCATGTCGGCGCAATTCTCCGACGGATGGATAACGCCATATTTCGGCAAAGAGGGGAAATGGTCGGTTGAAGTGAGAAAAAGCGTGGATGGTCAACGCTACCTCATTACCGACCCATATCACCAACCGGGGTTCACCGCCCTGTTTCCCGACGGCACACCAAACACAGATGAACCCCACGACATAATCATCGACTGTTCAGACCCGATGTATGTGACCATGGAACTGACAGAGCTGTTCACCTTCAAACCCGGCCACTACGCCGGCAACGCCCCGCAGACCATCTGGGCTCAGACCAGGGCCACTTATCTCGAAGCAGCCTCGGGTTATGACCGCTACACCCTCATCGATGCCGGTCTCAACAGCACATTCACTGACGGTATGATAACCCTCTGCTCATGCGCCGTGGGCTTCTCCGCCGACCAATACCAATGCGGCTCCACCCTTGCCACCGACGGCCGCTTTCACAACACCGTAATCACATTCGCCACCACCGGCATCACTTCAACTGCGGTCGGCAACGCCACCGCCACTCCCGAATATTTCACCCTTACCGGCCAACCCGTAGCCCACCCGCTCCCCGGCTCACTCCTGTTGATGCGCCAAGGCAACAACGTCGCCAAAACCATCATCCGCTAACCACTATAACGGCTATAATAGCTGTAATGGCTTTTTTAGCCGTTATGGCCTTTATAAGTAAGTCATCAAAATTATTACGCATATTATGAATCTTGAGACTTTATATCATCGGCGGAGCTTTTTCGGTGCTTTTAGCCTTCATATTCAGTCGTGTAGACAACTACACTCCTTC
>Ga0073906_1001099_pt1 | contig 44516 bp, 41 predicted proteins | sample Inofromicrocosms_FD_65485 | JGI IMG/M metagenome (GOLD analysis project Ga0073906, IMG submission 65485) | Mouse cecum microbial communities from Vienna, Austria - Inoculum for glucosamine and mucus D2O microcosms | ecosystem: Host-associated > Mammals > Digestive system > Large intestine >...
TGGACCCTCCCCACCAGCATCCGCAGCGGCGTATAGCTCCTGTAGAGCGAAAAGCTGATTCCGATGACGCAGAGCGGCATCCCTATCCCTATGACCACCATGGACAGTCGGCTGATTGCCATGGACTGATACCAGAAATCGCTGGCATAGGAAAAGAGATAGCACTCCCGGCCCTGCATCAGCGGTCCCCGGTAAGCGGCAATCAGATCGTTGTGGTCATAGAGCTCGAAAAGGCTGCCGTCCTGGTCATGGCTCAGGAAATCCTGTACCACTGCCGGATCGGACAGATTGTGGAGCAGCACGGAATTTTTCTGCTTATCCTTAATGGCGATTGCGTTGATATTGTATGTAAAGTATTCGTTCAGCATCAGCCTGATCTGCTCCTCCGGCAGCAGGATGATGATGTTGGCCTTATCTCGGCTGCCCATGGCGGAGCTGGAACGGGTATAGCAGATGGACTGATATCCGCCGTCATTCACCAGGAAGAAGCGGTCCTGGGATTCGTTTTGAAGCAGCGCGCAGAAGCTTTCATAGCTTAGATTCTGATTTTTCACATAAAAATCATAGTATGTTCTGCTGTCCAGGCTCCCGTGTTCCGAAAGGATGATATCCAGCATGGGGTAGTAGATGATATATTTCAGGCCGGATGTATGCATCCCGCTGGACTTCAGCTCATTGTTGAAGGAGTAGATAGCATACTGGGTATCCGCGGAGAGGGAGGGGGTGTCCCGCAGGGAGAGAAAGTGGCGGTTAAAGTAGATGGTGTTGTACATCTGCTGCGCCTGCTCCAGAACGCCGGTGATTTCGTTGTTGACCGCCATTAAGAAGTATTTTTTGGAGTCCACCGTTTCCTTTTTAATGGCGTTGACGCTGATATGGTTCAAAAAGATACCGCTGGCTAAAAGCACCATCAGGACCAGGCTGTATGCCAGCATCCATTGGTACAGGATGCTTTGCTTTTTTAAACGGCTGAAACGGTTTTTGGCCTGGAGCATTTATCTCACCTCAAATTCTGTTTGTGTTGAGTCCGGTAAAAATTCATAATAAAACTTTGCTTTTTTCTATTATATCAGATAAAAGGGCAAAAAGCAAAGAAATTGATACCTGTAATCATTCAGGAGCAGTAAGAGTTCCAGAGCCGCACATCATCTCAAAACAAAAACATCCGTTGAACTTTCCCCCGGAATATGTTATTTATTATTCAACGTGTCCCACTTGTGTCCCAAAAGACAAGCGAGAGATAAGGCCGAATGCGAAATCGACCTTATCTCTCGTTTGTCTATCTACTATAGGAACACATCTTCCTTTATCCTTTTAGCTAACTATTGAACTAATTTTTTATTTTCATACATACCAATCCATGTGTCATAGTATGGGTTATTCCATATGTTTCCGTCAAAATCCTCATAGCTCATGACAATGGCCTTAAACTCGCTAATATTGTTTGACTCATAGTCTAAGGGAAGGCCTCTATTATGTCCATATGTATCTCCATCAACCATATTTACGTCGGAATAATTGACACGTACTACATATGAACCACGGCCCAAGCTATATTGACTTTCTATCTTTACGGGGAATCCATGGGAATCCCATGCGGCAAAAGCGACTATTGCACTTTTTACATCTATGCCAGAATTGTTTTTAATGACAGCTTGCAGCATATCAGGATATAAGGCCTTATATTTTTCGTCTTGTACTACATATTCGGTCTCCACAACATACATGGGTTCAGACAACAATGCAGTTTCCAATTCCTCACTTGTCATTTCTGGCATGGATTCAGAAGAGGATTTCAAACTTGAAGAAGAATCATTATCAGTTTCCCATGAACTACCGGAGTTGTCTTGTTCTTTTTAAGGAGAACTTTGGCTTGAAGAAGCCGTGCTTGATGTGGTATCATCATCTGATGGAGAAGCCGAAAATTTAGGCAATGAAATCCATACACTATCTTGCTCACCATCCGTGTTTCTAAATTCTATTCTGATATAAGATAATTCTTTGGTTGAAATTCCATCATCGCCACCTAATATAATAATATCATATGTTCCGCCTGAATAAACATTATTCAGTCTATCTAAATCATTTTCTTTATATATATACACTTGCACTTTCTTCATTCATAGTTTCGGTTATGAAAACAGGATGTAGGTCAAAATTGATTTTATCATCACTTTCTTCACATGCAACGGATATTTCTGCTCTAATGAGGACACGATCATTCATTTTATACGATGAATATGTAGAAGCAACCTTTTGACTGTCCCATAGCTCATTCAGTTTTATGTTATATTCGACGTTATATTCCTCATTCCCAGAGTTTGAAATAATTTTTAAATCATCATTAAATGAGTAAGGATTAGAATGTGTTCCCATCTCTTGAGTTACAGATGCCTTAGATTCAGCGATATTGTCATTGTTATTATCGCGAGTGCAAGCACATAATGAAATTATAATTGAGAAGAAAACTGTTATCATAAAAATTTTTTTCATAATCTTTACACCTTCCTAACCAAATCTTTTGTTGTATGCCTCACCAAAGCGGGACAATCCTTCATCTTAATATACCTTGCTACCGTTGACCCGCTCCGGCCCATCTTGCGCCCTACTGCCGCATAATTGTCTAACTCCCGATAAAGCCGACGCATTTCCTTAAATTCAGTGGGCGTTACTCTGCTTGCCATTCCTCTTTTCCTTTACCCCTTATGTTTTATAGACGGATTTTGTGTATCCACTGGTATCCTCCATGGCCTTCCCCCTTTATCCTGTTCCGCACCCTTAATTTTTCCTTCTCTGCATAGCTTTGTGATTTTAGACTGTGAAATTCCCCACTTTTGGGCCGCCTCACTTGTCCCCATGTATTTTCCCATTCTGTATACCTCCTTTTGTCGATGTATAGGGAAATAAAAACCTTACATTTACAATTATATATCTTATAAAGATTAATGTCAAGGAAAATATATCTTTAAACTCTTTAGAATTTACGTATAAAGGATTTATAATATATCCATATATAGTAGGGGGGCTACTTATGGATTATTTGGATTGGTTTTCTACGCGAATTACAGAGCTCCGTATGCAAAAGGGGATTTCGGCCAGAGATATGAGTTTATCCCTGGGACAAAGTGAAAGTTATATTAACAAGATAGAAAATAAGAGGACACTGCCATCTATGGCCGGATTTATCTATATCTGTGAATATTTCGGGATTACTCCACAGGATTTCTTTAACATAAATTCCCCTGCCCCCAAAAAGCTTAAAGAAGTTGTTCAGGAACTTGAGAAGTTGACAGATTCTCAACTTGGTCATGTACTGTTGATAGTTAGAGATATTATAGGCAATAAATAAAGATCGCCGGAAAAAATCCGACGGTCTTTATTTGTTATTATATATTAATTTCTACCCTCCGCTGCTCTCCCATGACTTGCTGTTTTAGAGAGAATTGCATTTTTTGGAAATTTCTGTTCATTGGCAGATTGTCTTTTCCCGGCGAGTATGCTATTATTATTTATAGGACAAATACAATAAACAGGAGGAACCGTAAAATGGAATACACCGTTCAGCCAAAGGTCAAGGAAACCATCCAAACCCTCACCGGCATGGAGCCGGTACTGAACGCCCTCGGCTTTTTGAGGGAGGACCACGAAAACTCCATCGCCCAGCAGCTGGAACTGGTACAGATTCCCGCCCCCACCTTCCATGAGGAAAAGCGTGCCGAATATATGACCGATGCCTTCCGTAAGCTCGGCCTGACCGATATCCACATCGACCGCTCCGGCAATGCCATAGGCGTCCGCAAGGGGACAGGCAGCGGACCGAAGATACTCATCGACGGGCATATGGATACCGTCTATCCTATGGACACACCCCTGAATCCCCGCCGGGACAGCGATTTTATCTACTGCCCCGGAATCACCGACGACACCCGCGCCCTTGCCGCCATGCTCACCCTTATCCGCGCCCTGAACCACGCTGATATCCGGACAACCGGGGACCTGGTCTTTATGGGCTCTGTCCGGGAGGAGGGCCGGGGGGCTTTCGGCGGCGTCACCGAGTTTTTCAATGAGAACAAGGACATCGACGCGGCGGTCCATATGGACGGATGCGGCATCGGCGGTATCATCTATCAATCTACCGGCTTTAAGACCATGGAGGTCACCTTCCACGGCATCGGCGGACACGCCTACGGGGCCTTTGGGGAGGTGGCCAATCCCCTCCACGCGGCGGCGCGGGCAGTGGCCAAGATAGCGGATTTACAGGTTCCGGTCATGCCCAAAACCACCTACTGCGTTTCCAACTTCCACGCCGGGAACGACGCGGGCATCCACGCGATTGTCCCCTCAGCCGCCATCAAGATTAACTACCGCTCCAACGGTCAGGCGGAGCTGACCGCCCTGGACGCCGAGATTATGCGCTGCATCCGGGAGGCCTGCCAGGAGGAGACAAAGCGCTGGGGCAAGGATGAGATCACCTTCTCCATCGAAACCTACTGCGACGTTCCGGCGGGGAGCCTGGGACAGCATGACCCCATTGTCGAGGCGGCGTGGGAGTCCATTACCTATCTGGGGGCGGAGCCCTGGCTGGAGGAGGGCGGACCCACCAACGCCTCCATTCCCATCAGCAGGGGAATCCCGGCGGTCTGCATCGGGGACGGAGGACTGGATACCTTCTGCCACAACGCGGCGGCAGAGAGATTCCCGGTGAAGAACACCTGGCAGCTTCCTCAGCTGGCTATGCTGGTGGCGCTGTCGGTGGCAGGAGTGGAGAACGGGACCAAATCTATCCTGTAACGACTTTTTATCCAATCATCAATCGGAAACCCTCTGTCGGATTCAGCAGGGGGTTTCTTCTTTTTTTGCTTTTGCTCCATACAATCTACATAAAGGTGTGGTATACTGGGTGGTATGGGAGGTTGTTCTTAGCGCCATCTCCCGGTCCGCGAAAGATGCCGTCGGCGGCTGTAAGCCGCCTCCAGCCTTTCGCTGGGGCAAAAAGCCCGTCTGGTTTCCTTTAAAAGGGGTACAAGGGCTGAGGTTGGGATACCACCGAGACAGAGATTAAGACGGGCTTTTTGATGATTCTTTTTTAGGTGGGGTTTAACGGATTTTTAAGTTTGTGCAGGGGTATTTCGCGCCTGCGGGCGCGACCAGGGCGCTGCCCTGGACCTGCCAGGAGGCTTTTGAAAAGCCCCTGGACCCGAAACACGCTTTTTTAAATTCTTTACTTTTTTGTGATTTATTGGGGGCTTTTTTGTATGAAACATATCCTTATCGTTGAGGACGAGCTGGATATCCAGGAGCTTTTGGAAAACTTCCTCCTGGACGCAGGCTATCACGTCACCTCCGCCAGCGACGGCGTGGAGGGCATCTCCGCCTTTCAGTCCGGCTGCTTCGACTTGGTCCTTCTGGATATCATGCTCCCCAAAATCGACGGCTACGGCGTCTGCGAGGTCATCCGCCGCCACTCCAAGGTCCCCATTATGATGCTTACCGCCCTGGACAGCGAGTCCGACCAGCTCCGGGGCTTCGACCTGGCCATCGACGACTATGTCACCAAGCCCTTTTCTATGGCCGTGCTCCTGAAAAAGATAGAGGCGGTCCTCCGCCGGACCTCTCCAGCAGACGCGGGCGGACGGGCAATCCGGTGCCGGGGACTGCTGCTGGACCCGGACAGCCGCCAGGCATCGGTGGAGGGCCAGCCCATTGAGATGACCCAGCGGGAGTTTGACCTCCTCTATGAGCTGCTGACCGCCAAGGGCCGCGTCCTCACCCGGCAGATGCTTTTGGACCAGGTGTGGGATTACGACTACTTCGGGGACGAGCGCATTGTGGATACCCACGTCAAAAACCTGCGGAAAAAGCTGGGACCGGGGTATATCGAAACCGTGAGAGGGGTTGGATATCGAATTGATAAAGAATCTTAAAAAATTAAAGAGCAGCCTGACCTTTCGCATCTTCTGGATTACCACCTCTCTGCTGACCCTGGTGTGCTTCCTGACCTATGCCTTTATCGCCCTGGCTATGCCGATTTCTTATAACGAACAGTATAACCAGAAAAAAGAGCAGGACTTCTATGTGTTGTGCAGAGATTTGGAGTATATCCCCCTGGAGGAATGGGGACCGCTGATAGACCAGTTTATCCTGGATAACGAGGTAAATGTCGTCCTCTTGGATTCTGAGGGGCAGCAGGTGGAGATACCGGGACAGTCCATCAGAATGGCGACATCGGGAAAGCATTGGGTGATTGTGGAGACAACGGTGATGACAAATACCAACCTGGGAGAGGAAATTGTGCTCCGGGAGGGTTCGGCGGTGGCCCAGGACAGAGAGACAAACTGGCATGTGTCCGTCACAGACACGGAAGGCCTGATAGAGGCCGGCGAAATGGGCACCTGGGAGTATGTGTGGTCCAAGGTTTCGGAATTTTTTGGCAGGGCAATGACGGTGGATTCATCCGCGTTTTCCACGATGGTTGGTTCTATGTGGGAAATGCAAATCGTTCCGGCGGGGAAAGAGGAGGTATACCAGCTGATGGCCTCCGCCGCCTATCAGCCGGTCAACCAGGCGGTAGAGGCCATGGGACGCATCCTGCCCTGGTTGGCGGTGGGAATTCTGTGTATGTCCGTGGCGGGGGCGCTGATCTATTCCCGGTATATTACCAAGCCCGTTGTCGCCCTGAACGGCGTTTCCAAAAAGATGGCCGCTCTGGATTTCTCCTGGAAATGCGACGATACCCGCTCCGACGAGATAGGGGAGCTGGCCCGGAGCTTTAACGACCTTTCGGGGAAGCTTTCCTCAGCCCTGGAACAGCTCAGGCAGGCCAACCAGTCCCTGCGGGAGGATATCGACCGGGAACGGGAGCTGGAGCGGCAGCAGATGATGTTTTTCTCTGCCCTATCCCATGAGCTGAAGACCCCCATTACCGTCATCAAGGGGCAGATGGAGGGGATGATAGGAAATGTGGGGGCCTACCGGGACCGGGACAAATATCTGGCCAAGTCCCTGGAAACGGCCTGCCGCATGGAGGGAATGGTCCAGGAAATGCTGACCATCTCCCGGATGGAGACGGGAAAGGAGATTCAAAAGCAGGAGCTGCGCCTGGACAAGCTGCTGAAGGAGCAGATTCTCCACTTTGCGGACCTGGCGGAACAGAAGAACATCTCCCTACAGGTACGGGCGGAGGAGGAGATTACTGTTTGCGGGGAAAAGACGCTGCTGAAAAAGGCGGTGGGCAATCTGCTTTCCAACGCGGTGATGTACTCTCCGGAGGGGGAGCGGGTGTTCGCGGCAGTGTGTATGCGGGGGAATGTCCCTGTCCTGATGGTGGAAAACACCGGTGTCAACATCCCGGAGGATTCCCTGCCCCATCTGTTTGAACCCTTTTACCGGGTGGAGCAGTCCAGAAACCGCCGGACCGGCGGGACAGGACTGGGTTTATACCTGGTAAAGACGATATTGGAACGGACCGGCGGGGCCTGCACCATAGAGAACACCGCCGGAGGCGTGTTGGTTACGGTAACATTTGAGGGGGAGTCAACCACCCCATCGCCTGATGGCGTATGAGGCGTTCCGCGGGGGATAATGGGAATCCCTGATAAAAGTGTCCGAAAAAAACGGCCTCCAAATTGGATGGCCGTTTTTCAGGGAATGCTCAATCGCGCCCTTTCACCAGGGGGCGTTTATATCGTTGCCTTCTGCAATGCGTCGAGCAGGGTTTCGCAGTCAATGGGCTTGTAGAGAAACGCCTTTGCGCCGATGGTCTCCGCCTCCTGAATGGTATCGTCGTAGGCCAAGGATGAAATCATGACAATCCTCGCGTCAGGATGCTCCTCCAGAATCATCTTTGCCGCCTCCAAACCGTCCAGCTTGGGCATAATGATATCCATTGTTACAACATCCGGCTGTACTTCCTCGTATAAGCTGATTGCATCCTCGCCGTTTTCGCAGTAGGCAACAACCTCAAATTCGGTGCCGACCAGCATCTCGCTGATCTGCGCCTCCATTATACAGGAATCGTCTACAACCATGATACGTTTTTTCATAGTCCAAAAAACCTTCTTTCTGTCAATCCGTCACTCCGCATGCTTTACCGATGAAATATGATGGATTAGCTGCGCGATTTCATTTTTATCACTGGAGTATGTAAGGACAATATGCTCCATATTATTTTCCGGGGCATACCGCCCATTGTAGAAAAGAGGAGGATCGAACCGGGCCGGAACTCTGGTGGTCTGGTACAGCTGGGTGGCGATGTGCCCACACAGAACGTTGAAGAATTCCTTTGCGAAAATCTCCACATCCTCCGCGGTGACCTCCTCTCTGCCCATCATACGTTGGGTCAGTCTGACGAACATGGATGACTCCGCACATAGGGATAAGCTGGTGTGGTACCCCTTATTGAAGGCGGTATATACCGTACACGTCTCGCCCTTTGGCTGGGAATCGCTGGATTGAAGCTCGATTCCGGCCTCCCGCCGCGTAATATCACGGACAACATGGTCAAATACTTCGGCTAGATATTCTCGCGATACGGCATTATTCATGTTCACTCCCCTTTTTTCACAAGCTTAAACGGATGTACGGAAATAAGCCGCTACATCATGATGATTTGGTCGTTTACCAGTGTAAAAATACAGTGTCTGGAGGTTTGACGCAGGCGGTAAACGATATTCCCAAAGCGGACCTTCGTTCCGGGATAGGCAAGGCCGCACTCCAGACGTCCAATATCCCTTTCATCGTCCTCCTCGTCTTTTTTCTCATCCTCTTTTTGTGCAAACTCCTCCAATTGCTGCAGCTTGATGTTGGCCGTAGTCAGCTTGATTTTTGTTTTTCTCAGGAGGCTGGCTTTAGCCGGACTGTCCGGCTGACATTCCAGGTGTTCCAGCTCCATTTCCAATGTGTTGACTTCCTTCTGTGTAATCTCCCGTTCAAAGCTTTTGCAGGGGTCCCCGCCCAGGTCAATGGTGGTCTTGCATTCCGCCTTGGAACCGACGACGCTGGCCCGTACCCTGTGGGCCGCCCATATGCGGCCGCTCATAATTGTACCGCGGCCGGACTGCACCGTCACTTCTCCGCCGCAATAGACGGTGCATCCAATAATGCAGTCCGCCTGTAGATTTTCCCGCACCGAGACGGTCGAGTTTTCCACAAATTTTGCAAAGATGCTCCGGTGGGACTGGACGAATGTAGTGCCGTCGCCCAAAATTCCCTTGGCGACAACCAAGTCGCCGCCAGCTTCCACAATACTCCCGGCCTCTACTACGCCGCCAATGTGGATGCTTCCTGTAGCACGGACGGTAAAGCCGCTCAGAATGCTGCCGTTTATGTTGACATCCCCCCAGAAATTCAGATTCCCGGTGGAATAGTCAACGTCTCCTTCAATATTCAGCACCGGCTTAACCTGGAAGAACCGTCCGGTAAACTCCACGGCACCGGATATGGAGGCCAGCAGCTGGGTCTGGTCCTCGCTGATTTCTGTGTTCCTCCCCTTGGGCAGGGGGACTGCTTTTCCGCCCTTGGCGGAAATCTCCTCATCCAGCACCGTGCGCCCCGGCTCCCCGTCGGTGGGCTTAATCAGGCGGCATATTTCCTGCCCCTTTTCCACATTATGGATTAGGTTAAGGGCCATATAATCTACCTGGTCATGTTCGTCCGCTTTCAGCACACGTTCAACCACTCTTGGAAAATTGTCCACAATGTTCCCGTTTTTTCCATCAAAGGCGGGTTTCCCCTTTGCAATCAGGTACAGGCTGAAGTACCGCCTTTTGTCGTGGTCAAGGCGGTTTACCAAGCGGCTGTCCACACCATAGCTGATATCGTGCTCCATCAGCGAGATGGACAGCATGTCGCGGGTCAGCTCCTTCCCTCCACCCATGGGTGGGAACACCATCACCCACGCGAAAAGCTTATCCGAGGAAAGGAAGAAAAAGGGGAGGGCGTCCAGTACCGGCGGAGCATCCGCTGTCCCCAGGTCCTCCTTGGCGCTGTGTTTCACCCCGGTTGCTTCCTTCAGCCGTGCATTGCAGACGCTGGTCAGCGCGGATTTCAGCCGGTCCTTTTCCTTTTTTATCACAGCCTGGGGGACTGCCCCCTCCTCATCCATACAGATGTGGGGGGTAGGCAGATAACCAGTCTGCTGTCTGCATTGGTTGTAAAGGCGGTGGAGCGGGTGCTCCTGAGGTAGCTCCAGCGTGGCTTCCCTGGATGCGTCAAAGACCTCGGAATCGGATGAATCCGGAATATCTGCTGTCTCCGCGCTTTTCGCTTCTGGGTAGATTTCTTCGGATTCCATGTCCGGCGTTTCGCCGGGCTGCTGTCCAAGCAGCATAGAAGCAAGCTTTTTTCGGATAGACATTAACTTCATTTAAGATTCACTCCCTTCATAACCTGATATCAGTTTCTTCGTTACTGCACGTATTCTTTGATTGCATCCATCAACTCTGAAATATCGATGGGTTTGGCGATGTGGCCGTTCATCCCGGTGTGCAGCGCCTCCTGTTTATCCTCCTCAAAGGCGTTGGCGGTCATGGCTAGGATGGGGATTCCCGCAAGCCCCTTGTCCTCCAGGGCGCGGATTTTCCGGGTAGCCTCATAACCGTTCATCACCGGCATCTGCACATCCATCAGCACCAGCTGGTAATACCCGGCGCCCTTTTGGGTCAGGGTGTCTACGGCAATCTGACCGTTGTCTGCCGTGTCAACGGTAAAGCCGGCCTCCTCCAGGATGGCGACGGCGATTTCCTGGTTGAGCTCGTTATCCTCTGTCAGCAGAATGCGCCCGGTGTGCAGCGGGATGGCTTGCTGTTCCTCCGGCGTTTTTTCCGGCTTGGCGCAGACAACAGAGTACAGGCTGCTTTTCAGTTCCGAAAGGAAGAGGGGCTTGCTGCAAAAGGCGGAGACGCCCGCCTCCCTTGCCTCGTCCTCAATGTCCGACCAGTCATAGGCTGTCAGAACAATGATGGGAACGTTTTCTCCCGTTTCCTTGCGGACCCGGCGCGCAACCTCCACGCCGTTCATATCCGGGAGCATCCAGTCAATGATGTAGACGCTGTAGTAGTCTCCCCGCGTAACCGCCTGATGGGTGCGCAGCACCGCCTCCCTGCCGGAAAGGGTCCATTCGGCGCGCATACCAATCTGCTGGAGCATCCAAGAGACACTGTCGCAGGTGTTGTAATCGTCGTCCACCACAAGCGCCCTGCAATCCTTCAGCTCAGGAATGGCGTGGTTTTGTTCCTCTGCGGAGCTGAGGCGGAAGGTGAGGGACACCACCACCTCTGTACCAACGGATTTTTTGCTCTTGACATTGATGGTTCCGTTCATCATCTCCACAATGTTTTTGGTGATTGCCATGCCCAGGCCGGTGCCCTGAATACCGCTGGTGGTGGAGTTGCGCTCCCGCTCAAAGGGTTCAAAGATGCGGGAGACAAAATCCTCGCTCATGCCGATTCCGTTGTCCTTGACGTGGAATTCATAGTTGGCGGAGCCTGCCGGCGCGCCGGGCTTTTCAATGACCCGGATGCTCAGCATTCCGCCTGCGGCGGTGTATTTGATGGAGTTGCCCAGCAGGTTCAGCAGAACCTGGTTGAGGCGAAGACTGTCGCAGTAGATGTTTTCGTGCTGAATATCCACCGCGTCGATATAAAAGTCAAGCTGCTTGGCGTAAACGTCCGCCTGTACGATGTTGCGCAGGCTGTGGAGGATATCCGGCAGGCTGCACTCCTTTTCCTCCAGGTGCATTTTGCCGCTTTCAATCCGGCTCATGTCCAGAATATCGTTGATAAGGCTCAGGAGATGGTTGCCGGAGGTCATAATCTTTTTCAGATAAGCTTCCACCTGTTCCTTGTTGTCAATGTGTGTGGTGGCCAAAGCGGTAAAGCCGATAATGGCGTTCATAGGTGTGCGGATATCGTGGGACATATTGGAGAGGAACACACTCTTGGCTCTGCTGGCCCGGTTTGCCTGGGAAAGGGCATCCTCCAGCATGTTCTTTTTCTCCATTTCAATGCGGGTTTCTTCGTCCACGCTGCGGAAGCCCAGCACGGCGCTGCGGCAGGCATCCCATTCCCCGGTGCGGACAGCCTTCATCTGAAAATACCGCAGGCTGCCGCCGCAGATGTTGCGGTAATTGACATAATAGCTTTCCTTTTCCTCCAGCTCCATTTCAATCCGCTCCCAGGAGGTGGACTGCCGCATCATTTCCCGGTCGTCGGCATGGACGCAGGTCTGTATGTACCTTTCCAGAGAGTCGTAGAAGGGCATGTCATTGTTGAAGATACGGTCCAGGATGCCATAGGGACAGTCATGGATGCGCAGGGGATTGCCTGTTTTGGTTTCCAAATTGTAATAGTATACCAGATTATAATCGGTGGCCAAGGCCTGGATCAGGCTCTGCTGGCGGCGCTCAATCTCCTGCTTTTCTCTTCTTTCCCGCTGCTTCTGGGCGGTGTAGTCCAGGAGAAACCGCTGGTAAAGCGGCTCGCCGTTTTCCTCAATCAGCTTGATATTCCCCATAATGTGCAGAACCTTGCCGTCCGGATGGTTGACGGAATATTCCACATTGACGTTTTCTCCCACATTCTTCAGGGAGAGGATGCTTTCCCGCAGCCTTTCCCGGTCCTCCTTCGCCACAGAGGGAGCAATCAGGTCAAAGCCCGCTGTTTCCATCTCTTCCTGGCTTTCATAGCCCAGCAACTCTAGCGCCGCCCGGTTGACGCTGATAATCTTAGAGCCATCCAGGGAATGGCACATGATGCCGCAGTCCATGGACATAAAGAGGGACTCCAGAATTTGGGTTTTCTGGGCAAGGGCCTCTTCATAGGCCCGTTCCTTGGTCACGTCGATGGCGACGCCGACAGTGCCCATCACAGAGCCGTCCAGATCATACAGCGGAGATTTATAGGTGGAAAGCAGGCGGGCTCCGCCGCCGGTCTGTATGGTTTCCAGGGAGTAGCAGGTCTTCTGCGTTTCCATAACGACGCGTTCGGATTCGATACAGGCGGGATCATCCTCTTCCACGTCCCAGATATAGGCGTGGCCCCGCCCCTCCACCTGTTCCTTTGTCTTATTGACCGTCTGACAAAAACTGCTGTTCACCTTTCTGTGGATGCCGTTTTTGTCCTTGAACCAAACCAGATTGGGGGAGCCGTCAATAGCGGCGTCCAGGAAATGGCTGGTTTCCCGGTAATCCCGGTTGAGCTTGAAGGTCTGCTGCCAGCGCCGGAGCCTGAACTGCATCTCCCCGGTGGACATGGGACAGGTCCATATGTCGGTGATATAGGGAAACCACCTCTCCAAAGCGGAAATCTGCCGGGCATCCGCCAGCAGGATTAGCTCGGCCTCCAATTTTTTATCCGCAGCCAGGCCATGGACAATGCTTTCCGGCTCCATGCCCCGCAGGTCGGCGATGATCACATCCGCCTCGGTGATGAGTTCCTGGCGGGGGGTGTCGGACTCCAGGTATTCATAGGTAAAGGCCTCCGGTGGAGCAACTTGGCGAATGGGCTCGAACGCTTCCTGCTGATGGCCCAGAAGATAGAAACGGACATGACAATGGTACATTTGTGTTTCCTCCCGTATGGTCTGCTTACTGGGAACACGAGAGCTGAAGCATATGCTCTGTTTATGTCCCCACGAACGATGAATATGAGCAAATTTATAGAAAAAAGAACAGAGCCGCGGCGGATAGCGGCAGGCTTTAGCGGCACGGGCGCGGAAGCCCATGAGTAAATTCCTCTTATTCTATTTTAACGCCCAAAAGGCGATACGTCAATCATTTCCGGGGGAGAAAAACGCATTTATGGGAAGATTATTTCCCGTAACGTGTTATTTAGCTTTATTTTATGGCAAGATTGCTCAAATAGTCAACAATGGGACCGTGTTTCGGGGATATCGGGCCCGCCGGGCGGAGGAAAATAGCCGATGGAAATGCGAAAGGAACAGCGCAGCCGGGTATCCTCAGCTACGCTGTATTTTGCCGCTTTCATAGCCTGACACTCAAACGCCCGGCGCCGCCTCCGGCGAATCGATTCCCACGATGTTTACCGTTTCCTTGCCCACGGGGGTCAGCTCCTCATAGGCGGGAATGGAGCCGGAGATATTTTCCGCCAGCCAGTCCATGTTGATGATCTGCTCCGGGCTGAGGGTCTGCTGGGGCTGGCTGATTACCTGCCCGCCCTGGGCGTAAAGCGGCCCCTGAAAGGGGTCCACTGTCCCCGCGCATATCCCCGCCTTCAGCATGGAGGCCAGCTTGCGGCTGCTGTCCGGAAGCCGCCCGGAGCATTGCAGGCCGATGACGTTGGAGGCCATTCCCCAGTAATAGTTCAGTGCCTTGCTGCTCTCCTTGTATTCGCTCTGGAAGGTTCTGTCCCGAATCTGCCGGAGAATCTGTTCATAGTAGGCACCCCATTTCCACAGGGGAATGGCCAGGTTTACCTGTTTTTCCCCATTGACCAGGGAAAGACCGAAGCGGGGGTCCTTTTCCCCCTGCTTGGGCAGGTCGATGGAGGAGATGAGGCATATCCCCTGATCGGTCAGCCGCTTGGTCGCCGCCGCGATGCTCCCCACGGCGGACCAATCCAAGTAGACCTTGGAACGGGGGTTGGTCATCTGTACCCCCAGGGCAAAGGCGTTGATCCCCGCAACCTGGCCGAATATGGGATAGTCGCAGATAAAGCCCACATGGTTCCCCCCCGCAAGGGAACCGGCAATCGCCCCCATGATGAACTTTGCCTCGTACATTCGGGCATAGTAGGTGCGGATATAGCGGTGGGACTTGTTCAGGGAACAGTTGAGGATGATGATGTCCGGGTGGTCTATGGCCGCCCGCAGGCTGGCGGGGAGCAGGCGGGGGGAGGTGGTGAAGAGGACGGTGTTCCCGTCCGCGATGGCCTCCTCAATCACCTTCTGGGGGTCATCGTCCATTGCGTTAAAATAGGCGGCGGTCTCCAGCTCCTCCCCAAACACCCGGTTGATGTGCTGGCGGCCCAGCTCATGGCCGTAGGTCCAGCCGGAGACGGAGGGGGTTTTGTCGTGGATAAAGGCTGCCTTCAGCTTTTTGGGCGCGGATTTCGGCAGTACCTTGGAGAGGATGCCCTGGTCCTTTTCCTCCGGCGTCAGCTTTACCGAGATGGGCAGCTCCTCCTGCTGGAGGCGTATCTCCTCCCACACCTTGGCAAGCTGTTTTTTCAACTCCGCCCCATCCTTGCCCTGGAGCTCCCCAAAGCCGTAGATTTTGATATAGGCGAGCATCGCGTCTCCCACGGTGGAGGCCAGCTGACTGCCCCGGTTGGCCTCATAGGCTTGACGGAAGTAATAGTAGGCTGCGGTAAAGTCCCGGCGCTCCTCCTCGGTCCAGGGGTCGCCGGGGCGCTTGCCCATCAGCCTTTGAATGGCTGCATAACTGCCCGGCTTGGAAAACTCCAGGATATTGAGCCTGCTGGCCTGGTAGAATTCGGCGAATTCATAGTACAGCTCCACCTCCTTGGAGCCGTTTCGTTCCGGCATGATGCGTGTAACCTGAGCGGTGATGGTTACAGCGTCAAAGAATTTCAGCACACTGACCCGCTTGTTCCCCTCCTCCACATAAAAGCGGTTGAGGTATTCATAGGCCTTGATAGGATCCCGGATGCCCTCCTCCAGGTGGGCTTGGCAGAGGCTTTTCCACTTGAGGCCAAACTCACTTTGGGCATCCAGAAGGGGCATAAAGCCGCGGGAAAACGCGTTGGTCCGTCCTGCTGTCCGGGTGCCAACAATCAGCTCCGAGGGGATATGGACAATGCCCAGCGGCATACCGCCGGCAATGCGTTCGGAGGGGAGAAAATCATCCAGTCGGGGAAGGTAAGGGTGTTCTCCCTGGGAAACACAAGTGCGGAACTCCCTTTGTCCGCGCTTCAGGGCGTCAAGATAGTAATCGGTCATAATAAACACCTCCCGGCAGTTGGGGGCGGACCATATTCCGGTCCGCCGAAAAACATTATGTGAATTGTGCTTTAATTTACGGGAAAAGGCGGCAATACCGCTCCCCTTGCCCCTTTAAAATACCGTTGAAGATGTCAATTGTCAACATTCACCGAATGTCAAAATGCGTCTTTAGCGGCATTGTACCTTTTCCAAAAACAATACCAATGAAGAAGTGTGCAGATTGACAGAACACAGATCATAATTTTCGACAAAACCTGATTTTATATAAAATTTTTATTTACTTCGGATAAAATTGTGATATACTTTGAATATCAAGGCATTCTTACGGGCGCGGTCTTTATTGTCCCAGCTTTTCCCGGAGCTGTATGATTTCTGTGAGAAATCTGCTGGTGTCCAGCAGGTATCGGCGCAGCTCCGGGTCCTCCAGCAGGGCCAGGGCTGCCTGGGCCAGGCGGAACCGAAAGCTTTGGGTCACGTCCCTAGGGCGGCCGGGCAGGGTGTGCCGGGCCAGAGGGCATCCCGCCGCCCTGGGATCGCTGATGACGCGGATATTCAGGCTGCCGTCCTCCCTTTCGGTGGCCAGGGGGAAGAAGGGGTATATCCGGCAGGCAAAGGGCCGATATTTCCGGTCACAGCTTCCCTGGCAGACCAGCAGGGGATAGCCGCCGTTATCCTGGCAGGGCCGGACCGAAAAGCCCTCCTGTCCCTGGAGTAGCTCCGCCTCGCCGGGGAGCAGCCACATACCGGTGTTTTCGTCTCCCTTGCAGCAGGCCCTTCCGCAGAGTTCCCCGCAATCTTGGCGGATGGGAGTGACGGTTTCCAGGGCCTGGTGGGCAAGGCGGATGCATCTGAGCTGGGAGTCTAGTTTCATCGGAACATTTTCCTTTCTATAGGAGGTAATTATTTTATGCTTGGTTCAGAGTATACGGAGGCCGTTCATCTATACGGCGGAAGCAATGTGTTAGAGATAGAGACCAAAAATACAAGCCGTGGAGAAGCGGATTACAGGATTACGCTTTTTGTGCGCTGGCCGGGAAGAAGAATCGTCATAAAGCTGACAGATAATGATTTTACAACGCCGGAACGGGTGGAAGGCTGGGCCAAAACCGCTGCGGAATACCATCGCGCCGGGTATTACTGTCCCCAGATGTTAAGGAACCTGGACGGAGATTATTCCAAGACTATTTCCTTTAATGGAAGAAAGGTCTTGGTATATGGGGAGGAATTCGCGGAATATCGAACGGCTGATCAATTTGAACCATCAGAAATCAAAAGAGACGGAGAATATATTTTTTTAGATGATGTAATCCGCTCTATTGGATTAATCGGTTCCCGGCATCTGCAAACGGTCAACTTTCCATCGGGCATGTGTATTTTTGAAAAGTTCTGTCCTTCTGATATCTGTGACGAGGTAATGGAAAATTCCCTGGATTTTAAGAGAGCGGCGGAGAGCTTTTCGCCGGAGCAAAAAAGTAAATTTGAAAAAATATGGGCAAAATTTATGGCAAACCGTAACGCTCTGGAGAAGATATATCCACAGCTTCCAACCTCTGTCTTTCAGGCGGATTTAAACGAAACCAACGTCCTTTTAGACGGGGAGGGACAATTTAAAGGGCTGCTGGATTTTAACCTGAGCGGACGTGACTCTGTTCTCAACTATCTTTTCCGGCAGCTGATGATGCTCTGCCGGTTTGGCAGAAAGGAGCTGCTTTATTCCAGTATAGAAAACGACAAGGCAATCGAATCTTTTCTTTCCAAGTTAACAGTTGCCGCCCAAACCTACTCCTTTTCCGAGACGGAAAAAGAGGCTGCGATACTCCTTTACCGTTATTTAAGGCCGTTTTGGTGGAGACCCGCTCAGGAAATCGCAGAGGTGGCGGATGACCCGCAGAAGGTTATGCGGATTCTTAATTGGGTGGAAAATGAGTTGACGCGGACGGATATTGCCTTTTCAGACTATATGATGAAATAAAAAGAGGGATTGTCATGCCGTTTTCGCCTTTTCCCTATTCGGATACCAACAAGAGATACCACACCTGGGACTATTTTATCAAGCATCGCTATGGCGGTAAGGTGCTGAAAATCCCCCTCAACGCCGGGTTTGGCTGCCCGAATCTGGATGGGACAAGGGGGAGGGGAGGCTGTACTTTCTGTTCTGCCGCCGGGAGCGGGGACTTTGCGGGGGACCCGGAGAAATCCCTGACAGAGCAGTTTATGGAGCAGAGGCAAAAGCTTGCGGTCAAGTGGCCCCAGGCGGAGAAATACATCGGCTACTTTCAAGCCTACACCAACACCTATGCCCCGCTGGAGGTTCTGCGGCGGGCCTATGAGGAGGTGCTGGAGCAGCCGGGGGTGGTGGGGCTGAGCATTGCCACAAGGCCGGACGTCTTGCCGGAGGAGGCGGTGACCTATCTGTCGGCGCTGAACCGGCAGACGGATATCTATGTGGAACTGGGCCTTCAATCCATCCACGACCAAACCGCCCGGAGGATTCACAGGGGGCATGATTTTGGGACGTTTCTGAAGGGGGTTTGGAGGCTGAACCGGGAGGGGATTCCTGTCTGTGTCCACATCATCAACGGGCTGCCGGGGGAGGGTGCTGAGGATATGCTGGAGACGGCGCGGGAGTTGGCGAGGCTGCCGGTACACAGCTTGAAAATTCATCTTCTCCATGTTCTGCGGGGTACCCAAATGGAAGCGGAGCTGGGCAGGGGAGAGATCCGGTTGCTGGAGAAGGAGGAGTATGTCCGTATTGTCTGCGACCAGCTGGAGCTTCTGCCGCCGGAGATGGTGATTCAGCGCATCACTGGAGATGGGAAGGCGGAGGACCTGATAGGGCCGCTGTGGAGTAAGAACAAGAAAGCGGTGTTGGCGGCCATCGACAAGGAGCTGGTCAGGAGGGACTCCTGGCAGGGAAAGCGTTTTTCAGGAATTTGACAGATACTCCCATTCCGGTTTAAGCAGCCGGTATTCCAGGCGGGTTTTCAGTTTCCCGTCGTGCCACTCCCAGCCGGGGCGTTGGGCCTCCTTGACCATACCGCATTTGATCATCACCTGTTCGGAGCCCACATTTTCCGCCAGACAGCCGGTACTTACGCGGTAAACGCTGTTTTCCTCAAAGGCGAACCGCAGGATGCGCTTCAGCGCTTCGGTGGCATAGCCCTTGTTCCAGTACCGTGGATAGAAGAAGTACCCGGCGTGGGCCAGCTTTCCGGCGGGGGTAAAGTGGTTTATCGTGTAGCCGGAGCTTCCCAGCTGTTCATGGGTTTGCCGGTCCTCGACGTGGAAGAAGTAAAACCGGCGGTTCGGACGCTTTTGGTCCTCCATCACCCGGCGGAAGTCCTGCTTTGCCTCCTCCAGAGAGGTCAGTTTGATGTCCTGGAGGTAGTACATGGTTTGGGGGCTGCTCTTCAGGCGGTAATAGCTTTCAAAGTCCGCTTCCTCATAGTCCCGGAGGATCAGGCGAGGGGTTTCCAGATACATGTTTTTTCGCTCCTCCCTCCGTCAGTCCCACCAGAAGTACCAGACCTTTGACTTGGTCAGGGTGTCGGCCAGGGTTCCCAGAGTTTCCCCTGGAGCGCTCTGTTCCACGCGGTCAACGCAGAACACATACTGCTCCAGGGCAAGCTGATTGGCCATTTCCCGGCTGGGGACCGGGCAGTTCAGGGCGTATTCCAGAATATCGTGGCAGGCGCTGGCCGGAACCGCGCCGTATTGCTCATACCACCGTTTGGATACGGCCATAAAGGTTTCGGGGGAGGGGCATTCGTTCCAGCCGCCGATGCATAGCCAGGCGAACACCTTCCACGGCTCCTTTACAGGGATTTCCGCCAGAACCACCGGTCGGGTACACTGGGAGAGGAAATCCCAGTAGGCCGCGAAGCCCTCCACCAGTTCCCCAGAGGCAGAGGCGTCTCCCAGCTCTTGTCTGGCCCGCTCCTCTGTCAGGAGCTTTTGGCTTTCCTCATCCAGCCACTGGGTGTTCTCCTTTTCAAAGCCCTTCTTTTCCGCCTGAGCCAAAAGGTTTTCCCGGTACTTCCGGATGGTTTTCAGGTCGGAGGCGCTCTCCGCGCCGCAGTTCATCAGCAGGTCCTCCAGGAGCAGGTCCTCCACCCCAAGGAGAAGGGGAGTAAAGCCCTGGGCTTTGCCACGTTCCTTTGCCTCGGCGTAGGCCTCCAGGATGGGGTCATCGTCCTCCATAGGTTCAAAGACCCGGCAGGGGCAGTCCATAAAGGCGATCAGTTCTTCCGTTATTTTCTTTTCTTCGTCAGTCATTGAGAAACATCCTTTCATGGTTTTCGGTAATCGCGCCGGGGAGGAAAATTTCCCGCCAGACACGGAGGGGGTTTCGTACTTCCATGATACCATGATTTGTGCGGGGTGTCCAGGAGGAAACAATCCGACGGCTCGCTTAAATTTTTGAAAAGCACTTGCATCTGAGGGGAAAATCAGGTAGGATATTAAAGGTCTGTGAAAACACGTGGAATTCTCTCCACAAGCTTTTCATTGCCGCGTTTGATTACAATGAAGTAAATTTTAAATAAAGGATGATGACAAAATGGAAAAGAAACCCTTCGTCACCCTGGACAAGGTCCGGGAAATTTCCCAGGTCTTCCCCACTCCCTTCCACCTCTACGACGAAAAAGGCATCCGGGAAAACGCCCGCCGCCTCCATGAGGCATTCAGTTGGAACAAGGGCTATAAGGAGTTTTTCGCCGTAAAGGCCACCCCCAATCCCTTTCTGCTAAAAATCCTCCGGGAGGAGGGCTGCGGTACTGACTGCTCCTCCTATACCGAGCTGCTGATGTCCGATGCCTGCGGCTTTACCGGCAAAGAAATCATGTTTTCCTCCAACGACACCCCCGCGGAGGACTTTGCCCTGGCCGCCAAGCTGGGAGCCACCATCAACCTGGACGACTTCACCCACATCGAATTTCTGGATAAAATCGCCGGTATCCCGGAAACCATCTGCTGCCGCTACAACCCCGGCGGGGATTTTAAGATCAACAACGAGATTATGGACACCCCCAGCGACGCAAAATACGGCTTTACCAAGGCCCAGCTCATCGAGGGCTTTAAAATCCTCAAGGCAAAGGGCGCGAAGCGCTTCGGCATCCACGCCTTTTTGGCCAGTAACACGGTCGCCAACGAATATTACCCCGTCCTGGCCAAGCTGCTGTTTGAAACCGCCGTGGAACTGAGAGAGAAAACCGGCGTTTCCATTGCCTTTATCAACCTGTCCGGCGGCGTGGGAGTGGCCTACCGCCCGGAGCAGACCCCCAATGATATCTATGCCATCGGCCGGGGGGTAAAGGAGGCCTTTGAGGAGGTTCTGGTCCCGGCGGGAATGGGGGATGTGGCCATCTACACTGAGCTGGGGCGGTTTATGCTGGCTCCCTATGGCTGCCTGGTGTCCCGCGTGCTCCATCAGAAGCATATCTACAAGGAATATGTTGGCCTTGACGCCTGCGCCGCCAACCTGATGCGTCCGGCCATGTACGGCGCATACCACCACATCACCGTCCTGGGCAAGGAGGACCAGCCCTGTACCTGCAAATACGACGTGACCGGCGGCCTGTGCGAGAACAATGACAAGTTCGCCATCGACCGGATGCTTCCGGAAATCCAGGTGGGGGACTATGTGGTCATCCACGACACGGGGGCCCACGGCTTTTCCATGGGGTATAACTACAACGGCAAGCTCCGCTCCGCCGAGGTGCTTCTGAAGGAGGACGGCTCCTTCCAGCTTATCCGCCGGGCTGAGACGCCGGAGGACTATTTCGCCACCTTTGACTTTACTGGCATCTTTGACCGCTATGCCGCAAGCGGGAAGTCCTTTACGGTGGACGCCGCCGAGCTGAAGGCCGAAACGGTTAAGAAGTAAAAGCGGTTTCCTGATTTCGCCGGATTTCGCCCCATTTGTTCCAATTTCGGGGCGGAATATCCGGCGATTTTTGTTTTATATTAAGAAATTGCCCTTTCCTTATTGAAATGAAGTTGTGACTGTGCTAAAATGTGGTAATAATAACCTTGTTTTAAGGTAAGCTTCGGCGTACTGGTGTACGCCTGTGATGTACACCAGCGCGGGGCTTTGGCAAGGCTATATAAGAGGATGAGAGGTTGTGTAACCATGATTGCAGTCAATGAATACCGCACCCACTCCTGTGGGGAGCTGCGGGAAAGCGATGTCGGCAAGCAGGTGCGCCTGGCCGGATGGGTGGAAACCATCCGCGACCACGGGGGCATTCTGTTTGTGGACCTGCGGGATCAGTACGGTGTCACCCAGGTGGTGGTCCGGGACGATTCCATGCTGGCGGGCGTATCCCGCGAAAGCACCGTCGCCGTTGCGGGCGATGTTGTGCTCCGGGACGAGGAGACCTATAACTCCAAAATCGAGACAGGGACCGTTGAGGTAAACGCCAACACCCTGCGGGTTTTGATCAGGGCTTCCTCCAATCTGCCCTTTGAAATCGGGAATTCCACCGATACCAAGGAAGAAATCCGCCTGAAATACCGCTATCTTGACCTGCGAAACCCGAAGGTACACAACAAAATAATCCTCCGCTCTCAAGTCATTTCCTTCCTCCGCCAGCAGATGAACGAGTTGGGCTTTCTGGAGATTCAGACCCCTATCCTGACCGCCTCCTCCCCGGAGGGGGCCAGGGATTACCTGATCCCCAGCCGCAAGCACCACGGGCAGTTTTACGCCCTGCCCCAGGCCCCCCAGATTTTCAAGCAGCTTTTGATGACCTCCGGCTTTGACCGGTACTTCCAGATTGCCCCCTGCTTCCGGGATGAGGATGCCCGTGCGGATCGCTCCCCTGGAGAGTTTTACCAACTTGACTTTGAGATGGCCTTTGCAACCCAGGAGGATGTGTTCGCCGTGGCCGAAAAGGTCCTCTCCGCCACCTTCGCCCGGTTTGCCAAGGACGCGGAGATTTCCCCTGCCCCCTTTGTCCGCATTCCCTATGAGGAGGCCATGCTGAAATACGGCACCGACAAGCCCGACCTGCGCAACCCCCTGAAGATCGTTGACCTGAGCGATCTGTTTGTGGAATCCGGTTTTGCCCCCTTCAAGGGGCGCACTGTCCGGGGGATTCCCGTCCCCGGCTGCGGCAGCCAGCCCAGAAGCTTTTTTGCGGGGATGGAGGACTTTGCCAAGTCCATCGGCATGAAGGGGCTGGGATATGTGAAGGTGGACGACGCCATGAACTACCTGGGGCCCATCGACAAGTTTTTGGACGACGTCCAGCGGGCAGAGCTTGCCCGGCGGGGAGAGCTGAAGCCGGGAGATATCCTTTACTTCATAGCGGACAACTGGCTCAACGCCTCCCGGTTTGCGGGGCAGATCCGCAATGAGCTGGGCAAACGCCTTGACCTGCTGGAGAAAAACGCTTACCGCTTCTGTTTTATCACCGACTTCCCCATGTACGAGCAGGATGAGGAGACGGGGGAGATTGTCTTCACCCACAACCCCTTTTCCATGCCCTGCGGCGGGCTGGAGGCCTTAAATACCAAAAATCCCCTGGATATCACCGCCCAGCAGTACGATATTGTCTGCAACGGCATCGAGCTTTCCTCCGGCGCGGTGAGAAACCACGATCTGCCCACCCTGATTAGGGCCTTTGAGATTGCCGGGTATGGAGAGGATGAGATCAAAAAGCGGTTCTCCTCCCTGTACACCGCCTTCCAGTACGGCCCTCCGCCCCATGCGGGGATGGCCCCCGGCGTGGACAGGATGATCATGCTGCTCACCGGGGATGAGAGCATCCGGGAGGTCATTGCTTTCCCCATGAACTCCAACGCCCAGGACCTGATGATGGGCGCGCCCTGCGAGGTAACGGAGCAGCAGCTCAGGGAAGCGCATATTCGGATTCGATAACAGTCTGAAAAAGGGAGGGTTGTGGAATCCTCCCTTTATGTGTATTTTAGGAAGGAGTGTTTTTTCCAGTGGCTGTGGTGACAAAGGAAGAGATACTGAAAATAGCGAACCTCTCCAAGCTGTGGGTCAGCGAAGAGGAGCTGGAAGCCCTCACCCGTGATATGGGGGAGATTATTGAATTTGCCAATACCATCAACGCCGTATCGGATTCCGCGGAGGAGTTTGACGGCATCCACCGCCTTTCCAATGTATTCCGCCCCGACGAGGTGATCCCCTCCTATCCCAGGGAGAAGATACTCAAGAACGTGGACGGCGGCGAAGACGGCTATTTCCCCGTGAAAAAGCGCGGCTAGAAGGGAGCTGATTGGAATGGAACAGAAAAGACCCGGATTGATCCGAAGCCTCCAGCGGAGGTTGGAGCAAAAGGAGCTCTCCTGCCGGGAGCTGACAGAGGAATACCTGAAGGCGATAGAACGGGACAATCCCGCCCTCAACGCCTATATTCTGACGACCCGGCTGGCCGCCCTGGAAACGGCGGAAAGGGTTGACGCCAGGCTGGCCGCGGGGGAGAAGCTCCTCCCGCTGGAGGGCATCCCCATGACCCTGAAGGACAATATCTCCACCGACGGCATCGAAACCACCTGCTGTTCAAAAATCCTCAAGGGATATACCCCCATTTACGACGCCAGTGTCTGGGGGCTTTTGAAGAAAAACAACGCTGTCCTGCTGGGTAAAACCAATATGGACGAGTTCGCCATGGGCTCCTCCAGTGAAAACTCTTGCTTTGGCGGGTCCAAAAACCCCCACAACACGGAGCGTGTGGCCGGGGGAAGCTCCGGCGGCGGGGCCTCGGCGGTGGCCGGGAACCTGGCCGCCTACGCCCTGGGCTCTGATACCGGCGGCTCTATCCGCCAGCCCGCCAGCTTCTGCGGCGTGGTGGGGTTAAAGCCCACCTATGGGGCGGTCTCCCGGTATGGGTTGATTGCCTATGCCTCCAGCCTGGACCAGATCGGGCCCATTGCGGCCACGGTGGAGGATGCGGCGGCGGTGTTTGACGCCATCTCCCTGCCCGACCCCATGGATTCCACCTGCCGGGGAAAGCAGTCCGCTGTTTCCGGCATTCTCACCGGGGAGATAGAGGGACTGCGGATTGGCGTGGCAAAGGAATACTTTGACGGCATCAAGCAGCCGGAGGTCGCCGCCGCCCTGGAAAAGGCGGTGCGCACCTACGAAAAGCTGGGGGCGAAGATTGTCTCCTTTGAGCTGCCAATTTTGAAGTACGCCCTGCCGGTCTACTATATCCTGGCCTGCGCGGAGGCCACCTCCAACCTGGGGAGGTACGATGGCATCCGGTACGGCTACCGCACCGAAAACTATAAAAACATCAATGAGATGATCTGCAAGACCCGCAGCGAGGGCTTTGGCGCGGAGGTCAAGCGGCGTATCATGCTGGGCAACTATGTGCTGAGTTCCGGTTATTACGACGCCTACTACAAAAAGGCCCAGAACCTGCGGGGGACCATTGTCAAAGCCTTCCAGAGCGCCTTTGAACAGTGCGATGTCATACTGGCCCCCACCGTCCCCATGACCGCCTTCCCAGTGGGCTTTACCGGTCAGGACCAGGTGGAGACCTATCTGACCGATATCTGCACAGTGCCGGTGAACATCGCGGGGCTGCCGGGGGTTTCCGTTCCCTGCGGGAGGGACGGGAAGGGGCTGCCCATCGGGATGCAGCTGATTGGGAACAGCTTCCGGGAAGGGATAATTCTCAACGCGGCCTATGCCTTTGAGCAGCGGGACGAGTATCTGTCAGAGTGTTTTTCCAAGGTTGAAATGGGGGTGAAGTTCTGATGGCGGTAAAATACGAGATGGTTGCGGGGCTGGAAACCCATGTGGAGCTTTCCACCAGAACAAAAATTTTCTGTGGCTGTACCACGGCATTTGGCGGGGAGCCCAATACCCACTGCTGCCCTATCTGCATCGGCCTGCCGGGGACCCTGCCCAAGCTCAACGAGCGGGTGGTGGAGTACGCCATCAAGGCGGGCCTGGCCACCCACTGCCGGATAGCGGAAAACGCCCGGATGGACCGGAAAAATTACGTGTATCCCGACCTGCCCAAGGCCTACCAGATTTCCCAGTTTGACAAGCCCCTCTGTGAGGGAGGCTATATCGAGCTTTCCAACGGGAGGAAAATCCGGCTGACCCGCATCCACATTGAGGAGGACGCCGGCAAGCTGGTCCACGAGCGGGGGGACACCTATGTGGACTACAACCGGGGCGGGGTGCCGCTTATCGAGATTGTCTCCGAGCCGGACATCCGCTCCATCGACGAGGCAAAGGAGTACCTGGAAAAGATACAGCTTATCATGAAGTACATCGGCGTTTCCGACTGCAAGATGCAGGAGGGTTCCCTGCGGTGCGATGTGAACATCTCTCTGCGGCCAGTGGGGAGCGAAAAATTCGGGACCCGGTGCGAGATTAAGAATATGAACTCCTTCACCTATATGGAAAGGGCGATGAAATACGAGTTCGAGCGCCAGGCCGACCTGCTGGACAGCGGGGAGGAGGTCATCCAGGAGACAAGGCGCTATGACGTGGAATCCGGCTGCACCGAGAGTATGCGGGGCAAGGAGGACGCCCAGGATTACCGCTACTTCCGGGAACCGGACCTGGTGGCCATCTTCACCCCCGCGGAAAAGGTAGAGGCGCTGCGGGGACAGCTTCCGGAGCTGCCGGACAGCCGCATGAAGCGATACACGGAGATGGGCATTGCCCCGGCGGACGCCTCCCTGCTGGTGAAATACCAGGCCGTGGCCCAATACTTTGACGCGGCGGCGGACGGGGTGAAGAATCCCAAAAACGTCTCCAACTTTATGGTGGGGCAGATGTTCCGGCGGATGCCCACCGACGAGGAAAAGGAGCGGTGCGCCATTGTTTCCGCCGTTCCTCCGGAGAATCTAAACGCCCTGGTCAAGCTGCTGGACGAGGGGAAAATCCGCATGAATCAGGCAAAAACGGTGCTGGAGACCATGATGGACACCGGGAAGGCCCCGTCGGAGCTGATATCCGCCGAGGATATGGCGGGGGTAGGGCAGGACGACCTGCTGGAGATATGCCGGAAGGTGATAGGTGAAAACGCAGCCAATGTGGCGGATTACCTTGGCGGGAAGGAAAGGGCGATACAGCCCATGATCGGGGCCGTTATGCGGGCTACCAAGGGCAAGGCTGACGCGAAGGCTGCGCAGCAGATGCTCAAACAGATGATGGAAGAGGGTGTAAAATAATGACCTCTCTGAAAAATTTTCTAAACGAAGAAGGCCAGCTAAAGGCATTCCCAGCCAAGCGAAAAATGAAAGTGGAGGCCCTGTTTTACCTTGCGGAGAAATTCGAGGCCGGGAGGGAGTATACCGAGAAAGAGGTAAACGCCTTGCTGAACCAGTGGCACACCTTCGGCGACCCGGCAACCCTAAGGCGGGAGCTGTACGATTACCGGTTCCTGGGCCGGAACCCGGACGGGAGCCGCTATTGGCTGGAAGAGCCACAGCCGGTGCACGAAGAAATATAAATCAAAAAGCACGTCTGAAAATTTCAGGCGTGCTTTTTGATTACTGAAGATTAGTAAATGAATCGAGCAAAATTTTGCCGCCCATCTACTACATAATCGGCATAGACAATATTATTACTGATCTGAAAAATGAGCATGTAATACTTTTCAAATATCAAAAAACGATACTTGTTTTGGGGAATATGTCCCCCCGTAAGCCAAGGGCATCTTTGGGGCATAGTAGATAAAGAATTGGCCGCGGTTTCAAAGGAAACGACAAGGCGTTCCGCTGCCTCAAGATTGGTTTGCGCCAAATAAGCAGCCTGAGATATGAGCATTTGTGCTGCTTTTTCTGAGATAGAAACTTGATAATCATTCTGTTTTCCCATGATTTGCTGCCTCCTTAATTGCATTACGCATCATAGCGGCAACTTCATCTATGGTATAACCTTTGCTTCCATGAAGCCTTTCTTCCTCAACGGCAAGGAGTTCTTCTCTCAGCTTCAGCATTTTTTCCCGTTTATTATAGGTGTCAATGTCCATAACAACCAAATCGCCTTCGCCGTTTTTGGTGAGAAAAACAGGTTCTTCTGTACTCCGGCACATTTCAGCGATTTCATTGTAGTTTTGACGGATAGCGGCTGACGGGCGGATATTCATAGCAGCACCTCCAGTTGGATTTTAATAGTAATATTCTAACTATATTATAATCATTTTATACTATAATGTCAATACAGAAATTTCAAGCCAGCCTGATGAAGAGCTGGCTTGAAAAATAAATAGTTATCGGGCAAAAACCGGGGCTAAATCAATCACACAATCCTGTAAGACATTGACCGTTATCTTATCATCATTCACAGCAAAATCCCGCGCAATATAAGCGTTATTTTCCAGCAAAAATGACTGCACAGACCGGTCGGAGGGATCGACAATCCAGTATTCCCGCACTCCTGCCCGCTGGTAGAGGTTGAACTTGGTCAAGCGGTCATGCCGCCGGGTGGAGGGGGAGAGGATTTCAATGATAAGGTCAGGAGCACCCTTGCAGCCCATATCGTCCAGCTTTTCCGGACTGCATATCACGGAAATGTCCGGCTCCACCATGGTGTACACATTCTCCGGAGAATCCTCTGCCCCCTCAAACAGCCTGACGGCAAAGGGGGCGGCGTAGACCTCACACTGCTTTCCCCTCAGATATTCTCGAAGCTGACCGAACAGCTCACCGCTGATTTTCTGATGAATCCGGGAGGGGGTGGCCATCATGTAGAGGCTGCCGTCAATCACCTCGGCCCGCTCGCCTTCATCCCATTCCAGTATATCCGCCAGGGTGTATAACTTATCCTGGGACATGGACATGAAACCACTTCCTATCAACTGTTTGCCGGAGCCACGAACAGCTCCGCCCTTTTCAGGCCGAGGGACTTGCCCAGCAGGTTCGCCGGGAAGCCGTCCAACCTTTGGTTGTACTCTTCGGCGCGTTGGTTGTACGGGTCGTTGGAGATGGTGACGCTGCGGGACTTCATTTCCGCTTGCAGCGCTTCCCGGTATTGGCTGTCCTTTTCGGTCAGCGCCAGCCACTCCAAAGCCTCATATAGTTTGGTGAAGGCTTCGTCCAGTTCCTCATTGGCGGCGAATTTGGCGGAAGGACCCTCCGCCTCCTCCAGCGCCTTGGCGGCCTGGATAACCGAGAGAATCGCCTCATCGTCCCCGTCCAGGTACCGCTTAGCCACAGCAGTCAGATTCACCGCCGCAGCGGCCCGCGCTGATAAATCGTTCTGGATGGACAGATTGTCGCCCTCCGCGCCGCTTTGGAATACGGCGGAAACCTGGTTATACATCCGGTTCATGGTCACGGTGACGCCCACCGGCACCGCCAGGACAACTGCCGCGATTACGACGGCAAAGGCGATTTTGACCTGTTTATCCCAAACCCTTTTCAGCTTTTTTTCTGCCATGAGCATTTCTCCTTTGCATGGGAAGGATTAGGAGCTCTAAATTGGAAAATCCTACTATTTTCTCTAACAATTATTTAAAAAAGAATTGTTAATCCACCCTTAGCCGCGGATGTCCAACAGCTTCTGCCGCAGCTCTCCCTCAATCTGGCGCAGCTCCGTCTCGGCCTGGCGGCGTTTTTCGCGCCCGTCCGCTTGGATGCGGTTGACCTCCTCTAGGGTGTCGATCAACTGCTGGTTGGTGTACTTCAGGGTTTCGATGTCCACGATGCCCCGCTCCGCCTCCTTGGCGGTGGCGATAGTTGACATTTTAAGGGTGTCGGCGTTTTTCTTCAGCAGCTCGTTGGTCATATCGGTGACAGCCCGCTGGGCCTCCATGGCCTGCTGGGAATGGGTGAGGCCCAGGGCCAGAACCATCTGGCTTTTCCAAAGGGGAATGGTGTTTACAATGGTGGACTGAATCTTTTCCGCCATGACGGTGTCGTTGCTCTGCACCAGCCGGAGCTGGGGGCCCATCTGGATGGAGACCATGCGGGTCAGCTCCAGGTCGTGGAGCTTCTTTTCAAACCGTTCGCAGAGGGCTGCCAGGTCGTTGGCGGCCTGGGCATCCTCCGGGAGGCCGCTGGCCCTGGCCTTGGCAATCTTCTCCTGGAGGTCGTTGGCGCGGACCTGGTTGAGCTTTTTCTTTCCGGCAAGGATGTACATGGAAAGCTCCTTGTAATAGGTCATGTTCATCTCATACATTTTGTCCAGTATGGCGATATCCTTGAGAAGCTGTACCTTATGTCCCTCCAGAACATCGACAATCTTATCGACGTTGTTTTCCACCTTGTCGTATCTTGTTTTCAGGGTGTTGATGCGGTTGGAGGTCTTTTTGAAGATGCCGAAAATGCCCTTGCTGTCCTCCTCTGTGGCGTCAAAGCTCTTGAGCTGGGTGATAAGCCCTACGACCTCCTCGCCGATTTCACCAAGGTCCTTGGTCTGGACGTTTTTGAGGGCGCTTTCGGAAAATCCGGCTATCTTCTGTTGGGCTCCCGCGCCGTATTGCAGAATCATGGAAGCGTTGGTGATGTCAATTTTCTGGGAGAAGTCGTCTATCATCTTCCGTTCCGCTGGGGAGAAAGCGCTTTCATCCAGCTCCGCCGGAGGGGCGGGCTTTTCCTCCTTTTTCTCTTCAGCCTCCTTGCCGAAGGGGTCGAGGGTAAGGGAAGGAGCAGAGGGCTCCTCCAGGGTGAGCTTGATTTCTTCCGACATGTTTCATTCCTCCAACTTTCTGCCCTTATGGGGGCGATTCGTCAAACTATGTTTACGCCTGTTTGCGGGTGGGGGTTCTTTTTATCGCTGGCGGAGAAACCGCCAGCGCCAAAGACTATGCCCCTATGGGGCGATTCGTTAATAGATAGATTATGCCTGTTTGTGGGCAGATTTCGTTTCATCGCCGGTGGAAAAGCTGTCCGCCGACAGGCCCTCCTGGGCCAGCATGGTTTCCATGACTGAGATATCCGAAGAGATATCCAGCGCCTCTTCCTGGAACAGATTGTCCAGCTGCTTTTCAAAGGCGGCGATAATGGTGTCCATCATCATCTCCACATCGTGCATGGAGGAGCGGATGTTTTCCCCCTTGACCCCTTGCTTATCCAGGGTCTCATAGGCCCGGAGCAGCTTTAAGGTGGTGGGGAGATAGTAGCCCATGAATTTGCGTATCTGGGGCATCTTTTCGGGGTTTTGCAGGATGTGGTCAAAAATTTTCCGGGTCACGTCCTCCAAACGGTAGATTTTTTCCGAGAGAACCGGGTCGGGAATGCCGTCGTTTACCTCCCGTATCTGGCGGAGGTAATCCCTTCCCTCTGTAATCACACGGTCCATGGCGTCGTCGCCGGTTTCCTCCTGCTCCACAGGCTGTTCAATCTCCTCCGTTTTGCCGGGAAAGATTTTGCGGAAGGAAAAAAACGCCGCCAGGGAGATACAGGAGACGATAAAAAAGTCCGTCAAACGGGAGAGGGGAAACAGGAGGGCGTATAAAACCCAGCAGGCGGCCACCGCGTAAAGGGGAATGGGGGAGGGGCGGATTACCTTTACCTTTGTCTCCTCCGGCTGGATTTGGAGGGAACGGTTTTTCTTTTCTTTTTTCATCGTGCCAATACACCTGCCTTGTTTATTTGAAGGGATGCCGCCTTTCCTGCGCGGAGCTCCCCAAAGATATCTACCTTACATTTTAAGATGAATCAGAGGGACTGTCAAGAAGTTTCCGCGGCAAGGGAGGAGATTCACATAAAATTTACAGCTTGACACCGCGGAGATAAAAATCCGCCCCGTGCATCCATTATGCACGGAGCGGGAAAATCAATACTCTGCCTGGCAGGCGTTCAGAATCGTTTCAAAATAGGGATAGGGCGCAAACTGGGAGGTGTTGGCGGTGATTACCGTCACCAGGGAAAGCTCCGGAACCACAAAGATAAACTGCCCAAAGGCCCCCATGGCAAAAAAGGAATCGTATCCCTGCTGTCCAAAGGAGCGTATCCACCACTGGTATCCATAGGAGCCGCCTCCACCATACCGCTGTTCATGTATGGTTGTGGCCTGGGCAATCCAGCCCTCCGGCACCAGCCGCTCCCCCTCCCAAAGGCCGTTGTTCAGAAAGAGCTGCCCGAATCTGGCGGCGTCCCTGGCGGTCATCCGGATGCCGTTGCCTCCGTCCAGAATGCCCTGGGGGTCGGTCCCCCATTGGACGCTTTCCATCCCCAGGGGGGTGAAAAGCTTTTCCTCGGCGTATTTCAGCATGCCGCCCTCCGCCGCCTGTTCCAGGATGGCGGCCAGCAGATGGGTTCCCCCGGTGGTGTAGGAAAAGACGGTGCCCGGCTCATAGAAAAGGGGCTGGGACAGCACGTAATCCACCCAGTTTTCCGAGCGGTTCAGCGCAAAGAAGGAGTCGCCGTCCCATTCGTGCCACTCCAGACCGGACTTGTGCATCAGCAGGTCCCGGATGGTGATCTGCCCCTTGGGTTCACCGGCCAGTTGGGGAAACCAGGTTTCGATGGAGGCGTCCAGGCTGTCAATCAGACCCTCCTCCAGGGCCAGACCGATCAGGGTGCTGGTAAAGCTTTTGGAGCAGGAGTGAAGAGGGAAAATGCTTTCCTGACTGTAGCCGTCCTGGTAGTACTCGTCCACAATCACCCCATCCCGAACCGTGAGGACCGCATATATACCGGTCCCTGTAAGGGAGGTGTGGAGGGTTTCCAGGGCGGAAGGATCTATGCCGTGGTCCTCCGGCAAACCGGTTTCCCATTGAAAGACAACAGGCTCCGGAGGTTCCGGCTCTGGTTCCGGTTCAGAGCTGGACGGCTCCGGGACCGAGGAAATTTCCGGAGCGGAGGAGGAAGCTTCGGAAGAGAAAGCTGGGGGAGGGGAGGCGCTTTCTGTAGAAATAGAGGAGGAACTGGAACTGCTTTGGGGGGCTGTGCATCCGGGAAGTCCGGAGAAAAGCAGCCCTGCGCAGAGTAAGGCTGTCAGTTTTTTTTTCATAGTATATAGCGCTCCTTTGGCTGTCAGCCGCGTATCATGAGGTTTATCTGCCGAAATATTCCGCGATTTCCTTCATCCGCTGGGATTGGTGAACGCGGAACGGGCACCGGCTGTCACAGTGGCCGCAGTCCACACAGTCAGAGGCGTGCTTTTCCAGCTTGGCGTAGTGGTCCGCCGCCATGGTATCCCCAGCTTTGGAAAGGTCATAATACTTGTTGATAAGCCCCACATTCAGTCCCGCCGGGCAGGGCTGGCAGTGGTTGCAGTACACACAGCTTCCCACAGCGTCGCCGGGGGTAAAGGTGCCGAGGACGCTGTAATCCCGCTCTTCCGGGGAGGCGGCCAGGAATCCGGTCAGTTCCCTGACGTCCTGGGCACTGCGGATGCCGGGCAGAACGGTCAGCACACCCGGCTTGTCCAGGGCGTACTGGATACACTGCCAGGGAGTGAGGGGCTTGCCGAAGGGGGAGGTTTTGCCGTCTAGAAGCTGACCGCCGGAGAAGGGCTTCATCACCGTGATGCCAACCCCTTCCGCAGCGCAGCGGCGGTAGAGGTTCATCCGTTCGCCGGCGCTGCCGTTGGCATAGCTCCCATGGTGGTAGTCGTAGCCGGGGTTGATGGAGAACATCAACTGCTCGATCAGCCCGGCATCCAGCACCAGATTGGCGATGGCGGGGGTGTGGGTGGAAAGGCCGATGTGTTTGACAACGCCCTTGGCTTTCATCTCCAGCAGATAGTCCAGCACGCCGTTGCTTTGGTACTTCTCCCAGTCTGCGGCTTCATCCAGGCAGTGGATAAAACCGTAATCCACATAGTCGGTTCGGAGGGTGCGGAACATCCAGTCCACCTGTCTTTTTACCGTTTCCAGGTCAGTGGTCCAGCCATAGGTCCCGGTTTCATAGTTCACGCCGAAGTGGACCTGATAGAAGATATCCTTGCGGATATCCCCGAAAGCTTTCCCGTAATAATCGAAGGTTTTGGCTCCGGCGGTTGCCAGGTCTGCGTAGTTGACGCCGTACTCATGGGCCAGACGGAGGGCTTCCACAGCCGCCTTTTCCGGGGCCTCAGAAATGTAGCTGGTACCCAAACCAATCACACTGATGCGGTCGCCAGTTTTGGGGTGAATTCTGTATTCCATTGCGTACTTCCTTTCTATGAATTATGGAGTAACAAAATTATAGCATTTGGAGCTAACTTTATGTCAAGAAAATTTTTTGTATTGCTGTCCGACAAAGACAGGGGGGAGAGAACGTCCTGTGACTCGTCCTATCTGCTGCTTTTTGATTCTGACTGTCAACCATCCTTGTACAATTTACACAAACGACACAACTATTCGCCCCTTTGGGGCTTGTATTTCAGATGGATATGTAGTAAAATAAAAACAGCTACTTTTCATTTCCATGACCTGCTCAAGGACCTGCCCGCAGGCAGGAGCAGAACGCAAAAAACGACACAGGAAAATTAAAATGAGAGAATGGGTGGTTAGCTATGGCAATGACATTGGATCAAAGGTATTTAAAAGGCTTTGTAGAGGCCCACGAGCTGGAGGGTATCCGCATCCAGGTGGAAGCGGCCCACAGGACGCTCCATGAGAAATCCGGCCTGGGAAACGATTTTCTCGGCTGGGTCACTCTCCCCACCGACTATGACAAGGAGGAGTTCGCCCGTATCCAGAAGGCTGCGGAGAAAATCCAAAAGGACAGCGATATCCTCATCGCCATCGGCATCGGCGGATCCTATCTGGGGGCGAAATCGGCAATCGACCTGCTCCGTTCCCCCTTCTATAACAACCTGAAAAAGGACACCCCGGACATCTACTTTGCCGGCAACAACATCAGCCCCACCTACCTGAACGAGCTGCTTTCCCTCTGCGAAGGAAAGGACGTTTCGGTCAACATTATCTCCAAATCCGGCACCACCACCGAGCCCGCCCTGGCCTTCCGCATCTTCCGGGAATTTCTGGAGAAGAAGTACGGCAAGGAGGGGGCCAAGGGCCGTATCTACGCCACCACCGACAAGGCCAGGGGAACCCTGAAGGAGCTGGCCGATAAAGAGGGGTATGAGACCTTTGTCATCCCCGACGATGTGGGCGGCCGCTTCTCTGTGCTGACCGCCGTCGGCCTTCTCCCCATAGCGGTTTCCGGGGCGGATATCTCAGCCATTATGGAGGGTGCAAGGGAAGCCCAGCAGGCGCTGTCTGTCTGCGACCTGGAAAAGAACGATGCCTACCGTTACGCGGCGCTGCGCAATATCCTGTACCGCAAGGGCAAATCCATCGAGCTGCTGGTCAGCTATGATCCCTGCTTTACTCAGATGGCGGAATGGTACAAGCAGCTGTTCGGCGAAAGCGAGGGCAAGGACAAGAAGGGGCTGTTCCCGGCCTCTGTCACCTTCTCCACCGATCTGCACTCCATGGGCCAATTCATCCAGGACGGCGCAAGGGTGATGTTTGAAACGGTGGTCAACATCCAGAAGCCAAAGACGGACCTGTTTATCAAGGATGACCCCAACAACTTTGACGGGCTCAATTTCCTCTCCAACCAGAATATGTCCGTGGTCAACCAAAAGGCCTTTGAGGGCACCATTCTGGCCCACACCGAGGGCGGTGTGCCCAACCTGGTGCTGAACCTGCCGGAAATCTCTGAAAAAGAGTACGGCTACATGGTTTACTTCTTTGAGACTGCCTGCGCCATCTCCGGCTATCTGCTGGGCGTCAATCCCTTCAACCAGCCCGGTGTGGAAAGCTACAAAAAGAATATGTTCGCCCTGCTGGGCAAGCCCGGTTACGAGGACATGAAGGCGGACCTGGAAGCGAAGCTGCGCTGAGTCCGGATTTTTCCTCAAAAAAGTCTGTTTTTTCATTTCAATATTTTCAGGAGGATGATACCATGCTAAAGTTAATTGTCGGAAAAAAGGGTTCCGGGAAGACCAAGACACTGATTGACCACATCAACGCCGCCGCTGCCGCCAGCAAGGGCAACGTCGTCTGTGTTGAAAAGGGCCCGGTCATGACCTATTCCATCAGCCACAAGATACGTCTGGTGGATATCGAGCACTACGACGTCTCCGGTTATGACGCGCTGTACGGCTTCCTGACTGGCATCCTGGCGGGGAACTACGATATCACCCACCTCTTTGTGGACGCCACCCTGCGTATCGGCGGGAGGGACCTTTCCGCCCTGGCCGATATGCTCCAGAAGCTGCAAAAGGTCGTTGCGGAAAGAGGGGACACAGAGGTTATGTTCACCATCAGCTGCGACAAGGCCGAGCTGCCTGAGAGCATCAGCGGGATGGTTCTGTAATTCTTTGTCCCGGCGATATAAAGCATAAAGCTTGGACCGAAAAACCGGCGGCTGCGGTTTTTCGGTCCAATTTTTTGTTTCCTTTGGACGGGGCGCTTTTATTGGCAGAGCTCGATGATGGCCTGGGCAAAGATTTTTGCGCTCATCACCAGCTGGGAGATGACGGCGAACTCGTCGGCCCCGTGCATGTGGTTGTCAACCTCCAGGTCGGCGCAGCCGAAGGCCACACCGTTTTTCAGGTGGTGGACATAGGTGCCGCCGCCGATGGCCATGCAGGCCCCCGGCCTGCCGGAATACTGCTCATAGCATTTGAGCAGGGTTTTGATAAAGGGGGAACCCTCCGGGACGTGGTGGCCCGGATTGATGGGCTCGTCCTTCATCTCGATTCCCGCCTGGGAGAATCTGTCCATTAACACATTCCGCAGGTTTTCGTCGGTGGCGCAGAGGGAGGCGCGGCAGTCGTACACACCTTCCAGGCTGGTTGGCGTGTAACGGAACATATTCAGACTGATGGTGAGGGGGCCGGAGAAATCCTCCATGGCGATTCCGGCTGACTTACCGGCCCAGTCCCCATGGGGGAACATGGCGCTGATTGCCTGGACGCGGTCAAAGCCGGGGCAGTGGGCAAAGGGCATACTGGAGAGCAGCTCCAGCAGCGCGGTCAGGGCGTTGTTGGCGCTGTGGGGAAAGGCGGCGTGGCCGGGGACTCCTTTGGCGGTGATGCGGGTTTTGTTCCCCTCCACAGCAATCCGGAAGGAAACGCCGGTGCGCCGGGCAACGGCGTCGGCGTATTCGGAGGCTTCCTCCAGAGAAAGCCGCTCCACAACAGCCTCGGCGGTGCCGGGGATGACGTTGACCTTGACACCGCAGTCCACGTTCAGGATGCGGGGCAGGGTTTCGGTTTCCGGGAACTTGGCGAAAAAGGGGCTGTGAAGGCTGGCTTTTTCGGTGTTGATTACCGGGAAATCCGCATCGGGGGAGAAGGTCATGGGGGCCTCTCGCTCCTTTTGGTAATAGTAATGGATATCGGAGCTGCCGCACTCCTCGTCGCAGCCCAGAATCAGGCGGCAGCGGCGGGAGAGGGGAATTTTCAGGTCCTTGACCGCTTTCATGGCCATGAGAGCACAGACGGCGGGGCCCTTGTCGTCCGCCGTGCCGCGGCCATAGATGCGCCCGTCGATGATTTTGGGTTCAAAGGGTTCGGTGACGGTCCAGCCCTCCCCAGGGGGGACCACGTCCAGGTGGGCCAGGATGTCCAGCTGGGCGGGCCCGCCGCCAAGGTCCGCGGTTCCCACGTAGTTTTCATAGTTCCGGGTGGGGAAGCCCAGTTCCTCCGCCAGCTTGAGGGCCTCGGCCAGGGCGGCGGCGGGACCCTCCCCGTAGGGCTTGCCGGGGAGGGGGTCCTCCCGGAAGCTGGGGATTTGGCAGAGGCGGGCAATGGAGGAGATCAGCTCGTCCTGGTGCTGCCGGAAGTAGCTGTCCAGTTGTTGTTGGTACATATTTTGTTCGACCTTTCCTGTTGGATTCGGGTGTCGTTTGAGAAAAGTATACTATGGTTTTCTCCATACGTCAACGATTGGAGCAAAAAGATGGACTTTTCAGCGGTCAGGGTGTAAAATATGACAGGAGAAAGCAGCGAGGAGGCTTTTTGTTGAGATTCAAGCGCGTATACGTGGAAATATCAAACCGGTGCAACCTGCAATGCGCCTTTTGCAGTCCGCTGAAGCGTCCCGCAGGTATAATGACCCCGGAACGGTTCCGTGCCGCCGCCGGGCAGCTCCGGCCTTATACCCATTACCTGTATCTCCACGTCAAGGGAGAGCCGCTGTGCCATCCCCAGCTGGAGGAGATACTGGAGATTTGCGGGGAGCTGGGCTTTGAGGTAAACGTCACCACCAATGGGACGCTGCTGAGGGAAAAGGAGGATATCCTCTTTCGGCAGAGGGCGGTGCGGCAGGTGAACCTGTCGGTACACAGTTTTTCACAGCTCCCGGCGGAAAAGGCGGAAAAATGCCTGGATGAGGCGATTGCCTTTGGAAAGAAGGCGGCGGAGCGGGGGCGGCCCTTTGTCATCTACCGGATGTGGAACCTGGGCAGGGGAAAGCAGATTGCCCCGGAGAGCCTGAATATTATGGAGCGTATCGGCGGGGAGTTCCCCACCGCCCACAACCTGACGGAGGAGCTGCGGGACAACAAGAGCGCGGCAGTGGCCAAGGGGATTTTTCTGAGCTGGGAGGAGGAGTTCACATGGCCCTCCCTGAATGGGCCGGTTGTCCCCGATTCCGGAAAATGCTACGGGACCCGGCAGATGCTGGGGGTGCTGTGGGACGGGACAGTGGTCCCCTGCTGCCTGGACGGAAACGGCGAGGAGCCCTTAGGCAACCTGTTCCAAAGGCCCTTTTCGGAGATTGTGGAGTTGGAGGCGCTGCAAAGGGCTGCCTCCGGCTTTGACGGGGGAAGGGCGGAGCTGGAGCTGTGCAGGCATTGCACCTACCGGCTGAAGTTCAGGCCGAGGAAGTAGGCCGGTTTTCACCTTTCCTTTGTCCCTTCCATAAAATGTAATAACGATGGAAGGGGGAGTTTTTATGTCCTTGGCGCTTATCCTTACATACGGCGTTCTGGGCTTTTTCGCGGCGGTGGGAGCGGCTTTTCTGCTGGTCCGGCTTTTGCAGGAGACGGTCCTCCGCGGCCCGGCGGAGAAGGTCCGGATGATTGCGGTGGTCCCCGTTTCACAGGGAGAGGGGGGCAGAATCGCGGACGAGATATGGCGGTACCGCTTTTTCTTCGATCAGCGGGAAATCTCGGACGGATTTGTCCTGTTGGTGGGGGAGGAGCTGGACGAGGAATCCCTCCAGTGCTGCCGCATCCTGTCCGGAGAGTATCCGTGGGTTGGCTATTGCAGCGCGGAGAAATATCAGAAAATGTTCGCCGCTTTGTTTTGAATCGCGCGCTTTACAAGACGGGCAGGGTGTATTATAATAGTACAGACAGAAAACGGAAGGGGGGGAGGCATCATGGACGCCAAACCATTGCAGTCCATCACCGGTACGGTGGAGGAAATCGTCTATCACAACGACGACACCGGCTTTACCGTGCTGCTGCTGGACGACGGCGAGGAACTTCGGACCGTCGTGGGCCAGATGATGGATATCGGCGAAGGGGAAGACCTAAAGGCCACGGGGCGTTTTACCACCCACCCCTCCTACGGTCCCCAGTTTAAGGCCGAGGTGGTGGAGCGAAGCCTCCCCGCCACCAGCTCGGCTATCCTGAAATACCTGGGTTCCCGGACCATCAAGGGCATTGGCCCCACCCTGGCCCGCCGCCTGGTGGAAACCTTTGGGGACGATACCCTGGAGGTCATGGAGCACCACCCAGAGGATTTGGCCCGCGTGGAGGGCATCTCCCGGCGGAAGGCCATGGAAATCGGCAAGGAGTTTAAGCGGATGTTCGGGGTCAGGACGGTGATGCTGTTCCTCTCCCGACACGGCATCGACCCCGCCACCAGCATCCGGGTGTGGAAGGCCTACGGCAACTATGCCTCGGAGATGGTTCAGGCCAACCCCTATATCCTCTGCGGGGAGGATGTGGGGATGGCCTTTGAAAAGGTGGACCAGATTGCCCTGGATATGGGGGTGGAGCCGGACAGTCCCAACCGCGTCGGGGCGGCTGTGGCATATGTGCTGCGCCACAACCTGGGCAACGGGCACACCTGCCTCCCGGAGCAGGCCCTCTGTGAAAGGGCCGCCGCCCTCCTCCGGCTGGATGTCTCCGCGGCCCAGCGGCAGCTCGTCCAGGAGGAGGAGAGCCAGAACCTGGTGAGCGACACCTTCGAGGGGCGGCGGTATTACTACCTGCCCCACCTGTACCGGGCCGAAACCTATGTGGCCGGACGGCTTGCCATGATGCTCTCCCTGGAGGTGCCCTGCACCGGGGATTTTGGGGACCAGATTGGACTGCTGGAGGCCCAGAACGGCGTCAAATACGCCCAGCTGCAAAAGAGCGCCATTGTCCAGGCCCTGTCCCGGAACCTGTTTATCCTCACCGGGGGGCCAGGCACCGGCAAGACCACTACCGTAAACGCCATCATCGAGCTGTTTGAGCAGCAGGGGAGCAAGGTGGCTCTGGCTGCCCCCACCGGCAGGGCCGCCAAGCGCCTGAGCGAGGTGACGGGCCGGGAGGCTAAAACCATCCACCGCCTGCTGGAGGTGGACTTTAAGGACAAGCCCGGCGAATCCCTCCTCTCCCGCTTTAAACGGGGGGAAAAGAACCCCATCAGCGCGGATGTGGTCATTGTGGACGAGATGTCCATGGTGGATATCCTGCTGTTTGAAAGCCTGGTCCGGGCTCTCCGCCTCACCGCCCGGCTGGTGATGGTGGGGGACTCCGACCAGCTCCCCTCCGTGGGGCCGGGGAATGTGCTCAAGGACCTGATTGATTCCGGGTGCATTGCCACGGTTCGGCTGACCGAGATTTTCCGCCAGGCGGCCCAGAGCCTGATTGTCACCAACGCCCACGCGGTGGTGCGGGGGGAGATGCCGGAGCTGCGCCGCAAGGACGGGGATTTCTTCTTCCTGCAAAGCGGAAGCTATGCCAACACCGCCCAGCTTGTCACCGACCTGTGCAGCCGCAGGCTCCCCAAATCCTATGGCTACTCCCCCCTGTGGGATATCCAGGTGATGGCCCCCAACCGCATCGGTGAGCTGGGGACCATTGAGCTGAACAAGCGGATGCAGCAGGTGCTCAATCCCCCGGACCCGGAGAAGAAGGAGATGGTCTACGGCCCCTATACCTTCCGGGAGGGGGACAAGGTAATGCAGATTAAGAACAACTACGACATCACCTGGACCAAGGAGGACGGCGAAAAGGGCACGGGGGTATATAACGGAGACATTGGCCTGATTCTGGCAATCGACAAGCCCTCCCGCGTCTTTGTGGTAAAATATGACGAGCGGATTGTCAACTACACCTTTGACAACGCCGATGAAATTGAGCTGGCCTTTGCCGTCACCGTCCACAAAAGCCAGGGGTGTGAATTTGAGGCGGTGGTCCTGCCGCTGATGAACAGCCGGTCCCGCCTGTATCACCGCAATCTGTTCTATACAGCGGTGACGCGGGCGAGAAAGCTGCTGATTATCATCGGAAGGCCGGAGACGGTCCAGTACCTGGTGGAGAACAACCGCAAAACCCTGCGCTTTACCAGCCTTGCCCGGTTCCTGACAGAGGCCTGCGGCGGCGGGAACAAGCCGGAGGAGGAGCAGATTTCCATCGGGGAGGAAACGCCTGACGGCGGACTGCTGGAACAGGATGGGACAAAAGCGATATGAGAAGACAGATTCAGTGGCTGTTGGATCAGCTTTTCCCTGCCAAGTGCGCCGTCTGCGGCGGAACAGCACCGGCGGGAATCTGCCCGGAGTGCCTGGACAAGCTGCCCCGGACGCCGGAGGAGATCTGCCCCCACTGCGGCAGAGGGAAGGACAAATGCTTCTGCTCCCATATGCGGGGCGAATGCTTCCACCGCCTGGCGGCACCCTGCTACTACACGGCGGGGATGCGGACTGGGATATGCGCCCTGAAGTTTCAGGGGGTGAAGGCTCACGCCGGGTGGATCGGGGAGCTGATGGCGGAGACGGTGAAGAAGCGGTTTTTGAATGAGGGGGCGACCATTGATTTGATGGTTCCCGCACCTCTTTCAGAAAAGCGGCTGCGGGAGAGAGGGTTTAATCAATCCCTGTTGCTGGCCCGGCGGATGGCACAGCTTCTGCCCTCTTCCATTTTGCTGGACGATACCATTCTGGTCAAGGGCAGGGACACCGCCAGCCAGCACGACCTGAACTATGAACAGCGCAGGGAAAACCTCCACGGGGTGTTCCGGGCGGACAAAAGGGCGGCGGGAAAGACCATCCTCCTGGTGGACGATGTGGCGACCACGGGAACCACCCTCTCCGAATGCGGGAGGGCGCTGTACCTGGCGGGGGCAGAGAGAGTCCTTTGCTGTACAGCGGCGGTGGCTGCCTCTGTCAAAGGGGAGGACAGGCTCTGAAACAGGTGTTGGTGTTCCAAAAGCGGCAGTATTACAGCGATTAAATTTTCAGAAAGTCGAGGACTGACATATGGCGTTTGAAGATATCGGCATTGACCTGGGGACAGCGTCTGTCCAGGTGTGTGTGGAAGGGCATGGGATTGTCCTGGAGGAGCCATCGGTGGTGGCGGTCAACACCAAAAATAACACGATCTGCGCTGTCGGCGAAGAGGCCTATAAGATGATCGGCCGCACCCCCGCCTACATCCGGGCGATCCATCCCCTGGAGGACGGGGTCATCTCCAGCTATGAGGTGGCCGAAAAGATGGTGCAGTATTTCCTGAAAAAGTGCTGCAAGAATTCGGTGCTCAAGCCCAGGGTGGTGCTGTGCGTCCCCTCCGGCGTGACGGAGGTGGAGGCCAGGGCGGTGGTGGACGCCGCTGTCGCCTCCGGCGCAAGGCGGGTCTACCTGATTGAGGAGCCGGTGGCGGCGGCGCTGGGGGCGGACATTGATATCTCACAGCCCAACGGACGCATGGTGGTGGATATCGGCGGGGGGACCACCGATATCGCGGTCATCTCCCTGAGCGGGGTAGTGACCAAGACCTCCATTAAGCTGGCGGGCCAGAAGATGGACCAGGCGGTGATACGGTACATCCGCCAGAGCCGGGGAATCCTCATCGGCGCAAAGACGGCGGAGCAGATTAAAAAGGAGATCGGTTCGGTGTACATGGAGGAGGGGGACCCGGACCCTTCCATGGAGGCAAAGGGGAGAGACCTGGCCCTGGGCCTTCCCAGAAAGTTTACCATCACCCGCCGGGAACTGACCCCGGTGCTCCAGGAGATGGCGCTCCAAATTATCCAGTCCGTCCAGAGCGTGGTGGAGCGAACGCCGCCGGAGCTGGTGGGGGATATCTTCGTCAACGGACTGCTGCTCACCGGAGGCGGGGCGATGATCGACGGCCTGGACCGGTTTATTCAGGCGCGCACCCGTATCAGGGCCGTTTTGGCCAAGGACCCGGTCAGATGCGTTGCCAGAGGGACCGTCAAGGCGTTCCAGCTGCTGGACGTGCTCCAGGACGGCTTCTTTACACCGTCAATTCACATTCATTAAAGAGGGGATATCGTATGAAAGTCAGGGATATTGCCAAAAAGTCCGTCTTCTCTCTGGAGGTCTTTCCGCCGAAAAAGAGCTACTCGCCGGAATCCATCTCCAGGATTTTCGACCGTCTCGCCGCGCTGGAGCCGGGGTTTATCAGCGTCACCTACGGCGCGGGGGGCTCCAACATCCAGCAGAACAAGACCGTGGAGCTCTGCCGCATCCTCAAACAGGATTACCATGTGGAGCCGGTGGCCCACCTGACCTGCTTCAACTCCAGAAAGGATGAGGTGCTGACCATGCTGGAGCTGATGAAGGAACAGGGGATTGAAAATATTCTGGCGCTGCGGGGGGACCGGTCCCCGGATATCACGCCGCCCGGCGATTTCCGCTATGCCTGCGAGCTGATAGATTTCATCCGTTCCCACACCAAGGAGGATGAATTTGACATCTGCGCCGCCTGTTATCCCGAAGGCCACCCGGAATGCGGCAGCCTGAAGGAGGACGTCCTCAATCTCAAGCACAAGGTGGATGCGGGAGTCAGTCTGCTGATCAGCCAGCTTTTCTTTGACAACGAGGACTTTTACCGCTTCCGGGAGCTGTGCGATGTGGCGGGCATCAAGGTCCCCATCCACGCTGGGATTATGCCTGTGACAAATAAAAGTCAGATTGAGCGGATGGTCTCCACCTGCGGCGCGTCCCTGCCCAAAAAGCTTTCCCGGATGATGGCGCGGTACGAGAACAATCCCCAGGCCCTGATGGACGCGGGCATTTCCTACGCCACCGAACAGATCGTGGACCTGCTGGCCAGCGGGGTGGAGGGCATCCATTTGTATGCTATGAACAGACCGAAAATGGCGGAAAAAATCAAGGGGAATATTTCCTCCCTGCTGGACGCGCGCCAATGACCGGAAAAAAGGGAGTGAGGGGAGAAGTTTGAGAATTTTTCCTGACGTTCGCCTGGATGGGCTTTCCGCCAGCCGGGGAGAGATGTTGCGGTACCTGGGCTACCGGGGTCAAGCTCTGGAGGGGACGATGCTGGAGGCGGTGGAACGGTGCGCGGCATTGGCGGAGCAGTCCGCGTCGCCCCGCTTTGTGGCGGAGGAGCTCTCCCCGGTCCGCATCACGGAGGAGGGGGCTGAGCTGGAGGGGCTTCTGCTGCCCGGAGAGGATATCCGCCTCCACCTGGGGTGGTCCAGCGCCGCAGTTCTGATGGGGGTCACCCTGGGGACCCAGATGGAGCGGCTTATCCAGTACCACCGCCGCCGGAGCATGGCCGAC
>Ga0073906_1001108_pt1 | contig 44272 bp, 43 predicted proteins | sample Inofromicrocosms_FD_65485 | JGI IMG/M metagenome (GOLD analysis project Ga0073906, IMG submission 65485) | Mouse cecum microbial communities from Vienna, Austria - Inoculum for glucosamine and mucus D2O microcosms | ecosystem: Host-associated > Mammals > Digestive system > Large intestine >...
AAAAATATTTTATATAAATAAAAAAATAAAAGGTGTATTTTAGAAACATTATTTAATAAAATCCTTGTTTTAGATTCTCTTTTGCGACAGATTAAGAATCTTGAGAAAAAAGATTAAAAGGGACGATTTGTATCAATTTTATTGAGCTTTACATTTTTTCGCACACAAGCTTTAAGAGTTCCTCTTTATTTTATGGGTGATATTTATCCTCACAGCCACTCCACAATAATGCACTCAATGTCGCTAGAGCGCATAAGAATTGATATGTTTTCATTTATTCTCCTTTTTACCTACGAGCTTTTTATACCATTTGGGTGGGTTTGCATATAAAGGTGAGTTATCAAAGATTAAATATGTCTGGACTTGAGGATTAAGCCTCTCACCCCAACTCTCAAGATTTTGCTTAAAACTTTTAGCATTTTGAAACATAAAATTCATATCCATAACCTGCGAAATATCCCAATCATTCAAAGGTTGATTAAAATGTGTGCTTTCATAAAACATAAAACTCATATCTTTTACTTTGCTTACATTCCAAGTGTTAAGTGGTTGATTAAACGCGCTCCTAGCAAACATCGCGCCCATATCCTCCACATTACTCGTATCCCAAGCATTTAAGGGCTGATTCAATGCGGTTCCTATAAACATACCATTCATATTTTGCACGGAAGAGACATTCCAAGTGTTAAGTGGTTGATTAAACTCCTTCACACCGCCAAACATATAGCTCATATCTACAACTTTACTCGTATCCCACGATTGTATCCCGCTAAAATCTATTCGCTCCCTCGCATTATTAATACACTTTTGCTTCTTTGTCTCCCATTGGGCTATGAGGTTATTTTTAATATTTTCTCTATCTGTATCTGTGGGAGTATAACTTTCTCCTTTTTGTGCTGCTTGCTCCTCAATAGCAAGAATCACAAATGATTCTATATGCTCAAAATACTCTGCAAATAAGTCGTGGCATTGCTCTATGCTAAAACGAGCAAAAAGAAAGCTCATATCTGTGATAGCGCTCGTATCAATTTCATTAAGTTTTATACTCTTATCACGCACAAGCTTTAAGAGTTCCTCTCTATCCTTTGGGTGATATGTATAATTTTTAGAATCTTTGCAACCAATCCACATAAATACACTCATTATTACAAACATCACCATAAATAATAATCTTTTCATTTTGCCCTCCTTTATTTTGGTAATTGCGCACCACTTTTTGCGCCTTTTTCATAGAGTAGCTTCTCTATGACTTCACTACTTACCTTGTCATATTCATATTTTTGTTTCTGCCTATTTATAATATCAAGTGCAGTGATATTGGAATGTTTATTTTTAATATTCACATCTATACCATTGCGTATAAGAAAAATAATTTCTTCTGCATTTCTAGTAAATGGTATAGCTCTTAAAACTTCCATAAGCTTACTTTCCCCATTTTCGTCTGTGACATTAATATTTGCACCTTGCTTTAATAATATAGCCATTTTGTTCGTAGAATAGCTCCAATACAAAAAGACTCTATCTAATATTTCTTGCTTAAGTTCTTTGGATTGCACAAAGCTTAATGCCAACTCTGCGATTTCCTCATATTCTTGTATATTTTCTGCACTTCTACCTAAGGCTGAAAGCACTATGGATCTACTTTGTTCCTCACTGCCATTGAATGCCCCTTTGGCTAAAAATAGCTCAATCACTTCTTTAGAAGCATATTCAAAAATAAGCGGTAAATAATCAATTTTTTCTTTTTCTATCACTGCTCCAGATTCTATAAGAAGTGTGATAATATCATTACTTATAATAGGGCTTCCCCACAAATTATAAGCCTCTTTCATATCTTGTATTGCTCTATCAAGTGGGGTTTGTCCTTTTTCACTTAATGGGAAAAATATATACCTTAAGATGTCAGCTATTACTCCTTTGGTTTGACATTTTACATTTGGATTTACTCCGCTTTTTAAAAGCCTCTCTATCTTTTTTATATCACCTTGGCTTACTGCATTATAAATACTACAGGGATAAAAAGCACTCTGCAAATACAAATAAAAGCAAAGCACGGGTGCAAAATAACCCCCATAATGCCAAAAAATCGCTTAATCTTTGTCTTACTATCTTGCCTTTGTAAAAGCTGAATTTCTTTGGGAATCTCACTATCATTTAAAAGTGGAAGCTCCCAATTTACAAATGAGCCACGATGAAGTAAAATAATTTGAGAATCATCTAAAGGCAAAGGAGCGCAAAAACGAGCAAAAGTAAAAATTGCCTCCCAATGTGTATTGAGCCTCAAATTCACATCTAAACTTGATATATTGTGTATGGGCTTATCAATAGAAACTTCTTGTGAAGACTTCTCACACCAATTTTGATTTTCCATAATGCTATGTTTTATAAAGTAGCGCATACCTTCTAAGAGTTTAATCTCTAATCTATGAAAAATCTTTTTTTGTTCAAAAAAGACAAGAAAACTGCCATTTTCATCACGAAAAATAGTGTATCCCTCTAGTTTTTTAAACAAGCTTTTTGCAATGACAAAATTATAAATGCCTTGCAAAATCGCACCTAAAACAAGACCTATCCCAAACACATAAGGTGCAAATAATAGAGAGAGTGCAAAAGGAATCCCACTTGCTCCGCCTGTTTTCATATACATTAACGTATAAAAGAGTGTGCCCATAGGCAAGGCTACGGCTAAACAAGCTGAAATTATCCCAAACCACCTAAAAATCATCTATCCACCCCCCTTTTTTATATAAGCATTTACCGCTATCTGCACCCGATTATATCAAAAAAAAAAAAAACAGATTTTTGAAAGCAAAAATAGGTAATTTTATTTCAATTTTTGCACATAATCGCAAGCGAATTGATTGTGCAAATCACACGCACGATGATAATAATTTTTTGCTTTGCTTAAATCTTGTGGCACACTTAATCCTTGCTGATAAATCTCCGCACTTAACACACACGCATACATTCTATGCTCATCACACGCTTTAGAATCTAGCTCTAAAGCCTTTTGATTAAATTCTTTTGCTTTGTCTAAATCTTTTTGCACATTCACACCATAAAAATAATATGAGCCCAACATTGAACACGCACTCTGTATATCACGCTCACACATAATTTCTAAGTATTCTAAACCTTTTGCCACATCTTTTTCCACACCGCGTCCATCAATAAGTGCCACTGCCTGTATGGCACACCATTCTATTGCACCTTCTTTACAAGCTTCTAGACTATTATCATAGCCAAGTTTATAATAATGCGCAGATTCTGTAAGATTGTGTTGTAAATCTCTCTTATTTTGCGACTTGGCTTCATAATAATTCCCCAAATACAAACACGCCCCGGGGTGTCTAGCATCACAAGCTTTTTTGAGGAATGTGCTTGCATCATCAATATTTTTTACCCATAACACTACACCTTGGTAAAAATCAGTATCGGCTGCTCGTATGCCTTTAATCAAAGGGCTTTCTTGGCTATTTTGGACTTCTTCAATATTATTTTGCAAAACTTCATCTTGCTCATTTGCCCATATACACATTGTTACCATAACCAAAGCTAAACACCATTGAATAATACGATTGTGGAATCTCATCTAGCTTGTCCTTTTATTTAAATGCACAAGCTGGGGAAACTTATGCGTTATGACTTCATTACACGCAAAAAACTCCTCTATATGCCGCATAATGCTAGGAACATCACTCACATTATTAATAACATTTCTAAACACACTTGCCCCTTCGTGTCCTTTAGCATAGGCGTGGAGATTCTTACGAAACATAATCGCCCCACGCTCACCATAAAATTCTACCATTTTTTTAAAATGCTTCAAAATAAGCTCTTTTTTGACAATAGGTGGAATATCGTGTGTGTGATTTTTAATCTGCCAAAAAATCCACGGCGAAGTAATAGCTGCTCTGCCTATCATTACACCATTTGCTCCCGTGTGAGAGAAGACTTTTTGAGCCTTATCCACGCTATCAATCTCGCCATTAGCAATAAGAGGCATTGATATATGTTGCTTAATATGAGCAATAGCATCATAATCAATACGCTCTTTTTTATAACCATCTGCACGCGTTCTCCCATGCACTACGACAAAATCTGAACGCACATCTTTAAGAGCTTGTGCTATTTCATTAGGAATCTTTTTATCAAAACCCAAGCGCACTTTGAGGCTCGTATAAGGTGTAGTAGCCCTATCTTTAATGAGATTAGCAATTTTAACAAGAAGATGAAGGTCTTTGAGCAAACCGCTGCCATTGCCGTGATTTGCTACCTTTGGGGCAGGACAACCACAATTTAAATCAATGACATCAATGCCTCCTTGTGCATTTAAAATCTCTACTGCTTTTTTAATCACTTCTTCTTTTGAACCTGAAATTTGCACGCTATAAGGTTGCTCTTCGGGGGATTTTTCAATCATTTTAAGTGTGCGGGCATTATTATAAACAAGAGCGTGAGAGCTTATCATTTCACTCACTGTTATATCCACACCAAAACTTTTTACCACACTGCGAAAAGGCAAATCTGTGTATCCTGCGAGAGGGGCGAGCATAAGGAGATTATTAAATTCTATCATTTAATTTCTCTGTTTATAGTCTTCATAACCAAAGCTTTTAAGGAGTTTCCATACTCCTTGAGTGTCAATAACACCAAGAGAGGGAAGTGGCACACCATTAAAGGTATTATTTTTGACAATAGTATAATGAAGCATATCTTCAAAAATCACTCTATCACCTATACACAAGGGTGTATCAAAACTATAATCGCCTATCACATCTCCTGCCAAACAAGTTGGACCACCTAAGCGATAAGCATAAGCACCCTTCCCCTCACCTTTATCAGATTCTAACCCTGTTTGTTTGGAGAGCTTTATAAGAGAAGGACGATAAGGCATTTCAAGGCAATCAGGCATATGTGCGGCAGCACTCACATCAAGTATAGCCACTGATATTTCATTTTGCACAATATCTATAACTTCACCAATTAAAAATCCCACTTGCCACCCCACAGCTTCACCGGGCTCTAAAAATATTTCTATATCTTTATAGCGCCTTTTAAAATCACAAATAAGATTCACAAGCAAATCACAATCATAATCTACCCTCGTAATATGATGACCACCTCCAAAATTAACCCATTTCTTTCCCTGAATATATGCACCAAAATGCTTTTCAAAATGTGGTAATGTGCGAGAAAGTGCAGCACTATCTTGCTCACAATGTGTATGAAAATGTAATCCACTAATGCCATCTAATCCATATTGCGCTACACCTTTTTGAAATTCATTTGGCGTAATACCCAAACGAGAACCCGCAATACAAGGATTATAAATAGGTGGCTCTACCTCACTATAAAGAGGATTCACACGCAATCCAACCTCAATAGGTGCTTGAGAATGTGCCTTAAGCATTGTATTTTTAGATTCTATAAGTGGTTTAAATCTCTGCCATTGATAAAAAGAATTAAAAATAATATGTGTGGCATAATTTAAAATGCTTTCAAATTCTTCTTTTTTATACGCAGGAGAAAACACACACACTTCTTTGCCCTTATTTGCACCTCCTATTTCCTCATACCCTAATCTTGCCTCATATAAGCCACTTGCTGTGCTACCACTCAAAGTGCATTTAAGATTCTCAAATACGCGCCAAAAAGCATAACCTTTGAGTGCTAAAAGTATTTTTGCACCACTTCGTTGTTGAACAGAATCTAAAAGCGCGAGATTAGCATTGAGCTTCTCCTCCTCAAGCACATACGCTGGAGAGGGAAGTGTAAGAAGTGTAGAAAGTTGGCGCATTTTATTTGAGAGCAAAGCGCCTTACTGCGGCTTCAATTTCCACAGGATTAGATTTAGAGATAAACTCATCAGCATTAAGGGAACGTGCCATATCTTCGTTGCTACTTCCACTCATAGATGAATTTACTACAATAGGTAAATGTGCTGTAGCAGGATTTGCTTTCACTTGTTTAATAACTTCAAAACCACTTGCTTCAGGCATTTCAAGGTCAGTAATAATCATACCAATAGAGTTAATATCCGTAGTAGGCGCAAAAAGATAATCAAGCAAGTGTTTGCCATTGATAAAGTCGTGATGCACTACGCCAAGTTTATTTAAAATAAGTTGCATTGTGCGTAGCACGGTCGGGCTATCATCGGCAAGAAGAATGCTCCTTGTCGTTTCTATTTGAGAAATTTTAGCAATTCCTTCTTCTTTATCTTTTTCAATCCACGGAAATACATCAATAAGCATCTTTTCAATATCTACTACTTGCACCAAGCGCCCATCAAAATAACGTGTGCGGCTAACAAGTTTGCCATTATGTCCGCCTCCTCCAATACCCACACCTTGCTCTATTTCAGTCCATTTTTTGTTAAGAATCCTATCTGCTTCGTAGATTCTAACCCCTATCGTCCAACGCGAAAATTCACAAATCATAATGATATCTTCCTCGCCGGCTGCTCGTTTTACCCCATAATCACGCAAGTTTTTACTTTTATTATTGCTATCATAAAAAAACCATTTGCGCATATCAATCAATGGAATAGTTAATTCGCGAATTGTGATAAGTCCTTCCACAAGACTATTATTCTCGTGTGTAACTACAGTAAGCGCACCACTATATTTAATCACTTCACGAATCTTAAAAACATTAACAGCATATAAATCTTTTCCTTTTTCTAGGCGAAAGCAAAGAAGTTGAAGTTCATTATTCTTGTGGAGACTTGTTACTTGATCAATATTTGACATACTTGTTTTAGACATATCACACCTCAAATTTGGAAAATAGCTTAGTTTAGCACAAAATCACTAAATCTAACTTTATGTATTTTTGTCCTTATGGTTAGACTTCATACTAAAACGTATTGTGATAACAATCCAACGCATAATACCATATATTACATATCCGCTCATCAATATACATAATGTTTCTTGCGGATAAATATAAATAATGCTAAGCAATAAAATCACAGCAATAAAAGATTTAAAATTCCACCCAATCTTCTTAAAGCTCGGATAACGAATATTGCTTACCATCAAAATGCTGATAATAAAACTTCCACCTAACATTATATACTCATAACCATAAGCTTTTATAAACCCATATTTTAAATCAATGAGCACCCATAGCATTAGTATTACCGCAGCCGAAGGAATAGGTAATCCAATAAAAAAATTTGGTTCTGAACTTGAAGTAATATTAAAACGCGCCAAACGCACTGCACCAAATATAACAAAAATAGCTGGGACACACATACCCAAGCGCCCATAATCCATACCAATATAAAAATACAAAAGCATTGCTGGAGCCACACCAAATGCTACCACATCTGCTAGAGAATCAAACTCCACACCAAACTTACTTGCAGTATTTGTAAGCCGTGCAACTCTACCATCAAACCCATCTAATATCATTGAAATTAAAATCAGCCAACAAGCTATTTCATACTTCCCTTTTGAAGCATAAATCACGCTCAAAACCCCTAAAAAGATACTTCCTGCAGTAAAAAGATTAGGTAAAATAAAAAGCGGATTAAACTTCATAAATATATCCTATTACACTTTGGAGTGCACATACTTTATCACCGATACTTACTTTTGATTCAAACTCTATAGAAGCTTTCTTTTGAGGGATAACAATACGTGTCATACCCGCTTTCATAAAACCTATACGCTCTCCGATACTTAAATTATTCTGCGCAAATAAATGATGAGAGGAAAAGAAAATCGGATAAAACTCCATATAAAACGCTCTCTCTTTGAGGCTCTCAAAGCGCATTGTAGCATTAAGCTCTTTGCATTTAGCTTTAGCACAGCACGTTAGTGATAATCCCTTTTTTTCACTATATTGTCCTTCTACTATATCGCAAGGCGCTCGTATAATGCCCACATCAATAAAACGTGTCTCAATGAGAATGCTCATTTCATCATTACTATAACTCATATCACGCACAATACCATCTACTGGTGAAACAAAAACATTATTTTCATCAATATGCGGAATCCTTTCAGGATTACGAAACATCACAAGCCATAAAACAAGTGCAACAAACAGCACAAATGCGCATACATTCCAATCAAACCATATGCTTAATATAAATGCTACAAATAGCGCTATTGCACCCAACCAACCCTGTTTTGCAATGAATTGTGTAGTCGTTGTCATATTGCCTCCTTAGACTTCCTCTTCTTCAAGCGGAATAAGACGAGATTCTATATTATTTTGCATTTCGTATTCTTGAATAATCTCCCTCACACGCGCACCATCAATGACTTCCTTTTCAAAAAGCTCTTTGACCATATTTTCAATCGCATCTTGATAATCACTCAAAAGCTGCTTTACATAACTATATCGTTCATCAAGTGTATTTTTAATATGGGTATCAATTTCTTGAGCAAGCTGTTCGCTAAATTCCCTTTGCGCATTGCCGCCACCAAGGAAAGTATTGCGTTGTTTTTCAAGCACCATAAGTCCGCTTACATCTGTCATACCATAATAACTAATCATTGATTTGAGAATCCCTGTAGCACGTTCTAAATCATTGCTTGCGCCTGTAGAAATCTCGCCTAAAAATACTTCTTCGGCTGCACGCCCACCTAAAAGTACATCAACCTCTGCCATAAGCTCGTGTTTTTGCATCAAATAGCGATTCTCTTCAGGTGTATGAAGCGTATAACCAAGAGCTGCCATACCTCTTGGAATAATTGATACTTTATTCACTCTATCAGCACCTTTTGTCATCTCGGATACCACAGCGTGCCCACTCTCGTGGTAAGCAACAATTTTTTTCTCTTTAGGAGAAATGCGTCTTGATTTTTTTTCTAATCCTGCAATTCCTCGCTCTACTGCTTCTTTAAGATGTTTTTGACTTACTTCTTTTTGATTTTCTCTCCCAGCAAGCAAAGCGGCTTCATTAATGATATTTGCCAAATCTGCCCCCGCAAGTCCAGCCGTAAATTTTGCAATCTCGTGTAAATCCACATCACGCGCTAAAGAAACATTTTTAATATGCACTTTGAGAATTTCAAGTCGCCCTTCAAAATCAGGCTTATCTACAAGCACCTGTCTATCAAATCGCCCTGGGCGCAATAATGCAGGGTCAAGGATTTCAGGACGATTTGTTGCAGCAAGCACAATTACAGGCGCGGATTCTGAACCAAATCCGTCCATTTCTGCAAGTAATTGATTGAGCGTTTGCTCACGCTCATCATTGCCACCAACCATACTTCCAGCTGCACGACTTTTTCCAATGGCATCAATTTCATCAATAAAAATAATACTTGGTGCATCTTTCTTTGCCATTTCAAACAAATCTCTTACACGACTAGCCCCAAGCCCTACAAACATTTCAATAAAACTACTTCCACTCATAGAGAAAAATGGCACATTCGCTTCACCCGCCACAGCTTTTGCAAGAAGTGTCTTACCTGTGCCCGGAGGTCCAACTAAAAGCACACCACGTGGAATCTTGGCTCCCACTGCAGCATAACGTTCGGGATATTTAAGAAAATCTACAATTTCTACGACTTCTTCCTTTGCTTCCGCATTTCCAGCCATATCATCAAAACGCACATTAGGCTTTTCCGCATTCACAAGCTTTTTAGCATTGCCCATACCAAAAATGCCTCCACCCATACTTTTTTGCATACGCGCAGTAAGAAACATCCAAAGCGCTAGAATAATAAAAATAGGCAAGAGCATATTTACTAAATCTCCCAAAAAGCTACCTTCGCTAAAGCCACTATATTCAATTTTCTTCTCATCAAGCAAAGGCACGAGTCCCAAATCTGCTACTTTTTTTGTAGTATAAAGAATCCGTGGCGAAGTATTAGCAGAATATGCTTTAATGTAAGTCTGCCCAATATTTACTGCACTAATCTCACCCCGAGTAATAAGCTCTTTTAACTCATTATAGCTAATTTCTTTTGTAATATTTCCTCCCATCAAACGCTCTGTAAATGAATCACCATTAGGCGAAAATAGTTTAAACAAAAGCAATGTGAGAATCACAAAAATAGCAAAAGTAAGAAAAGGATTTTGCTTAAAAGGCGGTTTTTTTTCATTAGGATTTTCCATAGTTGTCCTTTTTCCAAATAAGTTACAAAGTCAATTTCAAAGCTACCCACCCATCTTTACAACAAGTATCTAGCATATCAAAATCATTAAATGCCTTTATTATATCAAATTTATATTCATCAAGTATCCCAGAAAGAATTAAAACTCCATTTTTTGCAAGTTTTGTCCTAAAATCATTGTGTAAAACTTTCACAATAAAAGCAACAATATTAGCCACAATCACATCATACTTTTGTGGGGCACCCATAGGAGAGTCGGCAATACTTCCCTGCCAAAGTGCATTGAGCATAACTCCATTGAGTAAAATATTTTTATTACATTCTTTTATAGCATTTTCATCAGTATCACAAGCATATACCTGCGCACCAAGCTTGCAAGAAGCTATGCTCAAAATGCCACTGCCACAACCCACATCAAGAAGTGTTTTGCCTTGTATATTCATTTCGCTTAAAAATTCTAAACACATTGCAGTGCTTGCGTGATGCCCAGAACCAAAAGCAAATGCAGGATTAATGATGATTTCATCATAAGATTCTTTTACCTCCTGCTCCCAAGAGGGACGAATATAGAATCTTCCGCATTGCACAGGCTCAATAGAATCTTGATATGCTTTTATCCAATCATAATTAAACTTTTCTTCAATATGATAGCAAAATCCTACAGAATCTTGTGTGTTTTGAGCAAGCATCAACGCAAAATGTTGTAAAGATTCTAAGAAATCTTGTATATTTATTTCATTTGAGGCAATGCGACTGACAATTTGCGTAGGTTGCTTGCTTTTTTTAGCTTTAAGAATATCAAAACCTAAAACGCTTTGCCAAGAAGCATCATCATAAATAATAGCAAAATGAGATGGTGTGGGTAGTATATCAAAAAATTCAATTGCACAAGAAGTCTTTTGAATAATAAAATCAGTAAACTGGTCTAAAAAATCACTTGGGTGGATAATAATTTCCCAATATGTTTGTTTATCCAACCCTTGCCTCAAGTCTCAAGCCTAGTCCTCATTCACGCCTAATACAACTTCTAGTTTTTCTTTGAGGACTTGAGGTGTAAAAGGCTTCACAATGTAATTATTAACTCCTGCTTTAAGTGCAGTAATAACTTCTGCTTTACCACCCTCAGTTGTAACCATTATGATAGGAATAGATGTATATCGCTCATCAGAGCGCACTTTTTTAACCAAATCTAAACCATTCATTTCAGGCATATTCCAATCCGTAATAAGCACTTGTATGCCTTCAGTGGTATCCATAATCTGCCAAGCTTCTACACCATGTTCGGCTTCTAAAATATCCTCATATCCTAAGCGTTGGAGGGTATTCTTTATAATTCTTCTCATTGTGGAGCTATCATCAACAACTAGCAGTTTCAAGTTATCTCCTTATTTTAAATACAGCTATAAATAAAACGGCATTCTAGCATATTTTTGTATATATTATAGATTCATTCTTGCATTTTTTCAAATTTTTACTTTCTTATTTTCAAACAATGCTAACGCTTCTTTAAGATTTATTTTTCCTTCATAAAATGCTTTTCCTATGATTACGCCGCTAATATAAGGGTTCTCATCTAAAATTTCAAGCTCATTTGATGAAGCAAAACCACCACTTGCAATCGTATAAATACCGCTGCGACACGCAATATCTTGCGTAAATGATACATTAATACCACTTAATGCACCATCACGATTAATATCAGTGCATATAATAGCTTGCACTTCACTTCCTGCAAATTTTTCAGCCAACACACTTGAACATATATCACTTTCTTTAGCCCAGCCTTGCACAGCAACCTTACCCTCTCGTGCATCAATACCCACTGCAATAGGATAAGAATGCGCCATTGTTTTGACAAATTCCCAATTTTTTATCGCGATTGAGCCAAGGATAACTCTACTTACTCCTAAATCCATATAAAGCCTGATGCGCTCTTCATTGCGTATGCCTCCGCCAATTTGTATTTGCAAATGTGTCGTGCGCAAAATCTCCTCAATATATTTTAGATTCTGTGGAATACCTGCAAATGCGCCATCTAAATCAACAATATGCAACCATTTTGCACCCATATCTTCAAACATCTTAGCAAACTCCAACGCCTCACCATAAATTGTAGCACTCTGCATATCACCCTTAAAAAGCCTCACTGCTTTGCCTTCTTTTAAATCAATCGCAGGATAAATATCAAGTGCCATCTTTACTCCTCAATGGGTTTCATACTATTATACATCCATTCGGCACACCAGCCTACAAAAGCAAATACCAAAAACGCGTAACGCACATTAAAATAATTATCAGAAATAGACAACACAGAGGTGCAAATAAAACAAATAAGCATACCCAACATCAGTAAAGCAAAATTCACATACTCATAGAATCCAAAAACATCTTTATGTTTTATTATCGCCCACACAAGCAAACCTATGCCTCCCAAAAATGCAAAAATATCAAGATACGCATATATATTATCACGATAATAATATGGCTGCAAAGAGAGAGCAAAAAGCACGACTATAATAATATTAATGGAAGGACGCATATCTTCAAGCATTTTTCCAACCTGATTATGCTCATTAGGATGAATGCCAAAAATTAAAAATAAGAGTGGAATATATACAAAAAATATATACACACACACGAGCAGAAAAATACGCGGTAAATAATCTGCAAGAAGCTCAAAAAAGCCACGATGATAAATGCTCCCTTCAATCGCAAACATATCCATAATATCCTCTGTTCTTGGCACATAAGTAATTTTTAGAATAACAAGATAAATAAATATTACACCAAATATGAGCACTATCACGCGCTGTAAGGTATTACTTGTTTGATTACAACTGCTAAAAATGATAAAAATACTGCACAAAATAAACCCACAAAAAAAGAAAAATATACTCAAATGATCAAAAAGCTGATTCTCACGAATAAAAATCAAAAATAAATGTGAAAAAGAATGTGAGAATTGCGAAATAAAAAGTGTGAGATTCGTAAAAACAAAAAAAGCAAAGAAAAGCAAAGAAAAAATAATTGTAATACGTGTAGGTTGTTTCATTTTAATCCTTAGAATCTAATAATTTCTTAAAAAATATCCATCTATACCATCAGCTATACCCTTAGCAATAAGCTTTTGGTAATCCTTTTTAGCAATCAATTTACCTTCGTCTTTATGTGAAGCATAACCAATTTCTATTAATACAGAAGGCATAAGTGCCCCGGCTAAAACCCAGAATGGACCCTCCCTTACTGCTCCATCGTGTGTATTGTGCTTTTCTCTCACCTGATTAAGTATGCCTGATTGAATCTCGATAGCTAGTTTATGTGAAGCGACAAGATGAAAGGCACTAATGGTATTTAAAAAAGATTTTGTCGCAAAATGACTCATTGTTTCAATATCTCCTTGGTTTTCGGCTTTTGCCACTTGTTCAGCGCGCTCACTCCGTGCAGGTGAAAGGAAATAAGTTTCTACACCACTTGGTGTTTTAGGAGAATCTTTGGGCATTGAATTTGCATGCACAGAGACAAATAAATCTGCACTTTTGGCATTGGCAAATTCCGTGCGTTTTCGTAAATCAATATATATATCAGTATTGCGCGTCATATGCACTAAATAACCACGACTTTTAAGCTCTTGGGAAAGGATCTTCGCCACTTCAAGCACAATCATTTTCTCACATATGCCCTCTACACTTTTTGTGCCACAATCCTTCCCTCCGTGTCCAGCATCAACAACAATCTTTTTTCCTGTATTTATTTTATGATTCTTATTTGTAGTTTTTGGCATCTGCGTGTCTTGAGATATTTTATTTTCTTTTGTTTGGGAAGGTTTTGGAGTATTTTTAGAATCTAGTGGCATTGGCTTTTGTGGAGGTTTTTTATCTTCTTGTTGAGCAGGTTTTATCAAAATATAGAGATTCTCTTTTTCTTTGATAATATCAAAAGTTGATTTGGGCTGTATATTAATTACAATACGCACAATCTTTGGCGTATTTTGCGCTACTTGCAATGTAGAATTGTCTTTAAAAATAAAGTTACGGCGAGGAATTGTAAGATTTGCTTCAAAATCTATAAAACTCTTATTGCTTTGAAGTTCTTTAGTCTGCCACTGAAGTTGTGCAATATCTTGGTCAAAAACAATTTTAAGATTCCCATCACCAAAAGGCACCATTTTTACTATGCGATATTCTCCCCACACATACACTATTGTAAGGAATAAAATTGCTAAAATACGCAACATTTACGCCCCTAATCTTGGACTAATTCAGCAATAATTTCTCTCACGGGTTGAATTTTTTGGATTCTATATCCATTTGCCCCTGTAAAATATAATCCCTGCTCCCTATCACCCATAAATCCACGCCCCAAAGAATCCGCAATGCAATAACCTACTTTTTTTGCCTCCACACCTCTATGACAAGGTGAAACACAATTACTCACACAACGAATTTTTGGCGCGTTACCTTGTGCGATTCTATCAAAAATTCCTGTCTTAACTGCGCGTGCAGGATAGCCCACCGGAGATTTAACAAGCTCAATATCTTCTTTAGATACAGAAGGCATTAAATCACGATAAGCTACCGCATCACATTCTTCAGAGCCAAGCCATCTTGTCCCCATTTGAACTCCGCTTGCACCCAAAGAAAGCATTCTATCAATATCACTTCTATCCCAAATGCCTCCAGCAGCTATAACAGGAATATTCCCCCATTTTTTTGCTTCATCAACTACTTGAGGAAGAACATTCTCAAGCTGATATTCTTCTTTAAAACAATCCTCATAGCTAAAGCCCTGATGCCCGCCACTAAGTGGTCCCTCTACTATTACTGCATCAGGGATTCTTGCATATCTATCCATCCAACGCCTACAAATAATCTTTAATGCCTTAGCTGAAGATACAATAGGCACAAGTGCTACATCAGGAAAATTTTTAGTAAATTCAGGCATATTAGTAGGCAATCCCGCACCTGTTACAATGATATTTGCTCCAGCTTCACACGCATCCCGCACTACTCGTCCATATTCATTAATTGCATAAAGAATATTTGCCCCAAGCGGATTATTCCCACAAATTTTACGTGCATTCTTAAAAATCTCATTGAGTGCGTGTTTTGAATAAAAATTAATAGCTTCAAAAGGCTTGGAATGAGTAATTTTTTCAACAAATTGCATTTTTTGGTAATATCCTGTGCCTACTGCACTAATAATACCAAGCGCACCCTCTTTAGAAACGTTACCAGCAAGCCTATCCCAGCTGATACCCACACCCATACCCCCTTGAAAAATTGGATACTTTATCGTGTGCTTACCTATTTTAAGTGGTTTTAATCCCATCACGCAATCCTTACGATATAATCACTTTTGCAAAACGTCTTTTGCCAATTTGAACAATATATTCACCCACTGATAACTTCAATTCTTCATTCATTATCTTTTCTTTGTTAATTTTCAATGCCCCTGCACGAATATCCCTCCGCGCCTGTGAAGTAGATTCACAAAGCCCCGCAATTACAAGCACTCTAGCTATCCATTCACCTTCATTGCAAGTAAATACAGCTAAATCCGTAGGTATCTCATCTTTGCTAAACACATTGTCAAATGCTATTTTAGCTTGTTTTGCTAAATCAATGTTATGATAACGTGTAGTAATTTCTAAAGCAAGTTGTTCTTTCACAGCTTTAGGGTGAGCATTCCCCGTATTTACTTGCTCTTTAAGCATAACAATCTCTTGTAATGACAATGATGAAAGTAACTCATAATATCGCCACATCATCTCATCGTTAATGCTTAGAATCTTAGCATACATTGTATTGGCAGATTCTGTAACACCAATATAATTATTAAGTGATTTGCTCATCTTATGCACTCCATCAAGCCCTTCTAAAAGTGGCAGTGTCATTACTGATTGCTCTTTATTAAGTTTATAAGCCCTCTGCAAACTTCGCCCAACTAAAAGATTAAACTTTTGGTCATTACCACCTAATTCAATATCACAATTTAAAGCAACCGAATCATAACCTTGCAAAAGCGGATATATAAATTCTACTATGGAAATGGATTGATTATTATTATAACGTTTAGTAAAATCATCACGTTCAAGCATACGCGCCACAGAAAAATGCGAAGTAAGTGTAATAAGTCCAAGCGCACCCAGTTCATTGAGCCATTTGGAATTAAAACATATCTGCGTATATTGAGGGTCAAGCACTTTAAATACTTGCTCTTTGTAAGTAAGGGCATTTGCCTTTACTTGTTCTGCACTTAAAGGCTTTCGTGTTTCACTTTTTCCGCTTGGGTCTCCTATAGTAGCAGTAAAATCACCAATAAGAAATTTTACATCGCCACCATATCGTTGAAATGTAGCAAGTTTTTGCAAAAGCACCGTATGTCCTAAATGCAAATCGGGTGCAGTAGGGTCAAATCCTGCTTTGACACAAAAACGCTCTCCTGTATTATAGAATCTCTCCACTAAATCGCGAATATATTCCTCCCCTATAAACTCCACACAACCACGTGAAATCTCTTGCATTGCTTGTTTTATTTTCACATCATTTCCTTTCTAGCTTAAATACGCATCTTTAAGGCTACTTAATTCAATAATTTTATACTTTTTATTAAATATCTCTCTTAATGTTTTAATATCACGTGTTTTACTCTCAAAACAAATCTCACAATAAGTTGAAAACTGCTGCTTTAATGTATCATACTCTACACTTACAATATTGCAATCAAGCTTAGCACATAATCCACACAAACGCGCCAATGCTCCTTTTTGATTTTCAAGGGCAACAATCATTTTATAAGTATCTTTTTGCTCATTTGCCCATTGCACAAAAAGCATCTCACTTCCTTGCTCCATTTCCCTAATCGCTCTCTCACACATTTTATGATGAATATAAGCTTTTTGTGCAGTTTTAATGGCAAGAATCTCATCACCAAATTTAGGGTGGCAGCAAAAATCAAATATTGCTTCACTAATATTACGATTAGTTTGCAAAACAATATTATCAAAAACAAGAGTTTTAAATTTCAACATATTAATTTTAATTTTCCCCAAAAAGTTTGCCTCTCGTGCAAAATTACCCCTAATGCTATTTTTTACTTCTTTTAAAAATATCAAATCATACGCAGCACGATAAATATGAGAATCTAACTTATTTTCCTTTAAATAAGCTAAAATTGTGTCTTGGGAGCTATCAAAAATCGTTTTTAAAATATTAAGTGCTGCTTTTTTATCAATTTCTCTAAGCTTATTTTGGCATTGAATTTTCATATGATTTTTGGCTCTTGAAGTTTTGACAGCGTCAATCCAAGTGCAACGAGGACGAATCTCTTTATTATCTGTGGCAACAATAATGCGCACAATATCGCCATTTTTGAGTGGTTGAAGCAAAGAGACTTTTTGATGATTTACCAAAGCTACTTTAGCATTATCACCTATATCACTATGCACTGCATAGGCAAAATCAAGTGCCACTGCACCCACAGGAAGATTATAAATATCTCCCGTAGGTGAAAATACAACCATATCTTCCTTGTATAAATCATTTTTTGCAAGTTCATAAAATTCCTCAATAGTATCATTTTGATATTGTAAATTATTGAGCCATTCAAGGTTTGGTTCTCTTCCGCCACTTTTATATTTCCAATGTGCTGCTACACCATATTGAGCAGATTTGTGCATATCAAAAGTGCGAATTTGCACTTCATAAATATTTGCTCCTTCAAAAATAGTCGTGTGTATAGTCTGATAACCATTTTCCTTAGGGATTGCAATATAATCTTTAAGGCGCGAAACAACAGGTTTTAACTGCAAATGCAAAAGTCCAAGAACCTTATAACATTCAAGGCTTGTCGGCACAATAATGCGCACAGCTAACAAATCCAAAATTTCATCAATGCTTACCCCTTTGCGCTGCATTTTAAGAAAAATTGAATAATAACGTTTTACGCGAGATTTGATAGTGAAATCTTTTTCATTAAAACCATTTTGCAATAAAATCATAGAAATTTTTTGGGTAAATTCATTGAGTTTGAGCGTGATAGATTGGCTATTATCCTTGATATATTGCTCAATTTTTTTGTAATCTTGAGGAAAAATATAAAAAAAACTTCTATCTTCTAACTCACTTTTAAGTGAGGCAATACCCAAACGATGGGCAATAGGTGCATATACCATAAGCGTTTCTTCTGCGATACGTTTTTGCTTATGTGGTGGAAGAGCATCAAGGGTAAGCATATTGTGCATTCTATCGCTTATTTTAATTACAAGTGCACGAATATCTTTAATTGAGGCAAGGAGCATTTTGCGGAAGCTTAACGCAGACGCAGCAAGTTTTTCATTAAAATTGCTACTTAACTCTTCGTTACGAATCTCTACAATCTTTGTAAGCGCATCAACCAAATGTCCTACGTCCCAATCAAACTCACGTTGGACATCTTCAAGTGAGCATAATGTATCTTCTACTACATCGTGCAAAAGCGCAGCACATAGCATCGTCTCATCGCCACCATAAAATGCCACTATACAAGCTACACATAAAGGATGAACCACATAAGGGATACCACTTTTACGAAGTTGTCCTTCGTGTGCGAGAGTTGCCACATCAATAGCTTTTTGCACTTTAGGCGTAACTTGTGTAAGTGAATGAAGCTTAGCAACAGCAGATTCTATAGAATTAATTTGGGCGAGTTGGGTAAAAAAATCCAAAATCTTTCCCTATTCCCTATCCTCAATGGAAGTTAGCTCTACTTTTCCTTCAGCAATTTCGCGCATAGCAATATCAGGCAATTTATATGTCTTAACATCCATATCTACAAGTGGCTTCGCCCCTTCTCCAAGTTCTTTAACACGTTCAAAAATTAAACTTGCAAGCAAATATCTATCATTATGCACTCTTTTAAGAGCTTTTGCTGCAATTTCCTCTGTTCGTAATGTATCCATAGTATTCCTTTTGCTTTAAGAGTTTGTAGAATCGTGGATTCTATCTTTTTTTTTATTTAGTTTTGCTTTTATCTGTTTTATTTAACAATAGAACAAATGCCTTTTTTATATTTAAGCAAATCAAGTAAATTACCTTCTCTAAACATATTGCACACTAAAATCGGTAATTTATTGTCTTTTGCAAGAGCAATGGCTGTGTCGTCCATTACCTTGATATGATCTCTTAGTGCTTCATCATAACTGATGCTTTCAAGCATTTTAGCATCAGAAAATTTATGCGGGTCTTTATCATATACACCATCAACCTTTGTTGCTTTGATAATCACATCAGCACCAATCTCCACTGCACGCAAAGTTGCTGCACTATCAGTAGTAAAAAAAGGATTTCCGGTGCCTGCACCAAATACTACTACCCGTCCTTTTTCTAAATGCCTAATTGCACGGCGATAAATATAACTTTCGCAGACTTCTTTAATCTCTAAAGCACTTTGCACACGCACATCTACACCCAAATATTCTAAAGCTTCTTGCATTGCCACCGCATTAATCACTGTGGCTAGCATACCCATATAGTCCCCACTTGTGCGGCGGATAATGCCACCCTGTGCAGCTGAAACACCCCTTATGATATTGCCTCCACCAATCACTATGCCCACTTCAATCTGATTATCTACAAGTGATTTTATCTCACCTGCAATATATTCTAATATCTTTACATCAATACCAAACCCGCTATTACCTGATAACGCCTCACCTGAAAATTTTACCAAAACACGTTTATATTCCATACGCTATCCTTATATATTTTTTGCTATCTTATCGCAAAAGCTTAAACTAATATAACTGAGTAAAAAGTTCAACACCAACTTATTTTTGAAAAAATCTCAACATAAGATTCTTTAATAATATTCGTTTCTTGTTGACTTATTAAGAACACTCATCAAGCCCATATATACTTTCTACATTTTCAAAGTCACTATACAATTTTTCAAAGTAACTATACAATACCTTGCATTTCTCTCTTGAACCTTCTTTTTTTACTATCATATCTCCCCATTCATTAAAAATTTTATGAGTAAAAGTATAATAATTGTTAATGCAAATTTCTTTTCTGATAACTCCTTTATTATACTCATATATACATCTCTTATAGGGTGTTTTAACTTTCCATTTTCCATCTCTCAAGCCTTGTACATAAGAGCCCTCTATTTCATCTCTACCATCATTTCCATTATCCAAGCGATAATTATTATTTATGCTCCATTTTCCCTCGCGTTTGCCATCTTTATAATGCCCCTGATGAGTAGAGGTAAAGCTATAAGAATCTTCATCTTCTGCAATACCATCTGCAATACTAATAATAACCCATACAAGTAACCCACTCATTACTAAAACAACAAGCACTGCCAATACTCCATCAAAAAGCTTATTCATCGCCATTCCTCAAAGAAGTCTTGGTATCTAAATACTTTTGTAGGATATAAAAATCATTATGCAACATTAATTATTCCTTTTATCATCTATTTTCCTGCAAAATATATTTGGGGATACTTTTTATCTCGCCACACTTATAAATAAAACCATTTTCAAAGATATAGACCATAGAATCAGCTGGAATCTGCATTTTTGCGTAGGCAGAATAGGGTTTGCATAGCCCATCTTCTACATAAAATCCTATCAATTCAATATTCCCAAGTTCTGCCTCACTTAAGTAAAAAGTCTTATTTTCTATTTTTATAGCATATTCATTAGGGGTTGGATTACCGGAGCTGATAGTTCTATACACTTCTGTGGTATGAAATATATGATTATTTATAAGCGGGGCAACCCACACAATTAAAGCTAAAATCGTAACAACCACATATATTTTAATCATAAATATAAAGACTGATTGCGTGATTTTCATTACATCATCTCCTCTACATTAATAGATTCTATAATACCATACGAATGCAATCATAAAGCATATCCATATTGTGTTCAGGCACAAATTCCACACCCATAAACTTCCCCTTAGAAATAGTCTCTGAATTAGGTAGCTGCTGCACGACAACACAAAAAATAACCTTTGAATTTGCCTGTGGCATTTCTTTATAGGTTTTAATAAAACTCAACGCACTTACATTACCAATTTTTTCATCAATGACAATAATATCTTGAGGCTTTTGAGCAAGACCTTTGAGTGCATTTATAGGATTATTATCCACGCTAATAAGCAAACTTGAATCTATTTTTTCAATCACTTCTTTATATTTATGCACATTTACCATACTCTCACGCACAATAAGAAGACTCTTGCGATTGGTAGTTTCTAAATAATGCAATAAATTAAAAAGCTCTTTTGAGCGTGCAGAGAGTTTTGTTTTATCAAGCCCACGCAAAAAATATCGCAAAAAAGTTTTTGAACTAAAACTTCCCTCAATACGCGAATTACGAAAAAAATGTTTAATGCTTTGACTATATTTTGCCCTATTCCATAAAGTCGTATCAAAATCATATGCTTTTGTATCAAGCAAAGCAAGAAAATGTGTTTTAATATCTTGTGTCATAGGCGTATATACTTGAGCAAATTTGTCAAAGTGCTCCTCTTTAAAACGTTTCATACGTGCATTTTCACTCACAAGAGCATCTTTTTGGTTGCCAATAAAATTAAGTAAATCAACATATCGTTTTCGCATTTGTTTGACTTCTTTTTCAATCTCAGCATATTCCTTACTTCCTTTATCATCGCGTTTTCCCAAGCTTTTCTCTCCCGCAGACAAAGTGCTACTTAAAGCATTAGTTTGAGCTTGAGCGTTAGCAAGTGAGCTTTGTATTTCCTCAATATGTGCAATAGTTTTATTGTATTCTACTTGACGCGCAAGAAATATTGTTTCAAAGGCGTAATTAAGAGTATATTGTGTTTTTTTATGATAATTTTCATATTCCTTAGAAAAATAAGCGATTTCTTGTTTAAGCTTTTTTAATACATCATTTTCAATATTAGCGTCCATAGCGCATAAATCATTATATGCTGTAATCAAAAAACGTCGCATACGAACAAAATCTAGCTTTAAATGTCCTGCAACAAAATCTTTGTATTTACTCAAAATTTCATTTTCACGAGCAAAAAATTCCTCAATACATACACTTGCAGACTTACTTACACGAATCGCATCAGGATCAACAGGCTTAGGCTTAATGTGGATTCTCGTAATAGCCTTCATTTCTACAACAAATTCTACTTCTACACCTTTTTTTAATTCACTTATCTCATCTTCCCACAAATCAAAACTAAAATCAAAAATTCTTTTATTCAAGTCCTGTTCTACTTGTGCTTTGCTTGCTTGTAAATCTATATTAATAATTTTCCCATATAACATACTAAATATCCTTTAAGTAAATAATATTATACCTTCGTTTTTTTATAAATTATATTCTTCTAAGCGTATCTGTTCTTCATTTATTTTAATGCTTTGTGTCTGCGCCCATTCATAAATCCTTTTAACCTCAAGTGTATTATCACTTTGAATCGGACTTTGATGTGTAAAAAGTGGAGGCAATATTCTTAAAGGAGACTTGGATTGAATCTTAGCCTTTAAAAGCATAAGTGTGGATTCTCTATCGGGCAAAGAATGCACAAAACGCACCACATCAATATGTATGTCACACTCCTTAAATCCATAAAATACCTCATCACACATTCTCGCATCATAGCACATACACAATATGCCATTAGGCTTCATAACGCGTTTTATTTGTTCAAGCATTGGGTGCAATGGCAAAAAACTTTGATGACGAGCCATATTCTTACGTTGATTCTTTCCTTGCACTGCACCTTGTGTGTAAAAAGGCGGATTAGTGATAATAAAATCAAACTTAAAAGGTGCAACAAAATCCATAAAATCTACACAATGCACTTTTCCACTAAAAATACTTGTATTTTTTTGTGCAAGAGTTGCCATAATAGTATCTTTTTCTACAAGATGCAATGTTATACTTCCGCCCATAGAAAGTATCTCTCTACTACATAACATTCCTAGCACACCGCTTCCTGCACCCACATCAAGGAGACTTATATGCTTTTTGAGAAAAGATTTGGCAAAGTGCGCTAGTATAAGACTATCTGTGTTATAGCAATAGCCATTTTCAAGCTGATAGATATTTAGTGTAGCCATAATGCCATATCCTCTCCTAATCTCATCGTATGTAAAAGCTTAAAATGTGTCTTAAGTGTATGGGTGAGACATTCCCCTTTATCACAAGCAAAGGCTTGATGAATAAGAATCATATCAATAAATTCTTTAAGCGAGTGAAGCAAATCCCAACCTCCTTCTACAATAACAAATCCTTGCAAAGATTCAAAATGACTTAAATCATTAATAAAGTGCACTCTGTTTTTTGATAATGCAATATTTGAAGATTCTATCTCATCAAAACGATGTAAAGTGCGTGAAATAATCCCAACTTGGGGTAAATGTGTATTATTATAAGGCAAAGTAGCATAACGCGCATTAAGCTGTGGATTATCATTTCGCAAAGTGTTACCAGAAACACAAATCCAATCACATACACTTCGTTGATTATGTGTAAATTGCCTTGATATATCTGAAGAAATGCGCCCTTGTGTATAGCTTCCATCAAGTCGCAATGCAAGTTTAAAAAGTGCAAATCGTCCATTTTTCCTTAGAATCTCAAAAGGCATAAGAAGATGAGTAGCTAAATGTTGCAATGTAGGAGATTGTATGTAACACACATTAATCCCGACTTGAGATAAATAGTTTGCCCCTCCAGCTGCAAGGGCGTGAGTATCATTTGTAGCAATACATACCCTAGAAAAACCAAGAGAAGACAAAAGCTGCGAACAAGGTGGTGTCTTGCCATAATGGTTGCAAGGTTCTAAACTCACATATAAAGTGCATTCTTTAAAAAGCCCATTATGATGTGCTAAAAGATAAGTATGAATATCTTTGCTTTTGTGAAGTTTAACAATCTCATCATCACCACTTAGAGTGTGATAAGCTGCTTGGATTGCAAGAACCTCTGCGTGAGGGCTTCCTGCTACTTTATGCACTGCTTGAGATAGAATCTGCCCATACTTATCTACTACAAGTGCGCCTACACTTGGATTTGGCAAAGCAAGAGTTTGGCTTTCCCACGCTAGAGAGCAACAATAATGCAAAAACAATTCATCACTAGAGTTCAAAAACAACCTTTATCTTCTTCATATCTGCAAAGGAAAATGAAAGTATCTCTTTGCCTGTATCAATACTTATGCTTACATTCTCATTTACATCGTGTAAAATTCCTTCAATTACGCTTTTATCCATAAGCTTTATGCTAACTTTTTCACCAAGCGAATAAATATAATGTTGAGGTTTTTTAAGCACTCTTTCTAATCCAGGAGAACTCACTTCAAGATTATAATCTTTGAGATTTTCATCTTCTACATCTAATAAAGGAGAAATTAATTCACTTACATTTTGACAATCTTGCAAACTCACAGCTAAGCCATTTTTACAATCTTGCTTTTGCATAGGCGCTTTACGCGTAATGCTCACGCGCAAAATTGGACGATTATCTTCTTTAAAAAAATCAATATCATAGATATAAAGCCCCAGTGTTGCTGCAAGTTGTTCAATCCTCGCTTGTGTGTGCTGCGAAAGCATATTTTCTCCTCTAATTGTGTTTATTTTTGGCAATTTGCTCAAATATCGTATCTAATGTGTTAGCATAACAGAGACTATCATCAAATTTAAAACTAAAATTTGGTGAGCGAAACCACTGCGTAGAGGTTAAAACATACTCTTTTAAAATCCCTTGTGCTTTATGTAATCGGGTTAAAATAACCTTACGCTCCTGTGGAGGGATATCTGTGCCTTCAATATATACCTCTGCACTTTGTTTACCTTTAGAACATTTCACGCCTGTAATACTAAGAGTATTAATCTGTGCATCATTTAACTGCGAAAGAGCTTCACTTAAAATTTCTTGCAGCAGAGATTCTAAACGTTGTTGTTTAATATTCATTATTGGGTATCTCCATTTCTCGCAAGGCGTAAAATGACGAACGATAAGCACTAAATGTGCCTTGCAAAATTGCCTCTCTTGCCTCTCGCATAAGATTCAAATAATAGTGTAAATTATGCAATGAAGCAAGACGATAATAAGTCATCTCTTGAGAGCGAAAAAGATGACATAAATACGCACGTGTAAAATGTTGGCAAGTATAACAATCGCACAATTCATCAATAGGTGATTGATCATTGCTAAAAATTGCTGCTTTAATATTTATTTTGCCAAAATGTGTAAAAAGCGTAGCATTACGTGCATTTCTTGTAGGCATCACACAATCAAACATATCTACTCCAAGCGCGATAGATTCTATAATATTTTCCGGTGTGCCTACTCCCATAAGATAACGTGGCTTATTCACAGGCATAAGTGGTGTGGTAAAGCTGATTGTCTTATACATTTGCTCACTTGTCTCACCTACTGCCAAACCACCAATAGCAAATCCATCAAAATCTCCCATATCTACAAGTTGTTTAGCGCAAAGTGTACGAAAATGTTCATTTACGCCACCTTGGATAATAGCAAAAAGATTATTATTTAAACCCAAACCTCGTGCCTTTTGAGATTGATGATATATAAGACTCTTTTGTGCCCAATCGCTCGTGCGTGCAATGGAATCTGCAATGCGCTCTTCACTAGAGGGTAATCCCACCAAATCATCAAGCACCATCATAATATCACTATTAAGCGCATATTGTATATCAAGCACATATTCTGGTGAAAAAAAATGCTTAGAACCATCAATATGAGATTTGAATGCCACACCTTCATTTGTAACTTTGGCATTTTTATTCAAACTAAAAGCTTGGAATCCACCGCTATCACTCAAATAGCTCCTATCAAAATGAGCAAAACGAGCAATACCGCCAAAATTTTTAAGTCGCTCAATACCTATGCGTAAATACATATGGTAAGTATTTACAAGGATAATCTGTGCATTTAAAATTTCTGACATATCTCTACTATCAAGTGCTTTTACACAACCTTGTGTGCCAACAGGCATAAAAACGGGGGTTTGCACTTCACTATGAGCAAGTTTAAGGCTAAGTGCTCTTGCCCCACCATCTTGTGCTTGAAGTGTAACCTGCATAGCACTACTTCTTTTAGCGCTTTTTAGGCATATCTTGCGTGGAATATTTTTGTATAGCCTGACGTGCGTGTTCTGCAGCAGTATGAGCTGCTTTTATTAATATTCCACGCATACCGCTCTCCTCTAACACTGCTAAGCCTCTAATAGTTGTTCCACCCGGACTTGATATAGCATATTTAAGCTCATTTGGGCTTTTATGGGCTAACTCTGTAGCAAATCCTACAAAAGTTTGCTTTACTAATGCTATACTTTGTTGTTCGTTTAATCCTTCTAAAATACCCGCATCAATGAGAGATTCAGCAATAAGTGCCAAAAAAGCTATGCTACTACCGCTTGCAGCAATACTAGATTCTATAAGTGCTTCACTATCTACTTGCACGGCTACACCAAAAGATTCTATAAATGGGCGTATTTCATTATGAAGCACCTGTGCAGAATCTTTGGTATCTAACATATGATAATAAAAAGCTGTGGCTGAAAGCTTACTATGAGCAGCAATATTTGGCATAAGTCGCACGATAGAAGACGCACTAAGATGCTTTTGTATCATCGCTATACTTGTGCCTGCTAATACACTATATACACTATTTGCTTGTCCTTTAAAAACAAAACTCTCCAAACCAGCGGGCTTAGTGCATAACAAAATATCCTTGCCTTCTATATCAATTATACTTTTGTTTGATGAGGAAGATTCTACTTTAGCCTCATATACAGAGGCATCAAGGGCACATTGTGTGATAAAATCATAAGCTTTATGAGCATACCTACCTGTAATAATAAGATGATAACGCTGTGTAACAAAACTATTATTGGCAAGAATAGCTTTAGCCATATTGCCATAGCCCACAACAATAAGGGTTTTTTTCATTATTTTTTTTGGCTATCTCTTACAGGTGCAGCTTGCTCACCTTTTTGCGCCTCTTCTTTGTCATAATATTTACCAATGGGCTCATTTAAGCTGTATAAAGGATACTGCGTGCTATCTAACACTACTTGAGCCATTGTAAGATTATCAAAATTAAATATCAAAGGGGCAAGAAAATTAATTGTAGAATTTTCAATAGGCTGTTGAATTACCATAATATTGGCAATAAGAAGATTCTTTGCATCACTTAAATCAAGTAAAATTTTAATACTTGCAGGCACATCAAATTCATATTCCCGTAATAAAAATGGATTGACAAGCGTAAAATGGGGCACTTCACCCTCAGCATTATAAAGCTTCATAAACAAATCATCAATTTTTTCAAGCTTCATCTTCGCTACACTCTCAAAACCTAGAATCGGTGATTTGACTTCAAAAATCATAATTTCTTGCTCCAAAATTTTAGGCTCATTCACATTTAATAAGTGAATTATAACACAAATCCACACTTTTTATGCTAAATAGTAAAATGTAATTGTGTATAATACATTTTTATTTTCAAAATTTAAAGGTTTTTAATGAAAATATATACTTTAATGTGTCTTTTGTTTGCATATTTTATGTTTTTTGGCTGTGCAAAAAAAGAGATTGAATACAATAAATCAGCAACTTATTGGTATGAATCTATTATCAAAGAGATTAACTTTGGTAATCTTGAAGGTGCTGATGGTTATTTTTCATCTTTGCAAAGTGAGCATATTAATTCTCCACTTATTCCAGAAGCAATGCTTATACTTGGACAAGCTCATATGGAAAAAGATGAATACCTCCTTGCAGCCTTTTATTTTGACGAATATCTTAAACGCTACTCTTCTCTTGAGAATCAAGACTATGTGCGTTATTTGAAGATTCTTACTAACTTTTATGGATTTAAAAATTACAGCAAAGACCAAGAATTTATTACCCAAAGCATTGAAGATACAAAATCTTTTTTACAAATGTATCCCCATAGTCGTTATGCACCTTATGTAGAATACATTGACCTCAAATTCCAACTCGGACAAATTGAGCTTAATCGCTCTATCGCTCGTGTATATCAAAAACAAGGCAAGACACAAGCCCAAGAAGAATACTTAAGTCGCAATGATGAAGAGCTTTTTACAAATCTTAAACCCAAACCCTCACATATCCCGTGGTATGTAAGAATCTTTAATTGGTAGGAGAAAGAATGAATACTTTAAATAATGAATTTCCCATACTTATGCCCTTAATTGTTGAAGATGAACTTTTTATTTATCCCTTTATGATTGCGCCACTTTTTATTAACGATGAAAATAATATCAAAGCTGCAGATAAAGCTATAAAAGGTAATAGCCTTGTATTTATTAGCTCTATACGCAATGATGATAAGCAAACATTTTACGATGTTGGCGTAATTGGTTCAATTATGCGCAAAGTCGCTCTCCCTGATGGACGTGTTAAATTGCTTTTTAAAGGCTTATATCGTGGCAAAATACTTCAAATCATTCAAACCCCTAAAGAACCTATACAAGTAGAAGTAGATTTAATTGCCTATAAAGAATATGAAAATGATAAAATGAACGCTCTTTTGCAAGTGCTGCGCGAAAAAGTCCGTCATCTTGCAAATCTAGATGGGCATTTTCCACCTGATTTACTCAAAAGTATAGAGGAAAATCACGAACCAAATCGCATTGTGGATTTAATCGCTTCAGCTATGCGCCTCTCTACGCAACAAGCCTATACACTTTTTGCAAAAGATGATGTTGAAGAACGAGTATTAGGCTTGATTGAATATATTATTGAAGAAATAGAAGCTCAAAAGCTCCAAAAAGAGATTAAAAACAAAGTCCATAATAAAATGGAACAAGTCAATAAAGAGTATTTTCTCAAAGAACAATTAAAGCAAATTCAAAAAGAGCTTGGAACAGATAACACTCGCGATGAAGAAATGGAACAATACACCCAAAAGCTCAATAGCCTCAAACCTTATATGAGCGAAAACGCTTTCAAAGAAGTGCAAAAACAAATCAAGCGTCTCTCTCGTATGCACCAAGATAGCGGTGATGCAAATATTTTGCAAAATTATGTTGAATGGGTGCTTGAGATTCCATTTGGGCAATATGCTAATCAAAAACTTTCTATTGAAAATGTCGCTAAACAGCTTGATATAGACCATTATTCGTTGCAAAAGCCAAAAGAACGCATTGTAGAATATTTCGCGGTAAAAGAGCTAATGGCACAACGCACACAAAATACGCAAGGAGTGACCTCTAAGCCAAAACGAGGCAAAAAATCTAAGACAGAAAACACAGATAAATATGAAAAAGGCACTATTTTATGTTTCTATGGACCGCCGGGTGTAGGAAAAACAAGCCTTGCAAACTCTATTGCAAAAGCTATTAAGCGTGAGCTTGTGCGCATTGCACTTGGAGGGCTAGAAGATGTCAATGAGTTACGAGGACATCGTCGCACTTATATTGGAGCAATGCCCGGACGCATCACACAAGGACTTATTGAAGCAAAAGAAATGAATCCCGTCATTGTGCTTGATGAAATTGATAAAGTTGGTAGAAGTTATAGGGGCGACCCTACAAGTGTGTTGCTTGAGATTCTAGACCCAGAGCAAAACCACGCTTTTAGGGATTATTACACAAATTTTGATATTGACCTCTCACAAGTTATTTTTATTGCCACTGCAAATGATATTTCTACTATTCCCGCACCATTGCGCGATAGAATGGAATTTATTGCCGTATCTTCCTACACGCCGCAGGAAAAATTTGAAATCGCCAAAAAATATTTGATTCCCCAAGAATTAAAAAAACACGGCTTAAAACCCGAAGAGCTCAAAATTTCTACACCTACGCTTAAACTTATTATTGAAAAATACACGCGCGAAGCAGGAGTGCGCAATCTACGTCATAAAATCGCACAAATTATGCGCAAAGTTGCAACTATTATTTTAAAAGGTGAAAAATCTATCACCCTCACACCACAGAATCTAGGGCAATTTCTTGATAAAATTGTGTTTGAAATTTCACCTACAGATAAAAAAAATATGGTTGGCATTGTCAATGGGTTAGCTTGGACAAGTGTAGGCGGCGATGTGCTTAAGATTGAAGCAGTGAAAATTAAAGGCAAAGGCATACTTACGCTTACAGGGAGTTTAGGCGATGTAATGAAAGAATCTGCACACATCGCACACTCCGTGGTAAAAGTCTTGCTTGATAAAAAAATATTAAAACACAGCGCAAAAGCGCCCATTTATCAGCATTATGATATTCATCTTCACGTCCCAGAAGGTGCAACACCAAAAGATGGACCAAGTGCGGGTATTGCTATGGCGTGCGTTATTGCTTCAATCCTTACAGATTCTAAAATTGATACAAGTGTGGCGATGACAGGCGAACTCACATTAAGAGGCAATGTTCTACCTATCGGTGGTTTGCGCGAGAAACTCATTGCTGCGCATAAAGCTGGCATTAAAACTGCACTTATTCCACAAAAAAATTATGAACGCGATTTAAAAGATATTCCCCAAGAAGTGCTTAAAAAGCTTAAAATCATTGGCGTGAGTGATATTAAAGAAGTGCTTGATATGGCTCTTGTGAAATAAGATATTTTGAGGTAATTTTGCCCAAATGCACTCGATTTTCTACTTATTCTACTTTGATGTCAAGTTTATGGAGTAGATTCTTTAAGCACTTTAAATTATAATTTAAATGCCATTTTTGTGCTGCCCTATGACTCTCTTGCTTGTATTTATCAATATCTGTAATTTTAAGTTTTAAAAGCATTTGTGCAATATCGTAGCTTTGAAAACCTTGTGTTATAGCACCGCAACTATGTGTTTGCACAAAATTTCTCACATCATAAAGCGGTGTAGAGACGATTGCTAATCGTGCTTGGAGGTATTCAAAAAGCTTATTTGGCATACAATGAGCGAGATTAAAGGTAGTAGGCTTAAAAGGAATAATTCCTATATCATATTGTGTGCTTTTTGGGATAATCTCCTCTAGGCAAACAGGCGGCACAATTTCAAGTGATGGAATCTCATAAGCATTAGTGCAAAAAGATTCTAAAAAACCCTTTTGGTTACTCAAAACCATAGCACAAAGTGTATAAGGCGTATTAATAAGCAAACGTGCTAACTCTAAAAGCTCCATAGAGCTTCTATCAGGGCTTATAAATCCGTGATACAAAATCTTGATTTCTTGCTTTAAAGTGGGCTTAGGCTTATAATCAAAAAATGGTGGCAGGGAATAAAAAAGCTCGCAAGTAATGCCAAAATCACTTTTATACCGCTCACACAACCCCTCACTCACGCTTATTGCCATATCTACATAAGGCAAATATGTTTCACACAAATATGCAAAAAATCGCCCTAATCCTTGTAGCCATTTTTCATCATTTTCATATTCAAGCGGATAAAACTCACGCAAATCAATGAGAATCTTACAAGTTTTATGTGTATTTTTATATGCGCACGCAAAAGGAAGAAGTGTAATATCTTCTACAATTAATACATCTTGAGGTGGCAGAGAATCTAAAAGATTAGGAATACACTTGCGATTTGGTGTAAAAATAAGCGATTCAAAATTGCCACTTTGACAATGAGATAAAATAGCATCATTTTCTTGTTGAGTGCGCTCTTTGCTTGATTTATCATTGCCAAAACAAAAAAGGTGAGATTCTATGCCTAAAGCATTAAATTCGCGTGTATCACAGGCTTTAGAAATAACGCTAAGACTTAGTTTAGCTCCCTCTTGCTTTATCTTATCTAAAAGTTGTAACATACGGCTTGAGCGGGGTTTTTTCGTGATATTATGATCGCAAAGCAAACTTATATATTTCATTTTTTTCCTTTTTTAGAATCTTAAAAGCTATTTTACCCTTTAGGAAATCTTTTTAGCAACTCTAAAAAATAGAGAATCTTTACTATACAAGATTCTATAAAACTTTAAGGAAAATATTTAGTTTGAATGTCAATTCTTTCTTAATCCTCAATACCAACTCGGGAGTGTTTCAAGGCTTAAAGCATCATCAAACATATAAGCTGTGTTTACAATTTTTGATACCTGCCAAGATTCTAAAGAGGCATTAAAAAAATAGGCATTTTCAAAACAGCTTATAAAGTCCTCGACTTGTGAGACATTCCACTTTTCTATCCCGCTAAAATCCCTCCTACAAGAGCGGCAAAATAAATATTTCATACTTGTTACCTTGCTTGCATCAAGCTGACTTAATGGAATCTCCTCTATTCTGGCAAACATTTTCAAGGTCTCATTATCTACTTCAATGACTTCTCCCCTCTTGATAGAATCTAAGCTACTCATAAATCTTTGCAAAGCTTTAAAATACGCTAACGCTTCTTCATCCTCTTTAAATATACTCCCATAGGCATTGCCCTTTGTAGTTAATATAATGTATTCCTCAATCTTTTTTTGCAAAAAGCTCTCAAAGTCCTCTCCTTTGTCGTTTTTCCTGCCCTTATGCAGTCCAAGAAAGAGGGCATATTCTAAAACTTCATAAGTTGTATCCTCAAACATCGCAAAGACAAAAGGCACGATTCTTTGAGTTTTTGGCTGTGTATGTACAGAGTCAGTATCTAGCAAGTCTACCCCATCCTTGCCTAAAAAAGCGAGATTTATTCCACCTTGTGGTGCTAATCCTGAAAAGCTAGAATCTAGCACTTCTATATCAAAGAGCTTATTTCTTAAGGCATAAATAAAGGCTTGCTGGGATTCCCTACCGCTTCGTCTGCAACGCTCTATCCCGTCATAAAACGTAATGCCTGTGGAGTAGATTGCATCCACACTAAAACCCTGCGCAATAAGTAACTCCCACATTATCCTTAGCATTTCATCTTTTTTGCACTTAAAGCCCAAAGCATCAGCAAAATGCACTTCAATATTAAACATATTATCCCAATCATATCTTAAGTGATTGAGATGTTTTCGCGTAAAGGCTATACCATTTTTCACTAGCACTGCAGCAATATCGCTCCTACCCGCACTGATAGCATATTTTAAAAAGTCTAGTCTGCTTTGCTGCATACCTAACACGACACTTTTGTCTTTGGCATTGTCAATGAGAAATTCCACAAGCTCCAAAGGCAGGAAAGTTGATACTTCTATGTCTTGGCTATAAGATTCTCCTCTAATCTCTATCCTTGCACTCCAGCTATCATCTTTTAAGCAGGTTTTAAAGACTTTGTATAAATCTTTATCGCTGATTTTCCTGCCTTTTTTTGCAATAAGGATATTTTGTAGTGCTTCTAGTGCTTTTTGGTAAATCCCCACATAGTAAGCTATCTCTCTATCACTCTCTGCGTCCTCGATAAAGGCACAAATTGACTTAATGTCTGTAAGTTCCATATTATTCCTCCTATGACAAATCCTTTGTGTCCGCGCATTATATCGTTTTTTTTTTTTTGTAAATGCAAGATTGTATATTCAATCATAATAAATTGTATTAACTCAAAGTGTTAAATTCACCATATTATTGTGTATTCTTTCCCTTTAAACTTATAGATACCCATAAACTTTGTGATAAATAATGTTATAATTTTGCATTTCGTAGAGTTAAAGGAGGCTTTATGCTTGGTTTTGCATTGGTTGTATTAGTTTTATGTGTAGCGGTGTTATTTGTAGGGATAAAAATTATTCCACAAACAGATATTGCGATTGTGGAGCGATTAGGGAGATTCCATAGAGTGCTTGATGGAGGCTTTCATTTTATTATTCCTGTGATTGATAGAGTGAGTGCAGTAGTGAGTGCAAGGGAGCAAATCATAGATATTGGGCGACAGCAAGTGATTACCAAAGATAATGTGAATATCAATATTGATGGAATCGTGTTTTTAAAGGTATTTGATGCAAAATCTGCCGTATATAGCGTAAATGATTATAAAAATGCGATTGCAAATCTTGCCACCACAACACTTAGGGGTGAAATAGGGCGCATTAATCTTGATGATTCTCTCTCATCTCGTGATAGATTAAATGCTGCTTTGCAGGTTGCATTAGGCGATGCAGCGAATAATTGGGGTGTGAAAATTATGCGTGTTGAGATTAGTGAAATATCTGTGCCAAGAGATATTGAGGCGGCTATGAATCTACAAATGAAAGCAGAGAGGGAAAAAAGAGCCATTGAGCTTAAAGCTCAAGCAGAAAAAGAAGCGCTTATTCGCAATGCTGAAGCCTTAAAACAAGAAAAAGTGCTTCAAGCTGAAGCGATTGAGAGAATGGCAGATGCGAAAAAATATGAGCAAATTGCATTGGCACAAGGACAAAGCGATGCGATGGAACTTATTGCCGCTCAAATGGCAAAAAATGCACAAGCTGCGGAGTTTTTGCTTACAAAAGAGCGTATAAGTGCTTTTAATGAGCTTTCAAAGAATCCCAGCAAAGATAAAGTCATTATTCCCTATGAGACAAGTGAATTTATCGGTGGTTTAAGTGTGATTGGGGACTTTTTAGGTGCAAAAACTGCTAAATAGGCTCACACACATAAGGAGAAAATAATGTCAGCTTTAATATTGCTAGGTGTAGGTATTGCTGTGATAATAGCTGAAATATTTTTTGGCTCGTTTTTTCTTTTATTTGTGGGCATAGGATTTTGTATAACATCAGCTATTGAATTTTTTATTGGTTTTCATCACTTTGGAAATGCTTTTGTGTGGCAGGCTGTGAGTATTTGTCTTTTTTCGCTCCTCTCACTTGTAGCACTAAGAAAACCCATAAAATCGTGGTTTAGCCACTCACAAGTATATGAAGATAGCTTACTAGAGGGTGGCATAGGCGAAATACAACAAGGAATGGTGTATTTTAAAGGCACTTTGTGGGCGTATGAGCAAGAGAGCAAAGAGAATAGCCAGCAGCCTTCTTATAACTTGCAAGAGGGAGATAAGGTTAAAGTGCTAGAGATTAAGGATAATAAGGCAATTATTCAACCGTAACACTTTTGGCGAGATTACGTGGCATATCTACATCATTTCCTAATCTGATTGCTACTTCAAGTGCAAAAAGTTGAAGCACTACCATCATCGCAAAAAACTCCTCCATATAGCTTTGGCAAGGTGAGATAAGAATCATATCATCAACGCCTTTAATGGGTTGCGCACTTACTGCACAAATAGTTGCATCACGCGCACTTAGCTCTTCTACATTGCTTTTAATTTTATCAAAAAGTAAATGTGTAGGCATAAGAGCAAGGGTAAAAAGCTCAGAATCTGCTAGTGCAATAGGTCCGTGCTTCATTTCTCCGCTTGGGTAGCCTTCAGCGTGAAGATAGCTAATCTCTTTGAGCTTAAGCGCACCCTCAAGTGCGAGAGGATAAAACACATCTCGCCCGATAAAGAAAAATCCGTGTCCGTGTAAATATCGCTTTGATAGACGTTTAATGTGTTCGTGCATATCGGATTCTATATAAGTTTTTTTTGCCGAAGCTACCATTTGTGCGATATGAGTTTCTAGCTCTTTTTGTGCGATATGTCCGCGTATTTTGCCTATATACACGCTTAGAATCCACAGCAACATCATTTGCGTTGCAAATGCTTTTGTGCTTGCCACGCCTTTTTCAATTCCTGCACGAGTGAGGAGCGAGACATCGGCTTCACGCACAATAGAGCTATTATCTACATTGCAAATAGCGAGGCTTTTTAAGCCATTTTTTTTTGCAAGCTTGAGGGCTTCAAGTGTATCGGCAGTTTCACCACTTTGGGAGATGACAATAAAAAGCTCATTTTTATTCATCACAGGTTGAGAATAGCGAAATTCGCTTGCAATGAGCACATTTGTTTTTATTTTTGCCAAACGTTCAAAGAGGTATTTTGCGCTTAATCCCGCGTGATAGCTTGTCCCACACGCACAAATGCTAATACTTTGTATATCATTAAAAAAGTGAGATTCTATTTCATTGAGGATAATATCTCCCTCACTCACGCGTCCCATCATAGTTTCAAGGAGAACTTTGTGTTGCTCATAGATTTCTTTCTCCATAAAGTAGCGATACCCTTCTTTTTGTGCGTAGCCTTTGGTGCTATTTAGTTTTTTTGCACCTTTGAGCGTGTCAAATGCGCCAAGTTTCATCACGCCTATATCGCCATCTTGCAAATATACTACACTCTCTACAAGTCCTATGAGTGGCGCATCAGAGCTTGCAAAATAAATTTCATCTTGCTTTGTCGCGCTTTTGCCAATGATAAGCGGTGAGCCATTTTTGGCATAAAAGATACAATCGGGTGCTTTTTTGGTAATAAGCAAAATGGCAAAAGCACCTTTGAGCTCAGCAATAGTCGCTTTAAAGGCTTGGAGAGAATCTGTAAAAGTTTGTGTATATTCCTCAAATAAATGCACAATCACTTCGGTATCAGTTTGCGAGAGAAAAGTATGTCCTTTTTGTTCCAAAGCGTGTTTAATTTCTTGATAATTTTCAATAATGCCATTATGCACAACATTGCTAAAAGCGGCGATATGAGGGTGGGCATTTGCTTCGGTAGGTTTGCCGTGCGTAGCCCAACGCGTATGCCCGATACTCACGCCAAAATCTGTGGAGCTAAAATTTTTGCATTTAGATTCTAAATTGCTTAATTTTCCAACAGAGCGAAAAGTTTGCAATTCATTTTCGCTTAATACCGCAATTCCTGCACTATCGTAACCACGATATTCTAGCTCCTTTAAGCCATTTAAAAGAATCTCTTTTTTTTCATCTCGACCAATATAGCCTACAATACCGCACATTGCCTCTCCTTTTAGAATTAATGTAATTTTTGGGTATTTTACTATAAAATTATTCACGCTTTATCACACGATTTAGAGAATCTATCCATATTTAGAGGAGGGAAATAATTATGAATAAATGGTGTATGCTATATTTATCTGTGGGATTAAGCAGTGCATTTGCAGATTCATTGCCCAATAATCTTATAACTCACTCACAAGAAAAAGAAAATAAAAAACCTTATCTTTTGCTCTACCCACACAATGCAGTATATATTTTGCCTTTTTATCATAGCTTGAGTGAGCCTACTCCTAGCCAAAGTGCATACAAAAATAAAGATACAGAAATCAAATTTCAATTTAGTTTTAAACTTGCTGTGTTTAATGAGCTTTTCTCGCCCTATGGATATTTTTACTTTGCTTATACACAAACAGCGTGGTTTCAAAGTTATAATCAAGCAGATTCTCGTCCTTTTAGAGATGTGGATTATCAACCTGAATTATTTTATAGCTATGAGCGTCCTATAAGCTTTTTGGGCGGTTCTTTTAAGAATATTTCTCTTGGATACAATCATATTTCAAATGGTGAGAGAGCATTGCGCTCACGCACACAGAATCGTATTTTGCTCAATATGCGATGGGAGTATGACATAGCACCACAAAGTGTATTTGGTATTAAGCTAGGTGCGTGGGTGTATATAGGCAAACATCTTGATGGTTTTATGGCAGATAATCCTGATTTAGCCCTTTATCGTGGGTATAATGATATAGGATTGTATTATAAGAGTAATCGTAATTTGCTTGAATTATATATGCGTCCGCCTATCGCGCGGAGGTATTATCCTTATTTTGAGTTGGGCTATACACTGCGTGCGAGTGATAATATAGGGATTTATATTCAATATATAAATGGATATGGGGATAATATGTTTGAGTATAAAATGCGCAGCGAACGCATAGGTGTAGGATTTCGCTTGTGGGATAAGTGATAGGTAAAATATAGAATTTCATTCATTTTTCAACAAAAAAATAAAATTACATATTGTATTTGTTACTTTTTGTATCTTTTGTAAAATGCTTATATCAAGGGCTTTGAGCAGTTTTGGCGCACTAGATTCTCTAAAAATCTCAACAAAAAAATAAAATTACATATTGTATTTATAAATTTTATGCGAAAATATGGAAATTTATTTCAAAGGAGATATTATGAGCAGCATTTTAGGGTTTCCACGTATTGGGAAAAATAGAGAGTTAAAAAAAGCACTAGAGAGCTTTTGGAGTGGAAAGTGTAGTAGTCAAGAATTAGAATCTGTAGCAAAAAGTTTAAGAGCAAAGCATTGGGAAATACAAAAAGGACTTGATTATGTATGTGTCAATGATTTTAGTCTCTATGATAATGTATTAGATTTAGCTTATGCACTCAATGCCAAACCATATAGATTTAAGGATTTGGAGGGATTAGAGGGCTATTTTGCAATGGCGAGAGGACATCAAAAGGGTGTGGCTTGTGAAATGACAAAATGGTTTAATACTAACTATCATTATGTAGTGCCAGAATTAAGCGATGATGATGATTACAAAGCAAATATAGAAAATATTAAAGCACAATATAATGAGGCTTTAGCTTTAGGTTATCAGCCTAAAATTTCACTTATTGGACTTTTTACCTTTTTTGGTTTGAGTAAGATTGTTAAAGGTGATGCAGCGGCGATATTTAATAAGTTAAAAAACGCATATATGGATTTAATAGATGAGATTTCAGCGCTTGGCAGTGATGTAGTGGTAGAATTTAGTGAGCCTATTTTTGCACTTGGATTTAAGGATAATAAAGAGCTTTTTGAATCTTTGCATTGCGTTTATGATAGGTCTGTGCTAGAGTGTGTTTATAATGAAATAAGCAAAAAAGGTATCAAAGCCATTGTAAGCACATTTTTTGAGCATAGCAATGAGCTAAGTGAGATTTTACTCCAAACAGATATTTATGGCATTGGATTAGATTTTATTTATGGAGAAAAAAATAAGCAATCTTTAGAACTTATTGGTAAAAGCAATAAGGTGCTCTACGCTGGGGTAATAGATGGACGCAATATTTGGGTGGCAGATATAGAATCCAAACTTGCTCTTTTAGAGCATATAGCGACATTTATCCCCAAAGATCGCATCGTGGTAAGCAGCTCTTGCTCACTTTTGCACGTGCCTTTTAGTAAAGAGGGTGAAGAAAAAATAGATTCTCAAATTCTCTCTTGGTTTAGTTTTGCGCAGGAAAAAATTCAAGAAATCAGTGTGTTGGAGAGCGTATTTAAAGGGCGTGTGGATAATCAAATTCAAGGTTTTTTACAAGAAAATAAAAATATAAATGCTACGCGTAAAAATTCAGATAAAACAAATAACAAGGCTGTGAGAGAGCGTGTCCAAAATCACACACAAAATCAAAGAAGTGTGCCATTTGCGCAGCGCATTAAGCTTCAAAAAGAGCAGTTTAATTTTCCTATCCTACCGACAACTACAATTGGTTCTTTTCCCCAAACGCCTGAACTTAGAGCATTGCGTCTTAATTACAAAAAAGGCGAGATAAATAAGGCGCAATATGAAGAGGGTATAAAAACTTATATTAGAGATTGTGTGAAGTTCCAAGAAGAAATTGGCATTGATGTGCTTGTGCACGGAGAGCCGGAGCGAAATGATATGGTGGAGTATTTTGGCGAGCAATTAGAAGGATTTGTGTTTAGTCAAAATGCGTGGGTGCAAAGCTATGGCAGTCGCTGTGTAAAACCACCGATTATTTTTGGTGATGTGGCTCGTCCAAAGCCTATGACATTAGAGTGGAGTAAATTTGCGCAAAGCCTTACACAAAAGGTGATGAAAGGAATGCTCACAGGTCCTGTTACAATTTTAAATTGGAGTTTTGTGCGAGATGACTTAGAGAGAAGTGCGGTGTGTAGGCAAATATCTCTAGCTATTGCTGATGAAATTGATGATTTGCAAAAGGGTGGAATTAAAATCATTCAAGTTGATGAAGCTGCTTTCAAAGAGGGGTATCCATTGCGTAGCGAAAATATCAAAGCGTATGAGACTTGGGCATTAGAGTGCTTTAAGATTTCTACCGCAGTAGCACTTCCTCAAACCCAGATTCATACCCATATGTGTTATAGTGAGTTTAATGATATTATTAAAACCATTGAAGCCCTTGATGCTGATGTGATAAGCATTGAAACAGCAAGAAGTGGCAATGAGCTATTAAAAGTCTTTAAACAAGTGGGTTATACACACGAAGTAGGACCGGGTGTATATGATATACATAGTCCTAGAATCCCAAGTGTGGAGGAACTTAATGTGCAAATTAAGGCTTTGCTTGAAGTATTGCCTAAAGAGCAGCTATGGATTAATCCAGATTGTGGGCTTAAAACGCGCAAATGGGAAGAAGTAAAGCCAAGTTTGAAAAACATTGTAGAAGCTGTTAAGAGTGTGCGAGCAGCTTTATAAGTGTGAAATAGATTCTATGATAATGGTAAATAGATATGTATGACATAGAATCCCTCATAGAGCAACTTCACTCTACAGAGCCTTTTTTGAGTGTAGAGATTGCTCCAAGTATAAGTGGTAGGTTTGATGAGAATTTACTAGAAGATTTAAAAACACTTAAACTTGCTCATGCTTTTGTTTGCACAGATTCGCCTTTAGCTCGTTTTAAACCTTCATCAATCTTAAGTTCTCTTAAGTTTCAAAATGCACTCCAAAAGCCTGTTATTTGCACAATTTCAATGAGAGATAGGAACTCTATCGCTTTATGTGGCGATATTTTAAGTGTTAATGAGTTAGGATTGCGCACTTTTTTGACACTCACAGGCGATAGCATTAAAAATGGAGATTGCTTACAATCAAAGGGTGTGTTTGAGGATAATTCTCTTAAACTCGGACATATCATTGATGAGTTAAATTGTGGCAGAGCACTCAATGGCAAGTCTCTTAAAGAAAACATTAAAAGAATCTATAATTTTCAAGTGATAAATGCGTATGCGAATAATCCTTTATCGCTAAAAAATAAAATGCGTAAAAAATTAAGCAGTTGCGAGATTCACGCTCTTTTTACACAGCCTGTTTATTCTCTTAATGCAGCGGAATTTTTACTTCAAAGCCTTGAAGAGATTAAGAGTGAATGTAATATCAAAAGCGCACTTGTGCTTGGATTTTTTCCTGTTTTAAGCTACAAAACGGCACTTTTTTTGCGCGATAAGCTTCCGGGTGTATATATACCAAATGAATGGGTGCAAAAACTAGAAAAAGCTCATAATAAAGGCAAAGATGAGGAAAATAAGGTAGGGCTAGAGATTTCTCATTCTTTGTTTATGGAACTTAAAAGTGTGCATAATAAATTTCACTTTATGAGTGCAAATAAGCCAAGCTTGGTAAAGGAATTTGCATAAACCTTTGATTCCTTATTGATTTATGATATTTTCAAAGATTTCACTTATAATGGCATTTTAGAAAACTCTAAAGGAGATTTATGCGAAGCGACATTGTGAAAAAGGGCTATCAAAGAGCCCCTCATAGAAGTTTATTGCGTGCCACAGGGCTAAAAGATGAAGATTTTAATAAACCCTTTATCGGCATTGCAAATAGTTATATTGACATTATTCCCGGGCATTTTTTCTTAAACCGCTATGCGCAGATTATCAAAGAGGAGATTCGCGCTGCTGGGGGCGTGCCTTTTGAATTTAATACCATTGGCGTAGATGATGGCATCGCAATGGGGCATAGCGGTATGCTCTACTCTTTGCCTAGTCGTGAGCTGATTGCAGATTCTATTGAAACAATGATGAACGCGCACTCGCTAGATGCGATGATTTGTATCCCAAATTGCGATAAAATCGTGCCCGGAATGCTTATGGGTGCGTTGCGCGTGAATGTGCCAACTATCTTTGTGAGTGGTGGTCCAATGAAAGCCGGGAAGCTAGAGGACGGCACAATTTTGGATTTAAATTCTGCTTTTGAAGCGGTGGGAGCATTCGCAGAGGGCAAGATTAGCGAAAAAAGGCTACACGAGATAGAATGCAATGCGTGTCCGGGCGGTGGGAGCTGTAGTGGAATGTTTACTGCAAACTCTATGAATACGCTTTGTGAGGCAATGGGGGTTGCGCTGCCGGGAAATGGCACGATTTTAGCCTTAAGCAAGGAGCGTGAGGAGCTTTTACGCAAAGCTGCGCGTAGAATTGTAGAAATTGCCCTAGATGAGCGTAAAACCGAGCAGTTTAGATTCCGCAATATCCTCAATAAAAAGGCTGTGCATAATGCCTTTGTCGTGGATATGGCAATGGGTGGTAGCACAAACACAATCTTGCATATGTTAGCTATTGCTAAAGAGGCGGAGGTGGATTTCAACTTAGATTCTATCAATGCCATTGCCTCTCAAGTAGCGCATATCGCTAAAATTGCTCCAGCATTAAGCACAATCCATATGGAAGACATCAATCGCGCAGGGGGCGTGTCGGCAGTAATGAATGAAGTTGCAAAAAGAAATGCGTCTTTGGGCAGTCATTCCGCAGATTCTATTCTCTATTTAGACGCACTCACAATTACAGGCGAGACTTTGGGAGAACGCATTGCAAACGCACAGATTGTAGATTCTAGCGTTATCCGACACAATGAAAACGCGTATTCGCCGGTAGGTGGGCTAAAGATTCTTTATGGTAATTTAGCGCGTGAAGGAGCGGTGCTCAAGGTCGCCGCAGTGGCAGAATCTATGAAAGAATTTGAGGGAAGTGCGGTGTGCTTTAATTCGCAAGAGGAAGCGATTAAAGGCATTGCGGGAGGCAAGGTAAAAGCGGGGAATGTTGTAGTAATCCGCTATGAGGGACCCAAAGGGGGACCGGGAATGCAAGAAATGCTCACTCCCACAAGCCTCATTATGGGAATGGGACTTGGTGAATCTGTCGCACTCATTACCGATGGGCGCTTTAGTGGTGCGACAAGGGGAGGCTGTATCGGGCATATTAGCCCAGAAGCAGCAGAAGGAGGATTAATCGCGCTCATTGAGGACGGAGACAAAATCGCAATTTCAGTTTCAAAAGGCACATTGGAATTGCTTGTGGATTCTAAGATTATAGAATCTCGCCGCACGCAATGGAAGCCTATAAAAAAAGAGATAAAAAGCAAATGGCTTAAAAGATACTCTTTGCTTGTGAGCAACGCCGCAAATGGCGCGGTTTTAAAGACGGAGATATGAGAGTGAGAATGCGGTTTTCAAACTCTTGTTACTTTGCTTGTATCAAGGAAGCATTGCCAAAGTCTCATTATCCACCGCTTTTAGTAGCATTCAAGGTTTAAAGCGTATTAAATAAATCCGTTGAAAGGTATCGCTCTGCTGTGTCATTAAGCATAGTAAGCACTTTTTTATTTGGATTGTTTTTGGCAATTTCAAGTGCAGCTGCGACATTTGCGCCACTAGAAATTCCAACCATTACGCCGATTTTGCCTAAATTTTGAGCCATTTTAATAGCGACTTCATTTTCTACAACTTCAATAGAATCTATCACATCGCGATTAAGGATTTTAGGGATAAAGTTCGCGCCAATGCCTTGAATCTTATGTGGTCCCGCTTGTCCTTTGCTAAGCAGTGGTGAAGCAGCAGGCTCTACACCAATAATTTTAATAGATGGAATCTTCTCTTTAAGCACTTCGCCTACACCGCTAATTGTCCCACCTGTGCCAAATCCTGCCACAAAATAATCCAAACTTCCCTCAAAGCTTTTATAAATCTCTAGTGCAGTAGTGCGTTTGTGCATTTCTTTGTTAGCGAGATTATCAAATTGACTTGGCATAAATGAGTTTGGTGTGGAATCTAAAATTTCTTGAGCCTTATTGAGCGCACCTTGCATACCCTCACTTGCAGGAGTAAGCACAAGATTCGCACCAAACAAAGCTATCATCTTGCGTCTTTCTATGCTCATAGATTCTGGCATAGTGATGATGATTTTTAATCCAAGAGAAGCACAAATCATAGCGAGAGATATGCCCATATTGCCGCTTGTGCATTCTACAATAGTTGTATCTTTTGTGATTTTGCCTGTCTTTAGAGCCTCATCTATCATTGCATATGCGGGGCGGTCTTTAACAGAATGGCTTGGGTTTAAAAACTCGCATTTGCCATAAAGATTTGGAGCAAATTGCTGAAGTTGTAAAATCGGAGTGTTGCCAATGAGTTCGGTAATATTTTGAGCTATCATTGAAAATCCTTTGTGCGCATTTAAGCGTGAATTTGGTATTTAAAGCTTAGAATCTAGCAATTTTTTATAAAAAAATCAAGGAAAATAATGCAAATTTTCTTCTCTTATTTTTTTGTTATTTATGTGATATATCAATTCTTTACTCCGCTTCAAGCAGCAGATTCTAAAAATCAAGATATTGAAGTGCAAAAAATGAATATCTAAAAAGATTAAATGATGAATTTAACACTTTGAGCTAATACAATTTATTATGATTGAATATACAATCTTGCATTTACAA
>Ga0073906_1001112_pt1 | contig 44224 bp, 30 predicted proteins | sample Inofromicrocosms_FD_65485 | JGI IMG/M metagenome (GOLD analysis project Ga0073906, IMG submission 65485) | Mouse cecum microbial communities from Vienna, Austria - Inoculum for glucosamine and mucus D2O microcosms | ecosystem: Host-associated > Mammals > Digestive system > Large intestine >...
TAATTGAAAACATTGCAAACTTAGCAAAAGAGAAAAGAATTGAAGGCATTTCAGATCTAAGAGATGAGTCTGACCGTGAACATAAAGTACGTGTTGTAATCGAATTAAAAAGAGATGCCAATGCACAAGTTGTATTAAATCAATTATATAAAAATACGCAAATGCAAGATACTTTCGGTGTTATCATGCTAGCACTTGTAAATGGAGAGCCAAAAATCTTAACCCTAAGACAATGTTTAGATTATTATATTGACCACCGTAAAACTGTTATCCTAAGAAGAACACAATTCGACTTAGATAAGGCATTAGCAAGAGCACATATCTTAGAGGGATTAAAAATTGCATTAGATAATATTGATGAAGTAATTGCCATTATTCGTGCTTCTTATGATGATCCAAAAGAAAGATTGATGAAACGTTTTGGATTAACAGATATCCAAGCACAAGCAATCTTAGACATGAGATTAAAAACACTATCTGGCTTGCAACGTGAGAAGATTGACGAAGAATATAACGAGTTAATGAAACTAATTGCACATTTAAGAGATATCCTAAATAGTGAAAGATTAGTTTTTGAAATTATCAAAGAAGAATTATTAGAAATTAAAAATAAATACGGAGATGAAAGAAAGACAAAAATTGTAGCAGCAGAGGGAGAAATCGATGTAGAAGATTTAATCAAAGAAGAGCAAACTGTTGTAGCCCTAACACATTTTGGCTATATCAAGAGAATGCCAATCGATACATATAAGAGTCAAAGAAGGGGCGGAAAAGGAATTACTGGTATTGCAACAAGAGAAGAAGATTTTGTAAAACAAATCTTTACAGCATCTACTCACGATACCATTTTATTCTTTAGCAATAAAGGAAAGTTATATCGTCTAAGAGGATATGAGATTCCAGAAGCAGGAAGAACCGCAAAAGGAACAGCTATTGTTAATTTACTTCGTTTGGATAATGGAGAAAAAATATCTGCTGTTATTCCGATTTCAAATTTTGCAGAAGGTAAATACTTGTTAATGGCAACCAAGAGTGGATTGATCAAGAAAACAGCACTTAGTGAATATAATTCTGCAAGAAAAACAGGACTATTAGCAATTACCTTAAAAGACGAAGATGAACTAATTGATGTTCGTTTAACTGACGGAGAAGATAATGTAGTTCTTGTAACTAAAGGCGGATTATGTATCACATTTGACGAAAAAGATGTACGCCCAGTAGGAAGATCTGCACAAGGTGTCATTGGAATTCGTTTAGATGAACAAGATGCTGTTATCGGAATGGAATCCATTGTAGTTGGTAGCAAAGCAACCCTACTTGCCATCACAGAAAATGGTTTCGGAAAGAGAACAGAATTAGAAGAATACCGTGTACAAAATAGAGGTGGAAAAGGCGTTATTACCTATAAAATAACACCAAAAACCGGAAACATTGTAGGAATTCGTATTGCAAATTCAGATGACGATGTTATGATGATTACCGATACAGGAACCATTATTCGATTAAAAGTAGAAGAAGTTAGCATTTTAGGAAGAGCAACACAAGGTGTAACACTTATGAGAACGAACGATGGCGGTAAAGTTGTAAGCATTGAAATTATTTCAAAAGAAGACGAAGTAATCGAAGAAGAATAAACCATAAAAAAAGAGATATTTTTAATATCTCTTTTTTGTATATAAATTCTTTGCTTAATTTAATTGAAAGCGAATATCTTCTCCGAAAAAATAACAAATGTGATAATAACCAACAAGACGAGAAACAATTCTTTCGTCATAATTTGCATATAAATTTTGCAAACTTAAATTAGTAGAAATAATGGTTTTCGTTGATTTTTGATTTAATAATCGAGTATTGATAATATTAAATAATTCTGTAAATTTCATTTGGTTCATACACTCTGTACATAAATCGTCAATAATGAGTAAATCTACATTTAATAAATGCTCGTATAAATCTTCTACTTTTGTATTTTTCGAAAAGCGAGAGTTAATAATCTCATCCAGCATAATAGGAGCAGTCTGGTAAAGGACTGTTTTTCCTTTTTTCAATAATTCATTTGCAATACAACTTGATAAAAATGTTTTTCCAAGACCAGTGTTACCAGTGAATAATAAATTCTTTTCTGTTGGATCATCAAAATCTTCTAAAAAGGTTTGACAAATATCATAAATGAGTTTTATATTTTCTCTTGGCGATAAATCGGAATGATATTTTTCTGAATTATTTTTAGTAGAGTAAAAATCAAACTTAAAATTTTCAAAATTTTGATGAGCTAATTGATAAACATTGCTTTTGTTATATTCTAAATCAAATAATTGCTGTTTCAAGCAATTACACATCGTAGTATGAAAATTTTCATCTGTAATATAACCGGTATCTTGACAATGCTCACATGAAAAATGTGGTTCGAAAAAAGATTTTTCAATCTTATTTTTTTGAAAAATCTTTTCTTTTTCTGCTCGTAATTTTTCAAGTTTACGTTGAAATTCATCTAAGAAAGGTGCATCTTTTTGTTGTAATAGTGCTTTGGAAGTCTGAATGGTTAAAAGACTAATTTCTTGATCGATTTCAGCAAGACGGGGAATTTTCCCATATAAATTTTCCTTTTGAAGTTCTGCTAAACGAATTGCATTTTCTCTTTTTTTCTCATATTCACTTAATAATTGTTTTAGATTTTCATTTGCCACATTCATCACCTAACTTATTTCTTGTTTGCATAAAATTGGTCTAAGTTTTCATAAAGTCGCTGTTCGTAATTATTAAAATTCGTTGCAGTATTCTTTTTCATATTTGCAACATCTTTGGATTTTTGTTTCATGTCTGCTAAATATTTTTGGATTTCATCTGCTGTTTTTAATTTATGATCATACCAATCCGATAAAATTCGGTCGATATAATCAAAATTTGGATTTGCTTTTGAAGTTGTTTTCTTTAATGCAATTTCAATAATATCGAAAGAATATCCATAATCTACTAACCATTTTTCAACATAGGCTTGTTCATATTGAGAAAGTTGACGAGAAAAACCTAATTTTTTACTAATGGTTTTAGCAATGGTATTAATTTTCTCTTGTTTCTCATAATATTTTTCTAAATCTGAAAAAGTTTTTATTTGATTTTTTGCCCAAGCACTTGCTACAGTTTCAATATAATTGTGATGAAGAGCGGAGTGATCAAAACAATATTGAAACAATGCAATCATAACTTCTTCATCAAAGTTATATTTTTGGAACCAAAGGTCAATATCGCTATACCAGGAAGAAGACATAACGCCACTAAAGAAAGTATTGCTAATGGTTTCTATAGCATTTGCACGATATTTATTTTTAGAATTCTCCAAAATTTGTTCTGGCGATAAAGCTGTTTTAGGATGATATAATTTATGTAATTCGATTTCTTGCAAATTATTCACAATATATCCTGTGTTTCGCTTCGTGATTAGTCCAGTATCTTCTAAGTATTTAATCGCATCTTGAATGACCTTTAAGGGTAAATTTAATTTTTTGGATAAATCGTTTAATCGAATTTCTTTTCCATACTTTGAAAGGAAAAGAATATATAAATAGACCTTAATTTGGTCTCCAGAAGATTGAGACAAATATTCTGTAAAAAAGATATCTGGTAGTTCGATTGTTGAAAAAATAAAAGACGCATCACCCTGTTCTAATCTCATGGAAAAACTCCTTTCAAAATATAATAGATACTATTCAAAAGTATACCATTTTCTTTTCTTTTTTACAAGAAATATCAAAGAAATTACTCATTCGACTTTCTAAAATAATAAACTTTTGGACGGAACAAGAAAAGAAGAATATAAGAAAGGACATAAGATAAACTTTCATTATTAAATCCTACAATAGAAAAAAGGAAAATGGGGAGAAATAATATAATAAAAATGGCTAGATTAAAGGAAAATGTAAAGTGAAAAAATTGTAAGAATAGATAAATAATTCCTCCGAAAAATCCCACATAAAATAGCAGAACGATAATCGAGAAAACCTAAAATCTTTCCCTGAAAGTGATAATTTTGTGGAAAAATAAATTTCATAAATTCTCCTCTTTAATTTGGTTTCAATGAATTTTTCAAGTTTTGCATATGCACAGAAACATTGGTGTTAATTCCACCAATCAGAGATTGCAGATAATGATTCGAACGAATGAGTGCATAAAGGCAACCAATCACATACAATTTTGAAAAAATATTGTGATTGGAAATTGGGATAGAAAATAACAAAACTAAAATAAAAGCAATTAAATCTTGGAGTAATAAGAGAGAGGAAAAAATGCGCAGCCAAGAATAGAAAAAATGGGATGTAGATTTATTTAGTAATGTTAAAAAAGCAAATGGACATAAAAAAACAAAAAGTTGTACCATAATATAACGTAAAGAATAACTTAAAATAAGATTAAGTAAACTGACCGAAGAGAAGCTTCGAATAATTCCATCAAAGGAAAAGACATTCAAAGAATTTGTGTCAACAGAAATAACCGTATTCAATTGGTTAATTAAGGTATTAAAATTAATGTCTTTTCCTAATATATTTTCTCCAATTTCCAAAATGGAAGAAGATAACAAATAATTTAGATTTAGGCATTCCTTACAGAAAAATAAAGATTGGTTCATACAAATTCCATATAATAATAATTTTATTAAAAAAGAATAGGGGTGCTCAATGGGATTTCCGATTAAATAAGAAAAAAGTAATCGAATACAATAATAAAGCGAAAAACCAATGAGCAAAGAATTTGCGACGAGCAGAATATTATTACTGCTCGAAGCGTGAAAGAAGTTTGTAAAAAAGGAATTTTCCAATAAATCTTCTGACAGGAATGCCAAGTTATTTAATGTATCGTACAGAGAATTATCGATGGATGAAAAAAGCGACGAGAAAATAGTGTTGATGGTATCGATAATGGTTTGAGAAATTGATTCAGCGTTTTGTTCCATAACAAACCTAAATCAAACTCTGGATGGCAGATAGAATTAAATCGATTGCAAGAATAAAAGCATAGGAGAAAAGAGAACCACGAATGATTTTCTTTCCAGTTGCAATTTTATTTTCATCACCAAAACTAAATTTTTTCATAAAAACTCCCGTGCCAACAGCAACGGCTGCAGCAGGTGTTGCTAACTTAATAATCCAACTTTCTATTTTCTCGAATGCTTTTGTTAATTTGGTAACAAGTTTTGGATCTGCGGCAAAACTCGCTACAGGAAAAAAGAACAAAAAATAAATACAAAGAAATAAAACAATACAAAGACGATAAATGGCATATTTTTGCTTTAACATATTAAGATCCTTTCAAAAAATAGGGTAGCATTTTCAATTTAGAAGGGGGGAGAATTTTTTCTCCATCGGACAAAAATGCTACGCAAGAAAAATTTTCTAATTTTTGCGTAAAAAAATTCGTATCAAAAATAAAATCTTTTTGTGTATAAGTATTAAAACTTTCAGAGATAGTTGCATCTCGTGAGATTAGTACATTTGATATTCGACTGAAAGAAGTTTGTTTGGCATTTTCTGAAATTGATTTTGACGTTTTTTCTTTTTCTTCTTGCCCAATTTGTTTTTGTGCAGACTCCACGGTTGTGATGTCATCATTGCGAAACCAAAGTTTATTCGTTAAACTTTGTAGAATTACTTTCGCGGCAGACTCACTTTTGAGGGAATGAATGAGAGAGGTGTAACTTTGGGTTGCTACAATGTTAATACATTTTGCTTCTCTGCTTTGGGCAAAAAAGGATGCGTCTGATACAGTGGCGTATTCATGATATTCGTCTGAAATAAAGATGACAGGCTTTAGGAGGGACGGATTGGTTAAGCGTAGCATAACATCCGTTTGAAAATCCATTTTTAAGTAAGCGGCTATTATTTTAGATAAATTTTGATATTCTGCTAAATTCATATTCAATACAAGGATTTTTCCAGATTGCATAAGATCCAACATACTATTTAAGTTTTCTTCTTCACGAGGGGGACTAAAAGTTTCACGAATGCGATAATCAGACAAAAATGCACTCGTAATTCTTGTAACCTCTGATTTTAGAATAGAAATCGTACGGTCATCTAAAAGGGAATATTCATTTTGGAAAAATTGAATCGCGGTTAATAAATTGTAAGACTCCTCATAAGACAGGCGATTTGTTTGAAGAAGATTACGAAAAATAGAAAATTTTTCGAGATAATAGTCAGGGATGGTTACTAATTTATGGATTTCTTCAAAATTAACGTACCCATTATTGTAAATACGACAGAGTTTAATACATTCGCATAAAATATTTTCTGCTTTGTCAAGCCAATAACTTTCTCCATTTTCTTCGGAAAAAAGTAATAAAATTGTTTTTAAGCGATTTGCTAAAACAGAGGCAGATAGACGGGGCTTATTTAAGGGGTTATATTTGTAGAAACCGCCTACTTCTAATACAACAATATCGTCTAATCGGTTTGCTTCCTGTGCAAATGCTAAAACTTGTTTATAATAATTACCTTTTACATCTAAAATAAGCATACTCAATTTTTGGGGAGAAGCCAGCAATTGTTTTGTAAAAGGATACATGGCACTACTTGTTTTTCCAGTTCCAATGGTTCCTGTAATGAGCATATTTTGGTATAAACTTTTTTCGGATAGAAAAATGGGCTTGTTTTGCATATTTGTTCCAATCAAAAAATGAGAAATTGAATTCATGTGATTTGTTTCTGAATTGAAAAGTGAGGGGCTTTGAGAATCCTTTTTGGGAAAGTAACTTGAAAATTGAACAGAGAAAACTAAATTTGATAAAAATGCTAAGACAAAAGAGAATAGTTTTAGGATATTCCAGATTTCGGGGGAACTTTCACTAATGGGAAAAGACTTAAAACCTAAATCGATAACAATATCTGTTTGTGTATAAATTGGCCAAAACAGTAAAAGATAAATCATAAAAGGTATATAGTATAAAATGTATGGGTAATTTGATAAAATCACCTTCTTTTTGAGAGTTTTGCTTTTAGATCCAATTTCGCACCTTGTTGATGATGGAATGTTACTAAATAGAAGTAAAGATATACGAAATACAAAACATAAAATAAATTAAAAAGAAATAGTAGTAAGAATAAAATAATAATAAATAACAATTCCTCCTTCCAGTAACTTCCATTATATACCAGTCCCATAATTTTGTCTATACTTTTTTGAAAAAATATGATAAAATATGAAAAAAGGTAAAAAAGGAGGTCAGTTTATGAAGATTGAAAAAACAACAAAAATAGGAGAATTACTAGAAAAAGAGCCAGAAAAGGCAAACATTTTATTAGAAGCAGGAATGCACTGTTTAGGTTGTCCAGCATCACAAGCAGAAACACTAGAGGAAGCATGCCAAGTTCATGGAATTGATGTAGAAAAATTACTAAAAGAATTGAACAAATAATAAAATCATAAAAAAGAGCCATAGTAATCGAAAAATGTGTGAAAATTAAGATAAAATTTCAAAAAATGATTGACAAATAAAGCAAAATGTTATATCATATTTAGCAGTTGTTGTTTTCAACACATTATCTGGGTCATTAGCTCAGGTGGTAGAGCACTTGACTTTTAATCAAGTTGTCCGCGGTTCGAGTCCGCGATGGCTCACCATACTAGGATTTAGAACTAGTCTAAATCCTAGCCATATTTTATGGCCCCTTGGTCAAGCGGTTAAGACATCGCCCTTTCACGGCGGAGACATGGGTTCGATTCCCGTAGGGGTCACCAGATAATGCCACTTTAGCTCAGTTGGTAGAGCAACTGATTTGTAATCAGTAGGTCGTCCGTTCAAGTCGGACAAGTGGCTCCAAGGAAGGTCAATAGTTTTGAGGGTATCTCTTAATTATTGGCTTTATTTTTGGCTTTATAGGAGAAAGTATGAAAAATATAATCATTACCGGTGCATCGAGTGGAATCGGAAGAGAACTTGCACTAGAACTAGCAAAAGAAAATCAAGTAATTGGTAGCTATTTTCACTCTGAACAAGAAGCAAAAGAATTGCAAAAAATTGAAACGATTGAAATGAGAAAAGTAGATCTTAGAAATAGTGAAGAAATCGAAACGTTTGTGAAACAAGTTGCAGAAGAGTACCAAAAAATTGATGTGCTCATTAACAATGCCGGAATTTCACAAATTAAGTTATTTACGGAAATTACAAATGAAGATTGGCAAGAAATGCTAGCAACGAATCTATCTTCTGTTTTCTATTTAACACGTGATGTGGCAAAATGGATGGTTGCAGAAAAAAATGGTTGTATTATTAACTTGTCGTCTATTTGGGGACAAACCGGAGGTTCTTGTGAGGTCCACTATAGCATTGTAAAAGCTGGAATTGATGGCTTAACCAAGGCCCTTGCGAAAGAATTAGGACCATCCAATATTCGTGTAAATAGTATTGCACCAGGAATAATCGAAACCAGAATGAACCAAAATCTATCGGAACAAGAAAAAGAAGAAATCCGCATGGAAATACCACTAGAACGAATTGGATATCCACAAGATATTACCAAATGTGTAAAATGGTTAATGGAAGACCAATATACCACTGGTCAAATTATTGGAATTAACGGAGGCTGGTATATTTAATAGAAAAAAGTCCACTTTAGAGTGGACTCTTTTTATTGTTGTTCATCTGGATTTGCGATTTTTCTTTTATAATTACCAGAAATCAATTTTGGTAAATAGTGAATAATTTTATAAATTGCTAATTTTAATTTCTTGCTAATAATGTAACTTTTTCTTAAATGTTTGGTTGGTAATAAAGAATCAGTATCTCCAAGTGGAACTAAAGATAGTTCGATTTTTTCAATTGGGAAAATATAGTTTTGGTTGTTGTTATTATCCCATTCATCATTTTCATTCTTAAAGCAGAAGTTAAGAAGTGGACTCTCTACTAATTCAATTTCTGCTTGAAATCCCAATTCTGTTTTTTCCATTTTCAAATCAGCAGTTTGCTCCCAGTTTTCACCAAAACCAAAGTGTAAAAATACTTCTTCCGAGTTGGCTTGGAAAAGCACACCGGTATAGGAAATTTTTACCTTTGTGTTTTCTACAAGTTTATCTGTATTAAAAAAGATATTCTTAACTAATTCCATGATTTTTTCTCCTTATTCTTATCTTGTGTGTATTTAATACATAAATTATATTATTAAAAATTGGAATATTCAAGGCATTTTGTAAAAAAAGTTAGAAATTTAGAAGAAAATTTTAGAAATAGTCTATTTAGAAGTAGAACCAATCACTTTACCTATGATATAGAAAGGATCTTCTTCTGAAATCATAATATCTTCGATTTCTTTCTTTTCTGCTCTTAAAATTAAGCAATCCTTACGAATAATGAACTTACGGAGTAGGACTTGGTCTTGATAGAAGAATAAGCCATAATCCTTTGTGTCAAGTGCTGTATTATACTCTACAAAGGCGTACGAACCTTTTGAAAACTTCGGACTCATAGAATCGTCTGTTACTTTTACTGCAATAGAAGCACTTGGAAGACTAGCAGGGCAAGGAATAAAGCTTGCAACGGAGTCAACTGCTAATACACGATTATATGAAATGTGTTCTGTTACATGATAGGCTTCTTGCTCTTCATTCAAAGTCTTATCATAAGTATACATTAATTGTTGATATGGAACATCTAAAGCTTTACAAATTGCTCTTAATGCTTTATGGCTTGGGTTACGCTCTCCTTTTTCAATGTGTGTTAAATGTCCGATATTGATACTGGTTAATTCAGCGAGTTCCGTTTTCGACATTCCTTTTTCCTTACGGATTTTGGCTATCATATTACCAATCATAAATACACCTCTTTTGACTAAATTTTACTTTATTATACAAAAGAAATTCTACCTTGTCTAGACTAAATTTAGAAAAAGAAGATTGTAAAAAAATTGAATCTATGATAAGATTTTTATATCATAACAAAAGAGGGGTAAGTCATGAAAGAAAAAAAGAGAGTGAAAAAAAATCAGAAAAGTAAGATTATTGCTGTAACAGCTGTGATTTGCTTCCTGCTATTTTTCTCCATTGTTTTTTCTTTAATCAATATTGCAAATTCAAAAATACTTCCGAAAATACAGGTTATGGATATTAACATCGGAAATCTGGAAAAGGAAGAAGCCGAAAAGAATTTGCTAGACCTTGTGGAGAAAAAAGTAACAGGAGATATCTTGCTTCGCTATCAAGACTACGAAGCGACCATCAATCCATCTCAATTTGAAACAAAGATTGATGTAACAGAAGCAATTGCAAAAGCGTATAACACAGGTAGAGATGGCAATATTGTAACGAATAATTATTGCATTTTAGGAAATTATATCAAACCAAAAAAGTTTGATGGCCAATTCTACATCAACGAAGAATTATTAGACCGTGTGCTAGATGATGTGAATAGTAAAATGCCTGGTGGGCTCATTGAAAATAGTTATTATATCGAAGACGAGAATTTAATTGTCAGCCGTGGAACAGATGGGATTATTGTAAAAAAAGGAGATTTGAAAAATCAGATTATTACCCTCTTGAAAGACCTAGACGCAACGGATAATGCAATCATTCAAATTCCAGTAGAAAAACGAAGTCCGGGTGAAATCGACATCAAAAAAATTCAAGCAGAAATCTATAAAGAAGCACAAGATGCGTATATTACCAAAGACCCATTAGAAGTACATACTCATGTAAATGGCGTGGATTTAGCCATTTCAATCGAAGAAGCGCAAAAGATTTTAGAAGAAGAAAAAGAAGAATATAGTATTCCATTAACCATAACAGTACCAGCCAAAACAACCAATGACTTAGGAGAAGATGCTTTTCCAAATGAATTAGGAATTTATTCAACGATTTATGATGCAAGCAATAAAAATCGTAGTACGAATATAGACCTTGCAACAGGAAAAATTGATGGAACGATTATTCTGCCAGGAGAAACATTTTCATATAATAAAATTGTAGGACAAAGAACCATTGCAGCAGGATATCGCGAAGCAACCGCTTATTCTGGCGGAAAAGTAGTGCTAGATGTTGGTGGAGGAGTCTGTCAAGTTTCTTCAACCCTATACAACGCAGTCTTACTTGCCAATCTAGAAATTGTAAAACGCTCGAACCATTCTTTCAAAACATCCTATGTTCCAGAAGGAAGAGATGCTACGGTATCTTGGGGTTCAATTGATTTTCAATTCAAAAACTCGAGAACCTATCCAATTAAAATTAGTGCAAAGGCAAAAAATGGCGTTGTCGATATTCGTATTATGGGAATTAAAGAAAAAGAAGAATTTGAAGTAAGAGTACAAACGAAGATTATTTCCAATATTCCATATAGTGTTTCGTATAAAGAAGATAAAACACTAGAAGAAGGTGTGGAAGTAACTGAGCAAAAAGGTGCGAATGGCTGTAAATCAGAAACTTACCGTATCTTAAAAGATGCGACGGGAAAGGTCGTATCCCAAACACTATTATCCAAAGATACCTATAATGCACTCGAAAGAATTGTACGTAAAGGAACCAAAAAAGTGAAGAAAATCGACTCCACAGACGAAGTGGTAACAACAAAACCAACCGGTGGCGTAACGAGTGAGATTGAAGCAACAACAGAAGGGACGGTTATTCCGAATGCGAATAAAGAAGTATAAAAAAATCACGATGAAAGTCGTGATTTTTCTTGTAAAATACAGAGAAAAACAGTAAAATGAAACAAAAAGAAGGAGGAATTACAATGGAAAGAACAGAAGCAATGGAATTATTAAAAAAATATAATCAGGAGCCGTTTCATATTTATCACGCATTATGTGTAGAAGCGGTTATGAGATATTTTGCTAAAAAACTAGGGCATGAGGAAGAATTTTGGGGACTTGTAGGGTTATTGCATGATGTAGACTTTGAGAAATATCCAGAGCAACATTGTGAAAAAGCACCTGAATTATTAAAAGAGAAAAATGCTCCAGAAAAGATGATTCGTGCTATTTGTAGCCATGGTTATGGAATGCACAATGAAATTAAGCCAGAACACGAAATGGAGAAAATATTATATACGACAGATGAATTAACTGGGATTATTTTTGCAGCAGCTAAAATGAGGCCATCTAAAAGCACAAAAGATATGGAATTACCGAGTTTGAAAAAGAAATTCAAAGATAAGAAATTTGCAGCAGGTTGTTCTCGAGATATTATCCGAAATGGGGCTGAAATGCTTGGATGGGAGATGGACGAAGTCCTAGGGGAAACCTTAAATGCAATGAAAGAGAGCGAAGATCAAATTAACGATGAATTAGAAAATCTGGAGTAATTTAAGACAATCGTATGACAAAAAAAGAAAAGAATTATGCAGAAAAATGTCAAAAATAGATGTCCGTAAGGGAAGCATGTGGAAAACTAGGTGGATAATTGTGGAAAGAAATTTGTCCAAACAGTAGGGATAGAACGAAAAGAGAAAAAGAAAAGGAAAACCTAGAAACAGTAGAATTTCCGAAAATAAAAAAATACAAAAAATAAAAGAAAAATCATAAAAAATCGAAAAAAATAGAATTAAAAATCCACAAAATCCACACGAACCTGTGGAAAACCTTGTGGAAAACTTTACGGAAATGCGAAGAAATAGATTTTTAGGGATTTTTTGAGGTATTATGGGGAAATGTGGATAGAAATTAAGAAAAATATACGAAAAATGGTAGAAAAATTAAAAAAATAAATCTTTTTTACGAAAAAATGGTTTTACCAAGTAGAAAAAAATAGAGAGTTTCTAAAATTACAAAGAAAATTAGAAACTCTTAAAATATTTCCTGTTCAAGAAAGAGCGTAAACGATACAATCAAGAAAAAGAAAGGAGGCAATATGGATTTTGAAAAAATTGGAAAATTCATTGCAAAATGTAGAAAGGAAAAAAATTTGACACAATCGGAACTAGCAGAACAATTAGGGGTATCAGATAAAACCATTAGTAACTGGGAGAATGCTAGGTGTATGCCAGATTTATCGTTATTTAAGCCTTTGTGTGAAATCCTAGGAATTTCAATCAATGAATTGCTAAGCGGAGAAAGAATTAAAAAAGAGGAATATCAAGAAAAATTAGAAGAAAATATCCTTCGTACCATTGATTATACCAATCAAAAAGTAGCAGAAAAAAACCAAAAAATTAGTATGTTATGGATTGTTTTTGGAGTATTATTGGTTTTAGCGAGTATGACAATTTTTCCAAGTGAAAGCAGTTGGGGATTTTGGTATTCTATTTTTGGCGTTTGTATTTCACTTATTGGGGTTGTGCGACTGGCAAAAAAATTAAGCATCGGAAAACGAATATTAGTTGGTATTTCCTATTTTATCGTATGTATTGGACTATTATTTATCATCGATTATATGAGTGTTCTTCGTATCCATCAAGCACCAAGGTTTTCTCTTTTGAAAGAAACGAGAAATAATGTCATCGAATATAAAACGCCATTCTATCAAGTATATCGTATAAATTATAATACACCAAATGAATATTATATTATCGATCAGAAAAAGCAATATACCATTGATACGGTTCCAAATGTCCCATTTAATCGCACCAAAACAGGAATTGACAATCTCATTCAATACCAAAACCCATATATGGGGAATAACAGCAATACAGGGAATTTAATACACCAATTACCACTTGCTGAATATGGTCTAGTATTTGAAATGAACCCTGAAAAATTAGAATTATCTATTTATTATCACATGACAGATTGGTATGGCAATGAAAATCAATATTTAGAAAGAAGTCTAGTATATAATTCGATTGCGATTTTCTCCCTAATTGATAATGTGCAGACCATTCAATATCATTTTAGTGGAAAAGATTATCAAACAACACGAAAACAAGTCAAAGAAAATTACCCGAATTTCCAAGATATAAAGCAAAAAGAAGTTAATCCGAAAAAATTTAATCAATATTTAGAAAATAAAATGTGGGACGACGAATTTATTCAAAATATTTTTCAAAAAATCATACAATAAATAAAAAGGAGATTATGCTAAAATAATCTCCTTTTTATTTATTCCACATAATATACAAAAAAAGAATAATGGTTATCGATACCTCCATAATAAAGCGGAGTAATCGTTGTATTAGGTAATAATTGTTGGACTAAATCAATTTTCGTTGCTGTAATGAAATAACCTCGAATATTGCTAGATATCTCAAAAGTAACTTCACTATCTGGGCAATAATAAGGAAGAACCGTCCAAGAAAGATGTTTAATGGTTGTTGTAATGGGAGCACCTTGGAACGTATTTTTTGCAAATTCTTTAAAATCTTCTGTTCCATTTTCATATTCTTCTTGGTATAGACTAGCATAAGAAAATGGCAAGCCTATCAGCAAAAGTCCAAGTGTCAGATAAGTGAGTAAACTTTGTTTGGTATGCTTGCATAAAATGATGCTGATTCCCAAGAAAAGCAAACCAGACGCAGGATACATATAACGAGCAACAAAAACTGGTCGAACCAATAAGGAAATCATAACGCCAGTAAAAACAACAAAAAGAAAAGGTAATAAAGCAAATAGGGCAAAATAACTTTCCTCGTCTTGGTTCTTCTTTTTTAAGGTAGGAACAAAGGTAATAAAAATCGTGGCCAATAATAATAAAAATAAATTTGAAAAATTACCTTCAAATAAAAATGTAATAATTTCTAAAATCGTTTCAAAATTAAAAACTGTTGCCCACCAACTAACTACTTGTACCGAAAATTGCTGAAAAATAATTGGAATCCACGGTAAGTAAGCAAGTAGTGAAACCATACAAAAAGCAAGGCATAATTTCCAATCTTTTTTGTTGCGTTTTAAGAGTGCAATTATGAGAAATAAATCAATAAAACATACCGTTAAAAAGGCATAATAATGTGTATAGGCTGATAAAATACCAAATAAAATAAAGAAATAAAATAATTTAGTACTTTGTGGATTTTGATATAATTCATAAGCATAAATTCCACAAGCAGTTACAAAGAATAATGCCCAAGTATACATTCGTAATTCTACTGCCATCGAAAAAGAGGCAGGACATAATCCAATAAAAAGGATAAAAAATAAAGAAATAAAATTTGCATTTTTTCCAAATAATTTTTTCGATTTTATCCAAACAAAAAACATCGTTAAAATTAGTGGAACAATGGATGCTATTTTAACAACTGGTACCGAATACCCCAAACATAAAGTAAAAATTTTGGCAATAAAATAATAAAGTGGAGGATGAACATCTCCGTGCTGTAATTTTTAGGATTTCGGAGAAAGAATTTTTAATTGTCAACATCGTATAAGCCTCGTCGCCCCAAAGAGAGTCATTAAAAATAACAGTTCCATATAACAGTGCAAAAGCCAAAATGAGAAGAATAAACATAAGGTCAATCTTCTTCATGTTTTTTATCATATTATCCACTCCTATCTCGAATAAAAAGAGTTATATCCATTGATATAACTCTTTCCATTTGGTGCACCATCGCGGGATCGAACCGCGGACCTTCTGATTAAGAGTCAGCTGCTCTACCAGCTGAGCTAATGGTGCAAATAAATTGCAAAACTAATTATAATCGAAAAGAATGGAAAAGTCAATAAAAATACCGTGAAAGAGTAGAAAAAAAATCTAAAATATGGTAAAATAAAAAAGCATTTGCATAAAAGGAGGGGATGTTTATGTATAAAATGTATAATACGGATATCAAAACAAATGAAACCACAGAAGTAAAAGAATTCAAAAAAGGAAACTGGATCAATATGATAGCCCCGACTGCCGAGGAAATCAAAGCGGTATGCAAAGGACTGAAAATCAGTGAAGAATTTATTAAATATCCACTTGACTCGGAGGAAAAAGCCAGAATCGATATTGAAGAAGACGAACAAACGACACTATTTATTATGGATATTCCTGTTATGGAAAAAGAGGGAAATACAGAAATTTATTCTACGATGCCACTTGGTATGCTAATTGTAAGAGATGAATATTTTGTTACCATTTCGTTACGAAAAAATAAATTGATTGAAAATTTAGAAAAGAAAATGCTAAAAGAAATTACCACTTATAAAAAAAGCCGTCTAATTTTGCAATTATTTTATACCAATTCTGCGATGTTTTTGAAATTATTAAAACAAATCAATAAAGAAACCGAAATCGCAGAAAGTGTACTCAAAACATCCATGAAAAATAAAGAATTATTAAAATTATTGAGTTTAGAAAAAAGTTTGGTGTATTTTACAACATCCTTAAAATCCAATGAATTAGTCATGGAAAAAACGATGCGTGGCAAAATTATTAAACTCTATGATGAAGACGAAGACATCTTAGAAGATGCGATTATCGAAAATAAACAAGCGATTGAAATGAGCCAAATTTATAGCAATATTCTAAATGGGACCATGGATGCGTATGCTTCCATCATTTCCAATAACTTAAATAGTGTGATGAAATTCTTAACATCCATTACTATTGTTATTGCAGTACCAACACTTATTGCAAGCTATTGGGGAATGAATGTCCCAGTTCCACTCCAAGAAAATCCGCACGGGTTTTTATGGATTGTTGGAGCGTCGGTTCTTTTAGGAATACTAGCTTATATCTGGCTAAAGAAAAAAGATATGTTAAATTAAAATTAAGGAAGGAAAATTTTTATGCTTATCACAAATGGAGTAACCATACGTTTTGGAAAAAGAACTTTGTTTGAAGATGTTAATATCAAATTCAACAAAGGTTGCTGTTATGGAATTATTGGAGCAAATGGGGCCGGAAAATCTACTTTTTTGAAGGTACTTTCTGGTGAATTAGAGCCAAGCAAAGGAGAAGTAAGTCTTGAAAAAGGAGAAAGAATTTCTGTCCTAAAACAAGACCACTTTGCATTCGAAAAATTTACGGTATTAGATACGGTTATTATGGGAAATCAAGAGTTATATCGCATTATGAAAGAAAAAGAAGCGATTTATATGAAAGAAGATTTTTCCGAAGAAGATGGCATGAAGGCAGCTAAATTAGAAGAGCGTTTTGCTGAACTAGATGGCTGGAATGCAGAAGCAGACGCTGCTGTTTTATTAAATGATTTAGGAATTCTACCAGAAGACCACTCTAAACAAATGGAAGAAATTGAGGCAAAACAAAAAGTAAAAGTGCTACTTGCACAAGCCTTATTTGGCAATCCAGATATTCTTCTATTGGACGAGCCTACTAACGATTTAGACCTAAAAAGTATTAACTGGCTAGAAGAATTTTTGATTAACTATGAAAATACCGTTATTGTCGTATCCCACGACCGTTATTTCTTAAATAAAGTATGTACACACATAGCAGACGTAGATTTTGGGAAGATTAAAGTATATCCAGGAAATTACGACTTCTGGTATGAATCCAGCCAACTTGCCTTAAAACAAGCCAAAGAGCAAAACAAGAAAAAAGAAGAAAAAATTAAGGAATTGCAAGACTTTATTGCAAGATTTAGTGCAAATGCGTCAAAATCCAAACAAGCAACATCTCGTAAAAAATCTTTGGAAAAAATTGAATTAGAAGAAATCAAGCCATCCAACCGACGTTATCCATATATTGATTTCAAGCCAGACCGTGAACCAGGAAAAGAGATTTTGAAAGTAAAAAATATTAGCAAAACCATCAATGGAGAAAAACTACTAGATAAAGTATCTTTTACGGTAAAACAAGACGATAAAATTGCATTTTTAGCAGATAATGAAAATGCAAGAACCGTACTATTCCAAATTATTGCAGGCGAAATGGAACCAGACGAGGGAAATATTGAATGGGGAACAACGATTACCCAAAACTATTTTCCAAAAGATAATGCCTATCTATTTGATTGCGATTTGAATATTACCGAATGGCTAAGACAATATTCCAAAGACCCAGATGAAACATATATCCGCAGTTTCTTAGGAAGAATGCTATTTTCCGGAGAGGAAGCATTAAAACAAGTAAATGTCCTATCGGGAGGAGAAAGAGTCCGTTGTGTATTGTCTAAGGTAATGCTTTCTGGTGCTAATTTACTGATTTTTGATGAACCAACGAACCATTTAGATATGGAAAGTATCACAGCACTTAATGAAGGAATGGAACGTTTCAAAGGAAATATGCTATTTACTTCTCATGACCACCAATTGATGCAAACGGTTGCAAATCGTATCATTGACTTAAAAGAAGACGGAACTGTAGTAGACCGAGAAGTAACATATAACGAATATTTAGGACTAGAATAGAGAAAATAAGAGGATAAAGATTTCAAAATTTTTATTCTCTTTTTTGTGCAAAATTTCCAAGAGAACTTATGGAAAAAGTACTAATATTATCTTGCTTAAAAAGTCGCATTATGGTATAAAATAAGTATACAAAAGATAGAAAGAGAGTAAAACAGATGGAAGCAGAAACAATCGAAAAAGAAGAATATCGAAAAATGTCTGGTATGCAAGAATTACAATGGTCAAAAGGAAATGACCCAGTTCTAACACCACCAAACTTTATTGAAACCAATCTCATGACAATAACGGACCAACAATTTCTAGAGGCAATTGCACAAAGATATGGCGTCAATCTCCAAGATTTATTTCCAGCCTATCTCGCAAGAGAGGCACAAGATGGAACAATGGAAAAGCAATCAAGAGTAATGCTAAGACAAATTGAAAATATTTTAACACAGGAAAAAAGATACCGTTTTGTGATGCAAGGAGATAGTAGTGAGCAATATATCTATCCATTAGATGGATTTGAAATTTCGGAGGAGTCCATTGTACAAGCGAGTAGCGGGCAAGCAAAAGAAGTAGAAATCGCAGGAAATTTCTATCAAGAATGTGCTAAAATGATGGACCGTTATACCCAAAAAAGTTATACCATTTTAGAGGGTGCAAGAGAAGAATTACAAATTGCAGAATTGGTCGAAGATAATGAACTAGAAATCTTAGATGTAAAACCATTTTTAACAAAAGCTGACCAAGAAATCAAAAGAGAGCATCGCGGAGAAGAATATTATACAGCAGACTTAGAGTTTCCAATCAAAACAGAAGAAAGACAGAACCCAGTAGAGGAAATCCAACCAATGCAAAAAAATAACTGGCTCGAGGGAATGAAAACATTTTTCCAACGTGTTTTTGGAAAGAATAAGCCAAAAGAATTACCTGCTCCAGCCCCAAGAAAAAAGGGATTGCAAGAATACCAATTAGACCCAGAACAATACACATTACCACCAGAGAGAATGTCGGACATTGCAAAAAGAAGACTATTAGAAGACTTGAAACAGAATGGAAGAAGAGGAGAACCACATGAAATCGATCAAAAGTAAAATTGCACAAGAATTAAATGTAAAAGAAACGCAAGTAGAAGCAACCATAAAACTCATTGATGAAGGGAATACCATTCCCTTCATTGCACGTTATAGAAAGGAAGTAACAGGAGGACTAAGTGACGAACAATTACGAGATTTAGGGGAAAGATTAACGTATTTGCGTAACTTGGAAACCAGAAAAGAAGAAGTACGAAACAGTATCGAAACACAAGGAAAATTAACCGAGGAACTAGTGCAGCAAATTGAAGAAGCGGAAACATTAGCAGAGGTAGAAGATATCTATCGTCCATACAAGCAAAAGAAAAGGACGAGAGCAACCATAGCAAAAGAAAGAGGACTAGAGCCATTAGCTGTTACCTTAATGGAGCAAAAGAAGGAAATCGATATCTGGCAAGAAGCACAAAAATACATTGATCCAGAAAAAGAAATCCATACAGCAGAAGAGGCAGTCAATGGAGCAAAAGACATTGTCGCAGAAAATATTTCGGACTCTGCAGATTACCGTAAATACATCAAACGAATGATTTATCGTGAAGGTACTATCTTGGTAAAAGCAGCAAAGCCAGAGGAAAAATCCAATTATGAAATGTATTATGAATTTTCAGAAAAGATTTCAAGAATTCCAAGCCATCGAATATTAGCTATCAATCGTGGAGAAAAAGAAGAATTTTTGAAAGTTAAATTAGAAAAGCCAGAAGATAAAATATTAGGCTATATTGAAAGCAAGGTAATTCAAACAACCGAACCATCATATTGCCAAATTCTAAAGGATACGATTGAAGATAGTTTCACAAGACTTATCGAGCCATCGATTGACCGTGAAATTCGTTCAGATTTAACCGAAAAAGCCGAAGAAAAAGCCATTAAAGTATTCGGTAGTAATGCCAAACAATTATTGCTTGCAGCACCACTCAAAGGATTAACGGTAATGGGGTTTGACCCAGCCTATCGTACGGGTTGTAAAATAGCCGTGATTGACGAAACCGGTAAGTTATTAGCAACTACGACTGTATATCCAACAGAACCACAAAATGATATTGTAGGTTCCAAAAAGGTCTTAAAAGATTTAATCCAGAAATATCAAATCAATATGATAGCCATTGGAAATGGAACTGCTTCTAGAGAGTCAGAGGCATTTGTTGCAGAGTTAATTGGAGAAATTGACCGAGAGGTATATTATGCAATTGTTAGTGAGGCAGGTGCTTCGGTATATTCTGCATCGAAACTTGCCACGCAAGAATATCCAGATATTAACGTATCTTTAAGAGGTGCTATTTCAATTGCAAGAAGATTGCAAGACCCACTTGCAGAACTAGTCAAGATTGACCCGAAAGCAATTGGAGTTGGACAATACCAACATGATGTTAACCAAACCAAATTAAATGATAGTTTAACAGGTGTTGTCGAAGATGCTGTAAATAAAGTTGGAGTAGATATCAACACAGCAACGCCATCTTTGTTATCGTATGTTTCTGGTATTAACAAAACAATCGCCAATAATATAGTAAAATACAGAGACGAAAACGGAAAAATTAAAGAAAGAAAAGAGCTATTAAAAGTAGCAAAATTAGGAAAAGTAGCATATGAACAATGTGCAGGATTTATCCGTATCCCAGGAGGTAAAAATCCACTTGAAATTACTGCTGTCCACCCAGAGAGTTACGAAGTAGCCGAAAAATTACTACAAAAATTAGGCTATCAAAAAGAAGACTTATTACAAAAAGAAAAGATACAAGAATTAAGAGCAAAATTAGAAGGTGTTTGTATAGCAGAAATTGCACAAGAATTACAAGTTGGAGAATTAACCCTAAAAGATATTATTAGTGAACTTGGAAAACCAGGAAGAGATCCAAGAGAAGACATGCCAAAACCAATATTAAGAAGTGATGTATTAAAGTTTGAAGATTTACAAGAAGGACAAATCCTAAATGGAACCGTAAGAAATGTAATCGATTTTGGAGCATTTGTAGATATTGGAGTAAAACATGATGGACTTGTACATATTTCGGAAATGAGTACACAATTTGTAAAAAATCCATCAGATATTGTGAGTGTTGGAGATATTGTAAAAGTAAAAGTAATTGGAATTGACAAAGAAAAACAAAAGGTAAAATTAAGTATGAAAATATAAAAAAAGAAAAAATGTTATAGAAAAAAATCTATAACATTTTTTTGATTAAAAATAAATAAAATAAATTTAAGAATAAAATAAAAAAAGAATAAACCAAGAATAAAAAAGTAAAACCAAAAGAAATCGAAAAAAAATAGCATAAAACAGGACAATGACGAAAACCCAGATAAATAGCACAAAAATAAGCTTGTGGAAAACGCAAAATAGAGGAAAACAAGGAAGATTTTTCTGTGGAAAAGAAAAAGAGAAATGTTTTGCAGAAATAAAAGAGGATAGAAAAAAGATTCTGGGATGAATTTGAGAATAGATAAACAATTCATAAAAAAGAAAAAACAAAATATAAAAAGAAATAATAAATAAAAAATAGAAATAAAATAAAAACAATAAAAAATAAATTGATAAAATAAAATTAAGATAAAAAGAAATAATGAAAAAAGAAAAATAAAAGATAATCGAAAAAATAAAAAGAAAATATAAAACCAAAAACAAATAAAAAAAGAATAATAACAAATAAATCAAAAATTGAATTGGTAAATAGCAAATAAAAAAGATAGAAAAAATCAAAAAGTAAAAATTAAAATTGAAAATATAAGAAAATAAAAATAGAAATTAGCAAAGTAAATCAAAATACAAGAAAATAAAGGGATAAAAAAGACGAATAGAGGAATGAGAAAAATAAAGGGAAGATTTAAGCAAAATTTTGGCAGACCGGAAAATAAAAAATTGACAATATGAAAAAGCCTAAAAAGGAGTAAGAAAAAACAAGATAAAAAATAATGAAAAAACCGAAGAAAAAACGATATAAAAACCGGTTGTCTAGGACTAGGGGCAAGAAGAAAAATCTAAAAATAGCAATTAAAATTGAAAAACGAATTAAAAGTTATTATGTTCACAGACAATACACAAGGATAAAATACGGAAACAGAAGCCACTAGTACAAGAAATGACATAGAAGTGGAAAAAAGTTACAGCTATTCAGGAAAAGTAACAAGCAAAATACAAATTAAAAGATAGAGACGCTTGGCAAAATGAGAAAAAGCAAAAAAATAGAAAATTTATTAGAATTAAAAAAGAATTGTCAAAAACGAAAATAGAAAAAAGAAATAAAAAATAAAATTAAATTTGGGAAAATAAAAAACAATTGAATTAAAATAAAAAATAAACTACAATAAAAAACAAAAAATAAATTAAAAAAGTTTAATAAAAAAATAAAAGTAATTTATAAAAATATCTTTCATTAAAATAAATTAAAAAACATTTTATAAAAATGAAAAACAATAAATAATTAGATTAAATTAAAAAAATAAAATTAAATTAGAAATTAAAATAATAAAAAAGAATCGATAAAATAAAAAAAGAAACAAATTCAAATAAAATTAAAATAAAAAAGGATGTTTTTTGAGAAAAAGAAAGACGCAAAAGCGAAATGAAGTTGGCGAGAAAAAATAATTTTGACGAAAATGAAAAATCAAAATGAAAACTTGGAAATATGACAAGGCACTCCCAAAAGGATTTTGCAGAAATGGAGGAAAAAACAAGAAAAAATGAAATAATTTGCTGCTTAAATAGGACGGGTAGGGTTAGGGACAAGTGAGAGAAAAGGAAAAAGACCGGTTATTTGGAACAAACACACGAAATGGCATTACGTTTACTTCTAAAATGAGAGAAAACCGGTGTGAATTTCAAAAAGACAAAATAAGTGCAGTGGAAATCTGTGGATAAAAGTAGAAATAATGAGGGAATAGAGCAAGGAAAAAGTCTGCTGTTAGCAATTCAGAAGCAGTAAAACAAGAAATTAAATGAATGATTGAAAACAAGAAAGGATATATGTGAAAAATAAAATACGAATAAAAAAATAAAACACATAAAATGCGTTTTATTTTTTCTTTTTATTTCGATGTTTTTTCTTTTTGTTTATTTCTCCATTTTTTATAATTTCATAAAATGCAATAATAGACATTTGCAAATAAGGAAATATCCAAATGAATCCGATTAGTAAAGTAAATATTCCAACAATAAACCATCCAATAAAACTAAATAATAATTTTAGATATTGAATACGGTGTCCCTTCATCATTTCTTTGCTTTTTATTACACAATCTTTTTCAGATAATTCGGGATGTTCAATCGCAATCAAATTACTAAAAACATAATAAAGTGATTTTACGAAAAAAACAACATAAGATACAACAGCTAAAATAATCGAAATAATAAAAACTGCAATTAAAAATGGGGAGCTACCTAAATCCTGTGAAGCATAAATGAGAGAACCTGTAACAGAACTTGCAATTAGTACAGTAGAAATGATAACACCAAGGAATGGTAGGATTAGTCTTAATGCTGTATAGAAAAACAAGAGAAAGGCGCGCTTTATATTTTTTAGAGCAATGATTGCAAAATCAAAAAAACGTACGTCTTGCCCTCGTGAATAGTGCCAAAAAACAGAAAAAAGCCCATAAGAAAAAAAGATATTACATCCGTTTTGGAGGATAATACATAGAATATATGGGACTTTTAACAACCTAGGAACATAAGAAACAAGTAGTAGGAAAACCAAATAAAGTAAAGATGTAAATGCAAAGGTTTTCCAACCACCTGTTAAAAATTCTTTTGCCCTTGTTCGTACTTGATAAGATTTCATAAAAACCTCGAACCTTAACTATATTTTCTTTGAATTTCTTGAATTTTATCGTATTTCGTTTCCAAAATCTCTAAAAAGGCTTTTGCAATTTGTGGATCGAATTGTGTACCAGAGCAACGAGTAATTTCAGCTTTTACCACATCAATCGGTAGCGCATCACGATAAGTTCTTCGAGAAGACATGGCATCAAAAGTATCTGCAACAGCGGCAATTCTGGCTAAAAATGGAATATTTTCTCCAGCTAATCTACTTGGATATCCAGTACCATCATATTTCTCGTGATGGTGTTTTACAATCGGGATAATCTCACGGAAAATCTCCGCATTGCAAAGAATATGTGCACCAATGGATGGATGGTTTTTAATTTGCGAATATTCACTATCGTCTAGTCTAGACTCTTTTCGCAAAATACTATCTGGAATACCAATTTTACCAATATCATGGAATAATCCGCCAACTTTTAATGTTTTAATATCTTCTGCAGATAATCCTAAGTGTTTCCCAATTAAAATGGAATATTCCGAAACACGATCAGAATGTCCTCGTGTATAGGCATCTTTTGCTTCAACGGCAAACCTTAAAGTTTGGATACTTTCCATATAGGCTTGCTCTAGTTTCTCATACATACCAGTTAATTCTTTGTTAATTTTCTTAATCTCATTCATTTGAGAAATGGATTTTATGCCAGACTCAATGAGCAAAAGCAACTGGTCAAACTTATCACTCTTTTCACAATATCCTTGAATATCTAAACGACGGATGGTGTCAAGAGGAGGAGCAAGGTCCTTGTGTCCGGTTAATAATAAAATATATAAATCTTTATTAAATTTACGAATTTCTTCAACAACCTTATCGCCATGAATCGGACTCATAATAAAGTCTAATACCATAAGGTCAAAGTGTTCATTCCTAACTCTTTCAATAGCCTCCACTGGATCCGTTATACCAATAAATTCATAACCAGATCGTTTTAGAAGGATGGATAAAGAGTCAACAATACCTTCTTCATCATCAACTGCTAAGATACGATAGCCAGTAGAAGGTGTTTCCTGAATACTTTTTCTCACGAATTATCACCCCGCTTATAACTTGTACCCATTATATTGATAAATTGTGGAAAAAGCAATCAAAAACACAAAAATTATAGGAAATCTTTTCAAAAAATCAAAAACGGAAGATATTTTTGACGAATATCCTCCGTTTTTCTCTATTCGATTGGCAAGTAAATATGAAAAGTAGAGCCAACTCCTTCTTCTGTGTCAACGGTAATATTTCCGTTAAAATGGGCACGAATATTGGAATAAGACATAAATAATCCTAGTCCAGTTCCGTTTTTTCCTTTGGTTGTTATCATTTCTTTGAATAACTTATCTGCTACTTCTTTTGGAAGTCCACCAGCATAATCTTTGATTGAAAGAATAACATGGGAATTATCCTTTGAAATGGTAAATTCAATATTCTCGTCTGTTTTTCCGTTATAGGCTTGAATACTATTGGAGATCATATTGTTAATAACTTGTACTAAACTATTAACATTTCCTTTTAGTTGTGTATCTTTATCAATTTCAATGGTTGTTTTCAGATTAACAAGAGCATTTTTCAATTCATGACGCATTAAAATCGAAACACGTTTTACCAATTCATCTACAGTGAAATGGTAAGAATCTTGTTCTGACATAACAACAGCTTGCCCTTTAACAGCAGTAATAACATCTGACATATATTCGGTGTATTCTTTAATCTTTCCAATCCAAGTATACATATCTTTGGCAATATCGTGGTGGTCTTGATTGGTTACTTCTGGATCTCCGATGGAAATATCATATTCCTTTACTAAATCGGTAAGACCTTCTGCTGCTCCAGAAATGGACATAATTGGTGTTTTTAAGTTGTGTGCGATACCACCAATCATTTGTCCTAAAGAAGCAAGACGTTCTCGTTCAATCAATAGATTTTGATTTTCTTTAATGGTATTCATATCCTCAATATGCTGTGTAATATCTTTGAAAAGAATGAGGGTTCCTAAAAAATTTCCTTGGTTTGTAATACTATTGACTTCAACATGGAAATATTTATTCAAACGCTCAAAAGCCTTTTCAAACGTAAACGTTTTAGAAGACTTTCTAGACTTTTGTAAAGTCAATACCAATTCATCTAAAGTCGATTGACTAAGTTGTACTAATTTAATAAAATCTCGATTTCTAGTTGTTGTTGCATTTAGACCAAATGTTTTCAAAAAAGTTTCATTGAAATCCAAAACCGTATTGTTTTCATCTAAGACAGCATAACTATCGGACATACGGTCTACAATTCTTTGCAAAGCGATTGGAGTTGAACTCAAAAACTTGAATTTGAAAATAGCAAGTGCAAAGAAAAACATAGTAAATGTAAAGCAAATTGGTGTGATGTATATGGTCATTGGAATAATATTAAATGTTCCTAAAATATTAACGACAATTGGAATCAAAGCACCTAAAAGGATTAAGATAGATTGCCTTGAAAAGAACCCGGCGTTTTTAATCGAGTATCTCAAAAAAATACTAAGGGCTAAAGCAAATAGTCCATATGTATAAATGAAATGAACAATGGTATATGGTCCAGTTACGGTTTCTTCTAAATTTGTAGAATAAATTTCATAAAATAAATGATGGACATTATTTGTCCACAAGACACATAGAGAAATGACTGGAACAATAAACAAAAGCAAATGAGCATCTTTAAATTTAATTTTGGTATTGGCAAATACTAAACTTGTAAAAAATAACGAAACCGGTAAAAAGCAAGTGCCAACATAAGTAAAGTACTCGAAAACAATGGGTGAAATATGTAATTTTTCTGTTAATAATACTTGAAAAATTAAAGGGATAAGCCAAATAAGAATTAAGATAATATTCCAAGTAAAAGTACGTGTTAATTGGCTTTTTGTTGTATTTCGCTTCATAAATAAAAATAAGACAAAAGTAATAATAGCAGCCATAATTAACATGATTAAATTCACAATTCCACTCATCATTTTCTCATCCTTTGTTTATAAATTTTTTAATAAATTTTCAATGTATTCCTTGGTAATAGTAGGCCAGGTAAAATTACTTTGTTTTAAGAAATTTTGTGAAAATTTACTTTGAATATTGATTTGGGTATCATAAACTAATTTACGCTCACTGTCTAAATCATTCAGTATATTAGAAATGATATACCTTTTTTCATCGTTTTTCAACAAGTTGTCAATAATATTTTTGAATTCTTTCTCTTGGACAACCGCCAAGGCATATTGAGGCGGTAATAATTGGACAAAGTCTTTTAAGTAAACATGATTTGGGTTATAGATATGGAGTACAGAAACATTGGTATCTGCGTGTTCAATCGCTTTGATAACAGCTTCTGCCACACAATCCACAGGACTAAACTCCATATATTTATCCATGACATAATCTGGAAGTGCAGCAATTTCCATAAATGCTTTTATTTTATTGGCAAAAGCATTTTCACTCGCATTTTGCTGGAACTTTCCGTCTGAAAAACGATTGGTAATATTTCCAATTCTTAAAATAAGTGCATCAAGTTTTTTCTGATAAACTTCTGTCAAAATTATTTTTTCTGCCTCAAATTTACTTCGTACATAAACATTTTCTAAAGATTGACCGATGTATAAATTAGACTCGTTAAAAGTAACATTTGTATCATATTTTTGTTGGTTCATGGCAAAATCAAACATCGTATTACCCGAAACACTTAAGGTAGAAATTTGCACTAATTTTTTATGGTATTTTTTGCAGAAATCCACTAACTTCTTAACAGCAATTACATTGATTTTTTCAAAATCTTTGTAATTTCCATAATGCTTTACAATCGCAGCACAGTTAATCACACAAGAGATTTGCTCATTTAATGTACTCAATTTTTCGCTGGTAAGTCCCAAATTATTTTTGCTTAAATCGGAGTTAATTGCAATAATACGTTTTTGAACAAAAGCATCATATTTTTCGCCAAAGTAGTAATGCAATTTTCGCAAAATCTTGTCTACTAAAGAAGTGCTTGGGTCTTTTCGGATTAAGCAATAAATTTTAACATCCGTATTTTCCAGTAAATAAGCAAGAAGATGAATTCCCAAAAATCCAGTTACACCAGTTAGCAAAACATTGCCAATCGGTTGAACCGAAAGATTGGTTAAATTGCGATGAATATTTTCTTGCAACAAATGGTCAATATTAGAATAGTCATATAAATCGAATAAATTTGGCAAGTCATCGGTAATATTAAGTGTTTTATCAATCATAGCAGCTAAACTATGAATGGTATTATACTTAAAGATTTCAGCGTATGAAATATTGATGTTTTGTCGCAATAATTCCATTTGCATTTTAATCGCAAGTAGAGAGTCGCCACCAATATCAAAGAAATTATCCGACGTGCTAATCGGAGAAATGCAAAGTAGGCTTTCCCAGATTTGAAGAAGCATATATTCTGTATTGGTTTTTGGTGCTTTATAATATTTCTTTTCATTTGCAAAAGTAGGTTCTGGTAATGCTTTTTTATCTACCTTTCCATTTGGTGTATATTTGAAATCTGCTAATTGTGCGATATAAGTTGGCACCATATAATTTGGTAAAAACATAGCAATATATTGTTTTAATTCTGAAATCGAAACTCTACTCTTAGCGATAAAGTAAGCACACAAAATCTGGCGATTTAACGAACCGGTACTGGTAGTAACAACGACTTTTTCAATTCCTTTGAAACTCAAAATAATTTTTTCAATTTCATCTAACTCAATTCGTAAACCTCTAATTTTGATTTGATGGTCAATTCTTCCTAAACAAACAATTTCTCCATTTTCTTGGTAATATCCTAAATCTCCTGTTCGATACAAAGTAGAAGATGGAAGAAATGGATTTGGAATAAAAGATTTTTGGGTTAAATCATCTTTTCCAATATAACCATAACCGACACCATTTCCACTAATACAAATTTCACCAGGAACACCAACTGGACAGGCTTGATGGTCTGGATTTAAGATATAAATTTGTGTATTGGCAAGTGGTTTTCCGATTGTCATAAAATCTTTATTGGTAACATCAGTAAGAGTCGAAAACACAGTTGTTTCACTTGGACCATATCCGTTATAAATGGTACAATCAGTAGCAGCCTTTAAGGATTTTGCTAATGAAATTGGTAATTGTTCGCCTGCAAGTGTAATAAATTTCAAATTATGAAAATGTGGCATATCTTGCAAATTACTGCAAAAAATTTGCATACGAGAAGGTGTTGTTTGGATAATTTCAATTTTTTCTTTTTCAATTAGCTGATCTAAAAGAGCAGGAACATCTTTTTCTCGTTCATTGGCAATGACTAATTTTAATCCTCGTTGCAAAGAAATGAGAGTTTCAAAAATGAAAATATCAAAACTAACCGTTGTAATTGAAACAACAGAACGATAACTGTTATTCTTCAAATACTCTACATAATTATTGCAGTGGTAAACCAAATTAAGCAAAGATAAATGTTTTAATTTAACACCTTTCGGATTTCCAGTAGAACCAGAAGTATAAATAATATAGGATAAATCTTCTGGTAAAATGGAAAGTTTCAAATTTTGTTTCCCATAGGTATCATAGATTTTACTAGTCTTTAAGGAAACATCAATGGTATCAATATTTTTCAAAAATAAAGAATTATCTTTTGTTAAAAGTATTTTCAAATTACTATCTTTTACAATATAAGTAATTCGATTTTTAGGATAAGTCGGGTCGATTGGTAAATAAGCAGCACCAGATTTTAGAATTGCAAAAATACTAATCATCATTTCCAAAGAACGAGGAAGCATAATGCCAACAATGGAATTACGGGAAATTCCTTGTTCTACTAAAAACCTTGCTAAAGCATTTGCCTTTTCATTAAACTCACGATAAGTTAGTTTCTGATTTTCAAAAACAAGTGCAATTCGGTCTGGTGTTTTTTCAACTTGTTCTTCTAATAAATCGACAATGCTTTTCTTTTCTGGAAGTGCTAAATCAGTAGCATTAAAATTTTGCAATATCTGAATTCTTTCTTCTGGCGAAAGAAGGTCAATATCTGCTATTTTAATCGCGGTATTTTCCAAAATTGTTGTTAAAACATTGATATAATGGTTGGCAAACTTTTGGATAAAATCTTCACTAAATAATTTAGTGCCATATTCAAAACGTAGTGAAAACTGCTTTTCCGTAGGAATAATTTCTAAACTTAAATCAAATTTTGAAACATTTCCATTTGGAATAAAGTATTCTGCTTGTGTGTCGTCAAAATGAATAGTTGGATAACCATTATTCTGGTAAATAAACATCACATCAAATAAAGGATTTCGACTCGGATCTCTTTTGACATTTAACGCTTTCACCAATTCATCAAAAGGATAGGCTTGGTTAGCAAAAGCAGATAAGCAGTAATCTTTTATCTGTTTTGTGAAATCTGCAAAACAAATGGAATGGTCTACTTTATTTCGTAAAGCAAGGGTATTAACAAACATCCCAATCATTTGCGAAAGTTCTGGTAATTCACGGTTCGCCACTGGAGTACCAATAACAATATCGTCTTGCGAAGTATATTTTGAAAGCAAAATATAAAAGGCAGAAAGCATGAACATATATGGTGTAATTCCCAATTGCTTTGCAACGATATTGATTTTTTCAAACATTTCAGAAGATAGGTTGGTGTAATAATTTGCTCCTTCAAAACTTTGCAAAGAAGGTCTTGGGAAAGTGGTTGGCATATTTAATAAAGGAATTTCACTTTCAAATTGGCTTACCCAAAAATCTTTTGCTTGTTGGTATTCTTCTGTTTTTAACTGTTCTCTTTCCCACAAAGAAAAATCTTTGTAATCAATTTGCTTTTCTGGTAATATTTTTCCATTATATAAATCGCAAAGTTCTTGTAGTAAAATGCTTAAAGAAGTACCATCACTGATAATATGGTGCATATCTAATAAAAGTAGCATTTTGTTCTCTGGTAAGGCTACTACTTTTGCACGAAGCAAAGGTGCACTCGATAAATCAAATGGCTTCACAAAATTGGTATAAATCGTATGAAAGTCATCGGTTACGATTTGTTTTTCATAAGACAAGGTAAAATCTACGTGGTCTTCGACTACTTGAACAATATTTTCCGCCATCATACAAAAACGAGTACGTAAAACTTCGTGACGAGTAATTAAAGTTTGAAAACATTTTTGTAACAAAGGAATATCCAGCACTTTGTCAACAATAATGCCACCTGCTGTATTATATAAGATTGAATTTTGCTCCATACTAGAAGCATAGTAAATTCTTCTTTGTGCATTTGAAGTTGGATAATATTCTCGCTTAGAAGCAGGTTTGATAGCCGATGTTATGGTTTCTTTGGATAAGGTTGCGATATAATCCGATAAATCTTGGAGTACAGGATAATGAAAAACATCATTTACGGTAATTTGAAGTCCTAAATCCTGTGACAAGAAAAGTGTAAATGAGATAGCAGATAAGGAGTCGCCACCTAATTCAAAGAATGAGTCTGCCAAACTAATATTGGTAATTTGTAATACTTTTTCTAATGTATGGATTAGTAAAGTGTCGAGTTCGTTTCGAGCGGGTACAATTTCTTTACGAAGGTTTGTTTCATCTGGTAAAGGAAATGCTTTTACATCTGTTTTTCCATTGATATTCAGTGGAAAAGCAGGTAGTTGCATGATAAAAGCAGGTATCATATAACTTGGCAAAGACTTTGCCAAAGTGGCTTTTAAGTCTTTGATTGAAATTTCTCGGTCAGATACAAGATAAGAACAAATGACCTTTGATTGATGAATATTTCTTACAACTGTCAAAGATTGTTTAATACTGGTATCTAATAAAATTTTTCGGTCAATTTCAGAAAGTTCAATGCGGAAGCCACGAACTTTTACTTGATTATCGATTCTTCCTAAAAATTCTAAATTTCCATCTGGCAACCACTTTACCAAATCGCCTGTTTTGTAAAGCATTCCTTCGCCAAAAGGATTGGCAATAAATTGCTGCTGTGTTAAATCAGGACGATTTAAGTATCCTTTGGCAAGTCCGTCGCCACCCACCCATAGTTCGCCAGGAACGCCAACAGGGCATAGGTGATTTTGTTGTACAACATAAACAGTAGAATTGGTAATTGGCTTTCCAATCGGAATGATTTTTTCATCTCCATGGATTGGATAGCAAGTAGAATAAGAGCCGTTTTCCGTAGGCCCGTAGCAGTTAATGATTTTTAGTTTCGGATTACAAGCCAGAATTTTTTGCATACTCTCTTTGGAAATAACATCTCCACCAGTTAATAAATAGTTGAGATGTTGAAACATAGATGGGTGTTGCAATCCAAATTGATTGAATAATCCTGTTGTTAAAAACAAAATAGTAACCTTTTGTTTCTCTAAGAAATCAGCAAAAGAGAAAGTATCCAAAAGAAATTCTTTCTTCAAAATATGTAATGAAAAGCCGTGCAATAAACAGCCAAATATCTCAAAAATGCAGGCATCAAATACAATGGTACCGGTTTGTACCATTACTTCTTTTTCAGCAAATGTAATGAAATTTGGAAAAGCTGCCAAACGAATAATATTTTTATGCTTTACCATAACGCCTTTTGGATTTCCAGTAGAACCAGAAGTGTACATCACATACATAAGGTTTTCTGGCGTAAGTGCTAAGTGCAAATTATTTTTCTCTTGCGTCGTATAAAAATCTTCGGCTAAATCTACCAACAGAAGCGGAAGTGAAAGGTCTGGTGCTAAATCCTTGGAAGATAAAATCAATTTTGGCGTAGAGTTCTGTAGGATATAATCAAGGCGGTCTTTTGGATAGTCAGTATCAAGTGGCAAAAAAGCAGCACCTGCTTTTAGAATAGCAAACATGGATACTACTACTTCAAGAGATTTATGTAAGTAAATGGCGACAATATCTCCTACTTGAACATTTTTCTGCAATAAAACTTTTGCCAAAGCATTTGCTTTTTCATTTAATTCTCGGTAAGTTAGTTTTTGATCTTCAAAAACAACTGCAATTTCATTTGGCGTTTTTTCTACTTGCTTTTCAAATAAATCTACAATGGTTTGGTTACGTGGATAGTCTACGAAAGTATCATTAAAATCCGCTAAAATTTGTGTTTTTTCCTCTGGTGTAACAATTTCAAGTTCTTGTAGCAAAACTGCCTCATCGGAGATAACTTGCTTCATAATGGTTACAATTCGGTGATGGATAGAAGCAACCTCATCCGCAGAAAATGCACTTGTTTTGTAATCATAAGCAACCGTCATATTCGAGGCTTCGTTCAAATCAAACATATGAATTTGTAATTCATCCGAAGCATTACCATTAAAAATCCAATCCGTTGAATAATGGATATGGTTACTTTCTTCCGTTGTTTTGGTAATTTGGTAAGAAAGAACCACGTTATATAAATTCGGAATGGAAGCATCTCTTTTTCGGATATCCTCCAAAACGGTTTGGTAAGAATAACGTTGATGTCTAAAAATGGACATGGTATCAACACTAATGTGTTTTGCAAAATCCACAAAAGAAACTTGCTCATTTACTGCTACGCGTAAAGGCGCAACGTTAATAAACATACCCATTGTATGTTTTTGGTCAAAATTGGTACGATTTAAGATTGGCGTACCAATCACAAAATCAGATAAATTGCTAACGCGCGAAACATAAAACGAATACACGGCAATAAAAAAGTTATAAACCGAAATCTTATGCGAGTCGCAAAAAGCACGAACCTCTGCTAAATCCTCGGCAGAGAAAGAAAACTTTGCACGAGCTCCTGCACAAGTAATCTCTTTTTCCTTTGCTTGACGCACACTAAGAGAAGCAATCTCTGGAATGGTTTGAAATTGCGTATCCCAATATAATTTATCCTTTTGGTATTTATCACTTTGTAAATAGGTTTCCTCCGCTTGGATATAATCCAAGTAAGAAGGATAATTTTTTTCGATATAAGTTCCAGAAAGCAATTCGGAATAAATGGTGGTTACTTCTTTAGCAATTAACCCCAAAGACCAAGAGTCCCCGAATGAAATGGTGGACATTTACAATAAAACCACCAGAGCCATCTGGAAGTCTAAAAAACAAGAATTGAAACAAATACTGACTTGTCTGAATAAAAGGAGTATTTGCCATTTCCAGTGCTTTCTTTTCTAAATCCTCTTTAGACGCAAGGTCTACTAGAGCAATGGGAAAAGGCTCGAAACTGCGAACAAATTGTGAAACAGAATTGCCATCTTCCGCTAGCCTGAAACGCATTGCATCATTACTTTTTACCATTTCGTAAATTGCCTTTTGCAAAACATCAAAATTCACAACATCTGTGATAAAAGTATAACCACAAATGGTATTGATAGCCGTATTTGCAAAGTATTGCTCCGTTGCATAAATCGATTTTTGTGGAGCAGTCAAAGGGTAAAAATTCTCTTTCATAGGATCCTCCTAATTCAACATCCGTAATTGGACAAAAGTCCTAATAATACACACTAATTATAACTGAAAACCGCAGAAATAAAACGATTTTCGCCAAATGTTACCAAAAAGAAATGTGTTTGTAATGAGAATGTAACAAAAGACGCGAATTTCAAAAAAAGGTTGCGCAAAAAGTACTTTTTCGATAGAATAAAAATAGAAAAAATAAAACAGGAAGGTGAAAAAATGAAAGATAAAAGAGCCTCTTATGAAGCAGAACCAATTCGAGATTTTCGAGAACTCATTGCTAGAACTGAAAAAGTAGACCCAAGCCACATTGCCTACAAATACAAAATCAAATACGACAAAGAAAACATAGAATATGTGTGCAAAACCTACTCCACTTTCAAAAAAGATATTGAAGCACTTAGCACCAGTCTTCTTGACTTAGGCTTGCAAGGTAAAAAAATTGCCTTGATTAGTAGTAATCGATATGAATGGTGTACGACTTATCTTGCTGTTACAACCGGTGATATGATCATTGTTCCATTAGATAAAGCCTTGCCAGAAAATGAATTGCAATCCTTACTTCAAAGAAGCGGAGCAGAAGCGGTAGTATGTGAAGCAAAATATATTTCAGCTATCAAAAATACAAAAGATAGCCAATTAAAACATATTATCGTCATGGACGAAACCACAGAAGCAGACTGTATTTCCTATGAAGAACTACGATTAAGAGGAAGAAAGATGCGTAAAGACGGAAACCGAGCATATGAAGCAATAACCATCGACCCAGAAAAAATATCCATCATTCTCTTTACTTCAGGAACCACAAGCACACCAAAAGGGGTTATGCTATCCCAAAGAAATATTTGCTCCAATGTACAGGCAATCGGTATGTATTCTCGTATGTTACCAACCGATACTCTACTTTCCATCTTGCCAATTCATCATACCTTAGAATGTACCATAACCTTCTTAGTTGGAACCTACTTCCGCTCCACGATTGCCTTTTGTGAAGGTCTAAAAAGTATTCCCAAAAATATGCAAGAATTCCAAGTAAGTGCATTTATTGGCGTGCCACTCATCTTAGAAAGTATGCACAAAAAAATCTGGAAAGGGATTGAAGAACAAGGCAAAACCAAGTTAATCAAATTCATGATTGGATTAACTAAAATATTAGCCAAACTCGGAATTGATATCCGAAGAAAAGTATTCAAACCAATTCTAGACCAATTAGGCGGGTATTTGCGAATTGTCTTTGTCGGAGCGGCACCACTCGATAAAAAGATTATCCAAGGCTTTAACGATTTCGGAATTGAATTAGTACAAGGCTATGGACTAACCGAAACCTCGCCTGTTGTTTCTTGCGAAAGCGATACCAAGAAAAAGCCAGGTTCGATTGGATTTCCGCTATCCAATTTGGAATTAAAAATTGTGGACCCAGACAGTGATGGCGTAGGAGAAATTACAGTCAAGGGACCAAGTGTTATGCTCGGCTATTATAAAAACGAAGAAGCCACGAAAAAAGCAATGCAAGATGGATGGTTTTCAACAGGAGACTTTGGCTACTTAGATAAAAAAGGATATCTATACATCTCCGGCAGAAAAAGCGATATCATTGTTTTGAAAAACGGAAAAAATATTTACCCACAAGAATTAGAATTTTTAATCAATAAACTAGACATGGTAGAAGAAAGTATGGTATTTGCACGAAATCGAAATTCGATGGATACCAGTTTATGTGCGAAAATTGTATGCAGTGAAAATGCACTCGAAGGAAAAACGCAAGAAGAGAAAAAAGAAATGGTATGGAAAGAAGTGCAAAAAATCAATGAAACGCTACCAGCTGTAAAGCATATTAAAGAAGTCATTATTTCAGAAGAACCACTTGCTAAAACCACGACACAAAAAGTAAAAAGATATGTAGAAATCCAAAAAACAAAATAAAGAAAGAAAAGTATATAAGCCAAAACTTATATACTTTTTTGTTTAGAACCAAAAAAAGATGGCAAGAATACGATTAAAGGAGAAAATATGGAATATTATCATATCTCGAAAAAGCAAGCCATCTTAAAAATCATAATCGCAATCTGTATTTTAGGTGTAGGATTTGGAACTTTTGTGGTTAGTTATTTAGCCTTTGACGAAATCGAAAAAGAAGAAATGAGTGTGGTTCGAGGAATACGAACCAGTGCAACGATACAGCAAGCAGATCGAAAAGAAGAAACCACTATCCAAGAAAAAATTGAACAAATTAACCATGCTGTTGTTGGAATCTCAAAATTGAGAAATACGGAGAGCACCATTTTTCGTACAGAAAGCACAAGTGAATTAGGGCTAGGAAGCGGAATTTTAGTATCCGAAAAAGGATATATTCTAACCAATGCCCATGTAGCAGGAGAAAAATATAGTAATTGCTATGTAACATTGGATTTAGGAAATCAATATAAAGCAGATGTCATTTGGTCGGACAACAACCTCGATTTAGCCATCTTGAAAATTAGTGGAGGACTATTTCCTTATGCACAAATTGGAAATTCGGAAGAAATAAAAATCGCAAGCGAAGTATATGCGATTGGAAACCCGATTGGCTACGAATTTCAAAAAACGGTTACCAAAGGAATTGTAAGTGCGAAAGACCGAACCATTAAATTCACTGAAAATAACCAAGAAATCTATATGAGCAATTTAATTCAAACGGATGCGACCATCAATCCAGGCAATAGCGGAGGACCGCTTATCAATGCAAATGGAGAAGTGGTTGGAATTAACACGATAAAAATAACGTCAGCAGAAGGAATTGGCTTTGCTGTGCCAATCAACTTGGTAAAGCCAATTTTAGCAAAATTAGAGCAAACCAATCAATTTGAAGAAGCAAGCCTTGGCATTTTTGCCTTTGATAAAAATGTGCTTCCCTATTTAGAGGAAGAACTAAACTGGCAAGCCGGAATTTATGTAGAAAATGTTATAGCAGGCTCAGCAGCAGAAAAAGCAGGAATTTTCAAAAAAGATGTCATTACTCACATTGACGGAAAAGAAATGCAAAAAATGTGCCACTTACGTGAATATATCTACACAAAAAATCCGGGAGATACCATAACCATAAAACTATTACGAAGAAATACAGAAAAAGAAATATCCGTAACACTCGAAAAAAAACAATAGAAAAAGCCTAGTACAAGCGTGTACTGGGCTTTTGGTAATTTTACTCTAAAGATTTGCAAGTGCTAAGATAAGTATAAGGCTAAGATAAATAAATACGAAAACAGATAACCCTACAATCCCGGTAACCATACCTGCTTTTCCTAACTTACTACCTACTTTGTGAATGGATTTCACACCAAAAACGATTGCTAAAATACCAGTCGGCAAAGTAAGATACCAAAATAGAGCAGTTAAAATTGAGATAATACCAAGAACAAGAGAAGCAATCCCCATCGCAGATTGATTTGCATTATTTTTTTCCATTGTAAATTCCTCCTTTTAAGAATGGTTGGAACGAGCCGAAAATACAAGCTCATTCTTTAATGTAAGAGAATCTAAATCATTTACCTTAATACCATTTTCCGAAACTGTAAACAAATCTTGGCCGATATATAATCCACGTAATAATTTTGAATTGTTACGCCAGTAATTTCTGGTAGTGGTTTTTTCATGTGTAATAACACCTTTTAAGGTAAAGCCTTCTTGCAGATTGATACGGTAAACAGCATAACCCTCTGAAATGTAAGGTTTTGCATAGTTGGTGTAAGACTGAACAACAGAAGCGTAACTGGTAGCTGATGAAGAAATACAAAAATCCTCTGCAAAATTGTTAATTGGAATTGCAATCAATTCTTTTTCTTTTGAGAACAGTAAAGCCTTTGGATTGGTTAAAATAGCAGAAGTTGTGCGACGGTCGCCAATGATGGTACTCGAAACTTGAACCGGGTTTGTTACATCGGAAACATCAAACAAAGCCATTTTCATACCAACAATCGTAGAGGTTGTACGAAGCACTTTTCCATTGGCATCACGAACCACATTTTCCTGTGTTTCCATTCCAATTCCAATGATATGGTTCTCGTCATAAGGATGAAGATAAGTACTATATCCAGGAATTTTTAATTCGCCAAGAGCACGAGGATGAGTAGGGTCAGATAAATCTACGACATACAATGGATCCACCGTTTGGTAAGTAACAAGATATGCTTTATCTCCCATAAAACGAGAAGAATACATCGTTTCGCCTCTTGCTAAATCAGGCGTTTTGCCAATTTCCTTCAAGTTTTCGTCCAAGATAACAATACGAGAACCTTGGAAATCATATAAAGCCAATCTTAATTGACCATTATGCTCGTCAAAAGAATATTGATTGATGGTCTTTCCTTCCACTTTTCCCTGTGCGGCAAAGGAAATGGAGCCATCTTCTAAAATCTTAAACTTCGATACTTTTGTGATGGAACGACTGGTATATAAATCATCGGAGTTATACACAAAAGGACCGATTGCTCCTTTCAACCCAAAAAGAGAAGAAATTGGTGGAGCATAATTTCCATACTCATAATCTTGGTCAAACAAATAAATATTGTGTTCAGACACATACGAATTAGAAATGTCTAAGAAATACGAATTTAGATGGATATTCTCTGTTGGCTTGGTTAAATCCACCATGGATATAAGGGTTTGCTTACGAGAAGGAACGTCCGTAAAGTACTGCATATGATTTAATGGGATTTCTCGAGAAGCAAAATCTTCTGTGTAATGAATCAATATTTTTCCATCCTCTTTGTGAAGATAGCCAGATGAGATTACATAGAGTTTGTTATTCATATAGCGTGAAGTATAGTATGGGGCATATAACGTAAAACTTTTCACAAGACTAGGTTTTTCTTTGTTATGAATATCATAGATACGAACCGAAGTAGCAGTTTGGCTACGAGCGGAAGTATCCGAAGAAATAACCACCAAATGATTTCCGGCTAAAATTAAATCCTCTGGTGCTACTGTGCTATTCGATGAAATGCGAGAAACCACTTGTAAATTCTCTGGATTGCGCACATCCGTAATCATAACGTCTGTACCAGAGAGCGAGTAAATATAATCGCCATCAGTTTTGGTAATATCTGCTTCATCCACATTTTCTACTTGGATATTGGTTTTCGAAAAGTCTTTTGAAGTAGAACTTTCTACACCAGAAATCGAACTTGGACCAATGGTGCTAGAAGTCGCATCATTGACAGCCATGTCAATCGAAGAACCCGCAAGAGGACTTGGAATTTGTGCTAAAAAGGAAAAAGGCATACCAAAAACATAAGTCCAAAACTCTTTGGTTGCAGTTTGTTTCCCCTCATAAACTTTTTCCAATTCTTTTTGCGAACGAATTGTTTTTAATTCGCTTTTTGGCTCACGAAAGACGAAAAAGACGCCCAAAGCCACAAGGAGAATAGCCAAGATAAGAAGCGGAATTACAAGAAAACGAATTTTTTTCTTTTTCAATCAAATAACCTCCTTTATTTTTTTCTTAATCCTATCATAAGACAGCGAAAAACACAACAAAAGATACAAAAACGAAACAATCCATAAACAACTCCGAAACAACTCCGTGCTAAGGTAAAAACAATACAAAAGTGGTAGGAGGAAAAAGTATGGAATTTATAGCAAATCCGGGAAAGAAGATAGAAATTCAAGCAAATGGTAAAACCTATCTAAGGCATGCTATTCAAACGAGATTTATTACCCAAAACGACAACTATATCGATGTGGTAGCAGAATATGCAGGAGCCCTTTATGAAGAGGGAGATATTTTATCCATTAGCGAGAAAATTATTAGCATTTGTCAAAATCGTATTGTCAAACGAGAAGAATTGAAGGTTGGATTTTGGGCAAAGTTTTTATCCAAATTTGCAAGCCATCCAAGCACTGGAATTGGAGTGGGCGAAAGTATTAAAATGCAATATGCTATTAACAAAGTAGGACTTTTGAAAGTGCTATGGGCAAGTATTGCCAGTGGTATTACCAAATTATTCGGAAAAAAAGGCGTATTCTATGAAATTGTAGGACAAGAAGTGAGCGGACTAGATGGCTTTTATGGACATGTTTGGAAAGAATATGAAGACATTGGAATAGAATTACCAGAAAATCCAGACGGAGTATGCAATGAAATTGAACAAAAATTAGGAATTTCTTGTATGATTGTAGACTCGAATGATTTAGGACAAGAAATTTTAGGAAAATCCGATGGAATTTTTTTAACCAAAGAAGAACTAAAAGGACTTATCAAAGATAACCCAGCAGGGCAAGGACAAGAAAGAACCCCTATGATTCTAATTCGAGAAAAAAATCATTCTAACAAGAATGATTTTCTACAGAAAGGTTTTTAGTTATGGTCAAGGCGACGGGAATCGAACCCACGACCTTATGGTCCCGAACCATACGCGCTACCAACTGCGCTACGCCTTGCTATACCAATGAAGATTGTATGATAAATCCGTTCAAAAGTCAATGTGAAAATATCGAAAATACAAGAGAAACTATGAAAAATCCTTTTTCTGTGATATAATAGCAAACGTTACACAAGTAAAATAACGGAAGAATTTTCCGGAAAGAAAGGAGCCTAGAGTTTATCCCAGCATTCCAAAAAATCGAAAAAAATAGGAGAAAAAGAAATGGAAAGACATCGGAAACAAAACAACACAGCCATTTGGGTTTGGCTTGCCATAGCCCTTTTGGTAGCAGGCGCATCCATTAGCAAAACCTCCCAAAAAAGTAGAGCAACCGTGCAAGACGGACATATTACTCGGTCCTGTGAGCAACTTTTGAAGTTTCTGGACCAAGACCCAGCAGACATTACGGCACAGCCCTATACAGAGCATATCCCGAAGCAAATTCAGCAAGACATCGATGCAATGCTCAATTCAGAAGAAGACTTAGACATTGTGTATACCGCCCAAGGTAGAGAAGTCATCCGCATTGAAAAAAATGTGGAGGGCTATTCGGAAATCATTGTTACGGTCAAAAAAATGGCACAAGACTACTACGCAGGGTTGGAAGACAGTTTTATAAGCAACCTGTCCTTCTACCGAAATGGCGATAGTATTGTTATCTACGGCTCAGAAGGTATCAACCGTTGCTTAGGGCGAGTTGCTGTTGAGGCGGATACCGGCTTCTATGATGGGCGTAACTTCTTTTGGGGAGAGTACATCGACCTATTCGGAATCGAGTTGGACTATCAAGAAATTCGCCCCTATGGCGGAGATATGACATTTCTTCAGGTAGGCAACCAATTCATGTTCTACCGCAACGGACAACAAGTTGGAGAAGGGGAAAGCCTATCCGAAGGAACGATAGAGGAAGTAAATTTCTACTATATCTTAAATAATTGGAATGACCTGTATTATCTCTACTACTGTCCAAACACAGAAGCACCGTGGATACGTCTGGTTAAGGTAGATAACAATGTCCAGATAGCAGAAGACTGCTTTGTAAGAGGAGAGGAAAACCTTAAGTATCAAATCTACTGGAAAGACGGCAAGCGCTATGCGGGCATATCCAATCCCAAATTGGAAAAGACCTATGGACAGAACTTCGGACGGAGCCGAGATGCAATCAGCCAAGAGGAGTTGGATTTCAACATTGAAGTAGTGGAGCTGTCCAAGGAAAACATCTCGAAAATCGTTATTCAAAAACGAGATGTCAGCACCTATAGTACGGAGCGATACGATTGGTACTTGTGCTACTGCTACGAAGCCAATAGCCAGACCATTTACGAAACACAACGCATTGATGGGTTGGACAGCTACTTGTATGGCAGAATTCCTGGCGGAGTTTTGGAAAAGTACGAGGGAATGGAGATTACCATAGAACAAGTAGAACAGGTAATCGAAGAACTGAAGCAAATTTACTTAAAATATGAGGAGAAATTCTATGAAGAGGAGCCCCCATTGGGGGCTCCTCTGGCATCTATTTTACAGAAATGATAAGAAAATTACTGATAAAATGAATGTCTTTTTACAAATAAGAATACACATAAAAGAATAGAAAAACCACTTTCTCATCACTCTTTAGTTGAAAAACAAAAATAGCAAAGCATTTAATGCCTTGCTATTCAAGCAGTTTATTATAGTTACAAATGGTCGAGGCGACCATTGCTAATTATCTAAAAAGCAGAGTAGATAAGTGTTCGTAAAAAAAAAAGGAGAGTTAATCAGTTGTAAACTATTATGCTTTAATTAGATAATGTAATAAAGAACAAATATAGGAAGGCTCTTTGTAGAAAAATTTGACGAAGAAGCCGAAAAATTACCCCCATAATTCATTAAGGTGGGTAATTTTTTATCACTGGAATTGTGTAGCAATTCTAGTGATAGAATAGCGATATCTAAAAAAGGAAAGGAGTTGAAAGAGTAGAAAAATAGGACTATGCGAAAGGGGTGCAGGGGCGTTTTGCCCCGCCACCGCAGAACACTTTTGAAAAAAGTGTTCTAGTGTGTTAGAACACCTTGTCGTAAGTGTTTTTTTAGAAATTTCAAGGGAGGTTTTGTATGAGTTACGCTATCGTAAGAAATGCTAATTATAAATTGAGCAACTTAGCAGGAATATATCGCCACAACGAAAGAAAAAATACAAACTATTCCAACCAAGATATAGATAAAAAGAAATCAAAAGAAAACTACTCTTTGAAAAGAGCGACAACCACCTATGAAAAGTTATTTAAGGATATAAAAGAAAAGTACCATTTGAAAGGACAAATAAAGAAAGTTAGTAATGTCGTATGCGAATATATTATAACGTCAGATAAAGAGTTCTTTGAGCAAATTGGCACAGAAGAAACAAAGAGATTTTTTGAAACAGCCTATTCGTTTGTCTGCAACTATAAAAATTTAGGAGAACAATACATATTATCAGCAAAAGTACATATGGACGAACGCACTCCACATATGCACTTGACTTTTTTACCTGTGGTTCATACGAAAGATAAAAAGGGAAATCCAATAGATAAATTAGCGTGTAGTGAATTTTGGAAAGGAAAAAATAGTTACAGGGATTTACAAGATGCCTTTTATCAATATATGGTAGAACAAGGCTTTGAACTAGAAAGAGGAAAAGAAAATGCAGAACATCTAACAGTAGAAAAATTGAAGAGTGTAACTGGCTATGAACAAATGAAAGAGAAAATCGAAAATACACCAATTAAAGAAAGTCAGTCGAACTCACTAGAAGAAGTTAGAGCAGAAAATCAAAGATTAGTAGAACATTGCAATCAATTAAGAGAATATTGTATTCGCTCTGCAAACACTTTTGAAAAATGTAATGATTATGAAAGCAAGATAGAAAAAATGGAAAAAGAAAATATGGACCTAAAAAGCAAGATAAAGAAATTGCAAATGCACATTAAAGAATTATATTATACAATGGAGAACACCTTTAATATATCAAAAGAAAAGTTATTGAGATTATTAGAAAAGATACGCTAAGCAAAAAGGTATCTAGCAGATTTTTCACTGCTAGATACCTTTTGTTTAGTAAGGCTAATTCTTGTAAATACGATTTAATGTATTGAGTAATAGAATAGTCAGATGTTTCGGCGTAAGAAAGAACTGGTCAAAATCCATATGAAAAATGTCTTTGAAATTTCTTTTTGCAAGTGATATATTGATAGAATGGACAGCACTGTATATATTGCTTGTTATCTTTTCGATTGTAAGGTTTTCTTGCTTTCCAAGTAAAATGATTAAGTCTTGGTACTTTATATC
>Ga0073906_1001115_pt1 | contig 44137 bp, 39 predicted proteins | sample Inofromicrocosms_FD_65485 | JGI IMG/M metagenome (GOLD analysis project Ga0073906, IMG submission 65485) | Mouse cecum microbial communities from Vienna, Austria - Inoculum for glucosamine and mucus D2O microcosms | ecosystem: Host-associated > Mammals > Digestive system > Large intestine >...
GTTTCCGTTGGGCACTAGGCCATGAGGGCAGCCCTATTAAGAAGCAAGAAAAAGTTGAAGCACCTTCAACTGATAAGCTTACTAGTGCAACCCCTGAGAAAAAAATAATAAAACAAATGAGCGAATCCCAAAAACTTGCACATCGAAAAAATATACAAAACTCTACCAGAACCGCTAATACTGGAGTTCTGAAACAGTTGTAATTTTTTGTTAAGATTTATGATAGTGCGCGAAGCGAATGCTTCGCGCACTATTGCTTTTTTATTTTTTATGTGTATAATTTTGGTGTGGATGAGGGTTTACGAGAAGGTGCTCGTAATGAAAGTTATTCCCTTGTTACATAAAGGAAAGAGATATACTCTTAGATGAGTAAAACGGAATTTAACTACAAGTTTATAAAAGACCAGGCAAGTGCGGGAAGCTGGCGAAGGGGTTACGAATACCATACAAAAGATATGGTGTTTGATAATTATCCTGAAAAGAATTTCTATATGGGTAAAGTTAAAGGGAATTTTCAGGATCATTATAATACGGACTTAATTTTCAAAAAAAATAAAGTCGAAGCAAGATGTAATTGCCCGCTAAAAGAAGAATGGTGTAAGCATGCTGTTGCGGTTGCCTTAAAAGCAATTGATGAACACGCATACGAAGATTGGCTTGAAACTAAATTCGGAATGGAGTTTGAATTCCCGGATGAAAATACCGCTCTAAAAGAAGAACCGCAGGGAAGTTATATTTTTCATTTTAATCCGAAACGAAAAGCAAATTTCTTTTCAATTTTAGTTCGTTCACGTGAAAACGGTAAAATTGTCCGCCAAATCGAACCGATTCTTAAGGCTGTTATTGAAGCTCAAAAACAAGATAAAAATTTCGAACTTAATAATTCGCAAAAAGTTGAACTTTTAATATTCCAACAGTTATTAAAAATTTCAAGACAGGATAAAAAAGCAGGGTGGTACGATATTCCTATTGCAAAGTTTGGTCCGATGTTTTCACTTTTGGCTAAAGCCGATGAAGTTTTGGATGAAAAAACAAAAGATAGGCTTAAGTTTACTGATGAAGAATGGAAGCTTGTTTTATACGTAAATACATCAAATACAGCAGGAACGCTTTTGTTATCGCTAGAATGGCAAAGACCGGATAGTGATGATGTTTATCCGTTTGAAGAAGTAAGATATTTCTCAAGACATTTGAAATGGGGAAGATATAAAAATATTATTTTCCCGACAAATATTGCAATTCAAAATGTTCCGCAAAATATTATCAAAGCTTCATTTACGGATTTAAAAGATTCAGAAGGCGGAAAATTTATTTACGAAGATTTACCAAAATTACAGCAGGTTATGGATGTTGTTGTTGATGAAAAAATTTCGAAACTTATGCTTGAACAGCGTCCGCCAATAAATATTGTAACTATGGGTATTGATTATGACCAGTCATTAAAAGCTTCTTTGGATTTTGAATATGACGGTGTTAGAGTTCCTTATTCAAAATCTTCAAATGATAAAGTCCAATATATTACTGTTAAAAAACCGGATGAAGACTTAATTTACTGGGTTAAACGTAATTTAAAACACGAAAACGAAGCTTATGCAATGCTTCTTGCCTGCAAATTCGTGCCAATGCAAACAAATAATCTTGCACTGGAAAAAGAAAACGCTATTGATTTTTATAACTATTATTTAAAACAAGCTGGCGAAGGTTGGAAGTTTGAAGAAAAAGATGATATGTCATTCTTTAAATTGATGGAAAATCCGTTCAAACTATGTGCAAAAATCGACTTTTCTGATGAGCAGCCTGATAGTTTTGATATAAGTATTTATGGGCAGGCAGGCGATGAAATCATTGATTTTGATGAAATTTACGATACTATTCAAAGCGGTGAAAAGTATGCACGTATCAGAAGTTTAGGGTTTGTTGAATATCCTGCGCAAAATATTTATTCAATGATGCGCTCATTTAACTCTTTTGATGTTTACAGAAATCCTGATAACAGATTTACCGTTAAAACATACCGTGCAGGGCTTATTAACGAGCTTAAAAACCTTAATGTTGAATTGATTTTAAGTGACAGATTTAAAACTTTCTGGGAACAAATGTCAACTTTCTCAACATCAGAAGATTTAACCCTGCCAACAGGAATTAATGCTGAATTCCGTGAATATCAGATGAAAGGTTTCGGATGGCTCTGGTTTATGTATAAGTACGGACTTAACGGAATTTTGGCTGATGATATGGGGCTTGGTAAAACTTTACAGGCTTTAACCGTTCTTCAAAAAGCTAAAGAAGAAGATGGTCCGATGCCGACACTTGTTATCGCTCCGACTACCGTCGTGTTTAACTGGGAATCAGAAATCCAAAAATTTGCGCCAACTCTTTCTTGTTTGAAACTTCAAGGCGGCGAACGTAAACAATTTTTCAAAAAAATTCCTGAATATGATGTTGTAATTACAAGTTATGCGCTTTTAAGACGTGATATTGCAAAATTAAAAGATATTAATTTCAGATATGTAATTTTAGATGAATCTCAGAATATCAAAAACGCAACATCTCAAACCGCGCAAGCTGTTAAACAATTAAATTCGCAGCATAAACTTGCGCTGTCAGGTACACCGATTGAAAATAAACTTGAAGAGTTATGGTCAGTATTTGACTTCTTAATGCCGGGATTTTTATTCAGTATGGCTGATTTTAATTCACGATACGTTAATCCTATTATGGAACGTCAGGATAAAATTGTTGAAAAACGTCTTAAATTACAAATTTATCCGTTTATCTTGCGCCGTATGAAACGTGATGTTGCAAAAGATCTTCCTGATAAAGTTGAAAACATTGCATACTGCGAACTTACAGATGAACAAAGAGATTTCTACTTACAGGTTCTTGATTCAACAAAAGAAGAACTATTCAAGTCAATTGAACAAAATGGACTTGAAAAGAGTAGATTGTCTATTTTCTCAGCGCTTCTTCGTATGCGTCAAATCTGCTGTCACCCGAGACTTTATGACAAAGATAATGTTAAAAATGTTATATCTTCAGGTAAATTTGAAAAACTTAAAGCTATGCTTGAAGAAATTATCGCTGAAAAACACCGCATTCTTTTATTCAGCCAATTTGTTGATATGTTAGATATTGTCAAAGCTTGGCTTGATAAATCAGGAATTAAGTATGAATATTTAACCGGTAAAACAAAAGATCGTCAGGGTGCTGTCGAAAGATTCAATAATGACCCTACAATCCCGATTTTCTTAATCAGTTTGAAGGCGGGTGGTACAGGTTTGAACTTAACAGGTGCGGATTACGTAATCCATTACGATCCTTGGTGGAACCCTGCAGTTGAAGATCAAGCTACAGACCGGGCTTATCGTATCGGACAGACTAAAAAAGTATTTGTTTACAGGCTTATTACTAAAAATACTGTGGAAGAAAAGATTCAGAAACTTAAAACCGTTAAACGAAATCTTGTTGATAGCGTAATTTCAGTTGACAGAAATATTACAAAATCGCTTACAATGGATGATATTCGTGAAATCTTTTCAGTTGACTAAGGGGTAAATGTTGCTACCAATTATAACCTCAAGTAAGTAACATTATTCAGCTCCGCAGGGTCTTCGACCTGACTGGGTAATATGCTACCATTATAATCTAAAGTAAGTGAGGTTATTTAGCTTCACAGAGGATTTTGCTCTAACGGGCAGGGGTACTGCCAGTTATTTCAAAGTCATCTTAATTGCAGAGTATGTGCAGGTTTATTCTGGCAGGACAATTTTAGCTTCTACGTTTTTGGCTGCTTCTATACTGTTATTAAAACTGTTTAAAAGCTCTGCTGCAGTGTGTGGGTTGTAAAATTTGCCGCTTGTTACAAGAGCTGTGCATTCTAATTGCTGCAGGTCATCAGAATCACTGACATTGAATGCGATAACATCAATTGATATGTCTCGTCTGATTTTTATAAGGTTCATTACAAAAGTACATGGACTTTCGTCACAATTTTCACCGCCATCTGTAAGTAATATTATATGTTTTTTTCCTGAATACCCCATAAAATCATATTTTACAGCCTGTTTTAGTGAATATGTAATCGGAGTCATTCCACGAGGTTTGGTTTTTGCTAACGATTGTTCTACATATGAGGTATTATTTTTCATTATCGGGCTGATTAGTGTTGATGCACGACAAGCTTCAACCGGAGTGAACCCCATTCTGTGCCCGTAAACTCTTAAACCAACCCAGGCATTAGGGTTTATTTTGGGTAAAATTTGTTTCATTGTGTCAAGCATCATATCGACTTTTCGTGACCCCTCAAGCGGTTCTGTCATGCTGTTTGAAAAATCAAGAATAAAAAGTATTCTTTCCCCTTCATCAGTTGGAAAATTTTTTGTAAACCCGCTGTCTGGTGTGTGAAGTCCGTATTGAGAACAAATCGCTGGTATAGAAAATAATGATAAAACTGACAAAATTAATAAAACTTTTTTCATACACAGAGTTTAAAGAGATTTTTTGTAAATTTAAATTACCTTATTTTCTAATAATTTGATTTAAAGTTTTGGTTGAAATATTATTAAACATATAAAGGAATAAGGGATATGGAAGCAAGCAGAAAAATTATAAAACAAGCAGAAAAAGAATTACGTGAACAATTCGAAATTATTGAAGAAATAAGAGATTATAATCAGGAAAAAGTCTTGAACGCTTTTATTGACAATAAAGTTGCACCGGAACATTTTTATACAGTATCGGGCTACGGACATGACGATTTAGGACGAGAAGTTTTAGATAAAGTTTTCGCGCAAGTTTTTAAAACTGAAAAAGCACTTGTTAGAATTCACTTTGCTTCAGGAACTCATACGCTTGCCTGTGCTTTGTTTGGAAACCTTAAATATGGCGACAAACTTCTTTCTGTTGCGGGTACTCCATATGATACTATGCAAGAAGTAATAGGAACAATGGGTGATGAAGAAACAAAACGAGCTTCCCTTATCGGTAACGGAGTTTTATATGATGAAGTTCCTTTGATTGATGGTATGGATGTTGATTTTGAAAAATTAGAAGAAATGGTTGATGAAACCACAACTATAGTTTTAATTCAGCGTTCAAAAGGGTATTCTACAAGAAAATCTTTGACCATTGAAACAATTGAAAAAATTTGTAAAATTGTTAAATCAAAAAATCCTGAATGTATTTGTTTTGTTGATAATTGCTACGGTGAATTTGTTGATACCAAAGAACCAACAGAAGTCGGTGCGGATTTAATGGCAGGTTCATTAATTAAGAATGCAGGTGGCGGTATTGTTGAAGCCGGCGGGTATATTGCCGGAAAAGAACTTTATGTTGAACGTTCTGCAGTTCGTTTAACAGCACCTGGGATTGGTTCTGAAGGCGGAGCAATGTTTAATCAGCACAGATTGATGTTTCAGGGGTTATTTATGGCTCCTTCTGTTGTCGCAGATGCCGTTAAGGGTGCGGTTCTTGCATCTAAAATCTTTGATAAAATCGGTTACGATTCTTCTCCGAAGTATTATGAAAAACGTACTGATATTATTCAGAATATAACATTTGGCGCACCTGAACCATTAGAACAATTTTGCCGGACTATTCAGTCGCTTTCACCTGTTAACGGGTATGTTACACCTATTCCCGAGTATATTCCGGGGTATGAAGATCAGGTTATTATGGCAGGAGGTACGTTTATCGAGGGTTCAACTATAGAACTATCAGCAGACGGACCGATGCGCGAACCTTATGTTGCATATATGCAGGGCGGCTTGAATTATTCTCACGTTAAGATTGCTTTAACAAAGTTTTTAAGTAACCTTTCAAATTTGTAACGAATTCTTAATTTTAAAAATTCGCTTGTTCTAAAGTTTTAGCAAAAATATCATACAAAAGACTATATTTTTTTCTGATTATATGATACAATGTTAAAGCACAATATGTGTACATGAAAAATTTAGTGTAATGAAGTTATAAAAGAAGAGAGGTAAATTATGGCATTACCAAATGTAGCATATTTTTCAATGGAAATAGCTATGGACCAATCTTTAAGCACCTATTCTGGTGGTTTAGGATTTTTAGCAGGTTCTCATATGCTTTCTGCGGGTTATCTGCAAATGCCTATGGTCGGGGTTACTATGTTATGGTCTTATGGTTATTATGATCAACGAATTGACCATGCCGGTAACGTTGAAGTTGCATATATTAGAAAATATTACGATTTCTTGACTGATACAGGTGTTCAAACAGAAGTTGATATTTTTGGTGAAAAAGTTAAAGTTAAAGCATTTTTAGTACAGCCTGAATTATTCGGTACTTGTCCTGTTTATTTATTAACAACAGATATTGAAGGCAATAGTGACTGGGCTAAAAGTATTTCTTACAAACTTTATGACGGCAATGAAAAAATCAGAATTGCTCAAGAAACTGTTCTTGGTGTTGCAGGTGTAAGAATTCTTCAACAAGTTGGTTATAACTTTGATGTTATCCATATGAATGAAGGTCACGCACTTCCTGCTGCATTCGAATTATTAAGACAGTATAACGGTGATTTGAATGAAGTTAAACGCCGTACAGTATTTACAACTCACACTCCTGTAGCTGCAGGTAATGAAGTTCACTGGGTTGATACACTACTTGAAGGTGGATTCTTTGCCGGAGCATCTCGTGAAACAGCTGTTAATCTTGGCGGCGAAAACTTCTCTTTAACTGTTGCAGCTTTAAGAATGTCAAGAATTGCTAACGCTGTATCTCAATTACACGGTCTTGTTGCTAACAAGATGTGGGAATGGGTTGAAGGCAGATGCCCGATTCGTGCTATCACAAACGCTGTAAATCTTGAATACTGGCAAGATGAAAGAATTGCTGCCGTAAAAAATAATCCTCAAGGTTTATTAGATGTTAAACGCGAAATGAAAGCTGAATTGTTTAAGTATATTGCAAACGTTGCAGGTAAAAGATTTGATCCTGACGTATTAACAATTACCTGGGCTAGAAGATTCGCTGATTATAAACGTGCTTGGCTTATCCTTATGGATAAAGACAGAATCGGTAAATTGTTAGATGAAAACAAAGTTCAAATTATCTTTGCAGGAAAATTCCATCCGGATGATGTTATGGGCAGAGAAATGTTTAATAAATTATTAAACCGCTCTCACTCATTGAAAAATGTTGTTGTTCTTCCTGGTTATGAACTTCAATTGTCAGGCATGCTAAAACGTGGTTCTGATATCTGGTTAAATACTCCGTTAAGACCATTTGAAGCTTCAGGTACTTCAGGTATGTCTGCTAATATGAACGGTACATTACACTTATCTATCTTTGATGGTTGGACTGTTGAAGGTACATTTAGCGGAATTAACGGTTATGCTATTGAATATCCTGAAATCGATGATGAAATGTCTTGGGAAGAAAGACATTGGAAAGATCATAAATGCTTGATGAATATTATTGAAGAACAAATTGTTCCTACATATTATGAAAATAAAATGGAATGGGCAAGATTAATGAGACAAGCAATAAGAACATCTGAAGGTTACTTTAACTCAGACAGAATGGTTATTGAGTATTACAACAGATTGTATAAACCAATAGCTCACGATGGTGATTGTTCAGGTGAAGAAAAACAAGAAATGAAAATTACAGAAGCTCCGACATTTGATGCTTGGACATTCTCTAATATCAAATAAGTAATTTCAAAATTTTCAAAAAAGAGTCGGGAAACCGGCTCTTTTTTGATAAATTATGTTTCTCATAGTCTTGAAATTTATAGAGTTTTTCAAATATATTTAGCAATTTTATTTATGTTTTGTTTTATACAAAATATGCAAATAACATTTCAAAATATACCCCATCAAACGTTTTATAGTAAAAAATACTCCAGTTCAGACGGTCTTCGATTAAAACCACAGCTTAGCTGTGATACTGTAAATTTTACGGGGCACTGGGATTTTCTAAAACTATCAGATAAAACTATTTTTCAAAGAATCAAAGAAGTAACAAGTGATAGATGTAACTATATTGGTGAAGGCGGTCAAGCGCGAGTATATAGAATTCCAAATTCAAATTATTGCGTAAGAATAGAAAGGCATGATTCAGATTATAAGCCTATTCTAGATAGAAATATTACAGAATATGATAGAATAAATCACGTTGTCGCAAAATTTGGAAATGAATCATCAATTAGGCGATATATTGAAGGTGTTCCTGTTCTAACACCGAATACCCTCCCCCATGAAGGGCAAAAAATTGCGCAAGATATAGCACAAATGCCGGTTAAATCTTTTAAAGCTCTTTTACAACAAATATGTTATGCTTATGATAATGAGATGTTATTTGACTGTGCTTGGGGAAATGTTATTGTTAATCCGAAAGAAAATAAGCTCACAGCAATTGATTTTAATAAAAATATTTTTAATGAATCATTAAATCCGCTTAGTTACACATTTTCTGCTCTGACTCAAAAATATACTACTTCTGAACAAGCTAAAACTTACGGAAATAAAATTCTTAATGCAGTATTAGAAGAGTTTGAACCAGCTCATAAACCATTCTGGAATGTAACTTATTTTGATTTTTCATCATTGCTGAGGAATATTGTACATTCATCAGATTTTGGTAAAACTCCTCAATGCAGGTTCCTTGCTAAATATCTTGAAACACTTAAAGACTTAAAAGTTCAAGATATACGTGGAATAGACGTAACTAAACAACTTAACGGAATGTTAAAAATGGTGAAATCTTTAATAAATCAGACTTTGTAACTTAAGCTCTTGAAAAGACTTCAACATCAATATCATCAAAGGTATTTGTATTAAAATAAGCGCATGATGCAACCATAGAAGCATTATCAGTACAATATTTCATTATTGGTGCATAAACTTTATAACCTTCCTGTTCAAGTGCGAAAACTTTTTTGCGGATTTCAGAATTTGCAGCAACGCCGCCAGCGATAACTACTTGTTTATATCCGCGTTCTTGCAGTGCTTTTTTAAGTTTTTTTACTAAAGTTTTTGACACGCATTCTTGGAAACTTGCGCAAATATCATTTACCGGAAGTTCTTGCCCGTCAAATGATTTTACAAGGCGTAAAACAGCTGTTTTAAGCCCGCTAAAGCTAAAATTATAACCCTCAACTCTGCCTTCAGGAAGCTCAAATGCTTTAGGATTACCAACTTGAGCCAGTTTATCAAGTCTCGGCCCGCCCGGATATGGAAGCCCTATTAGTCTTGCAACTTTGTCATAAGCTTCACCGACAGCATCATCAATCGTTTCCCCGATAATTGTTTGTTTTGAATAGGATTCAACGTCAATAATTTGAGTATGACCTCCGCTGACCAGAAGTGCCATAAATGGTGGTTTTAATTCTGTATCAATGTAGTTTGCACAAAGATGAGCGTTTAAGTGATTAACTCCAATAAATGGTTTATCGTGAGTAAGTGCAAGGGTTTTTGCCGCATTAAGTCCTACAAGCAGACATCCGACAAGTCCCGGTCCTACGGTTCCGGCAAAAGCAGTAATCTCAGCAGGTGCTAATCCTGATTGATCAAAAGCTTCTTGAACAACAACATTTATAGCATCTAAATGCTCTCTTGCTGCAATCTCAGGAATTACTCCGCCGAATTTTTTGTGTGTTTTAATTTGAGATGCAACAATATTTGCAACAACTTCACGTCCGTTTTTAACAATAGCACAAGCAGTTTCATCACAGCTTGATTCAATTGCCATTATATAATTATCATAACCGCTGTCCGGTCCTATGTTTATAGATTTTTCGCTAAATAAAGTCTTCTTTTCCATAAAATTATATTACTACAAAGAATTTTATATTTCTACAATAATAAGCCTTGCAAAGCTGAGTTATTGTGAGTGTAGTATTCTACCCTGTCCGGTGAGGGGCAAAAAAAAACACTTTCTTGAAGAAAGTGTTTGGAATTTTTTTCAATTCCTCGTGTGTAGAAGGTTAGTGTGTAGTAGGTAGTGTATAATTTATGTCTCGTGTTTATTGTATTTTGTATTGCTTGCTTATCGCTTACATTTATATAAAGTATTTTTAAAGTATATAATTGCTATATCCTCTTTATCTTGTTACAAAAGTTAATATAGATTTCACATGTTCTTGTTATAATGGAAAAAAAGGATATGTAATGGAAATAAATAACAGAATTACCCCGAGGTTTGATCCTTCTTTTAATAGTATACAACGTTGCTGTAAGTTAGGTAGTTTTTCATACAATACTATTAAAGTGGCGCAAGTTGAAAATGCACTTGAAAATTCAAAAATTTTACAAAAATATTGTAGTGATAATGATATCCATATGATTATGTCTGCTGATAAATTGGGATATTGCTCAAGAAATCTCTGGTACGCTTCGCTTGATTTGAGGAAGATTTTTCCGAAACCTGAATTAAGTTTTTGGGGAAAAGTTGTAAATCTGTTTAAAAGAAAACCGAGTGAAGCTGTGGTTTTTCGTGCTTATGGCGATGACAAAACTATGGCTGTAAATAAATTGGTTGAGTTTATTGATTCTATAAAAAGTCAGCGTGATTTGAGACATTTTATAAGTTATCGAAAATATAATCCTGTAGAAATGGATAAATGCAGAACCTGCGGATGGAACTCTGAATATAGAGGATTTTAAAAATATATTGAACTGTCAAAAGGCTTTTATTCACATCATATTTACCTCTTGATTAGTTTTTTTGTTAGTGTTAACATCAATCATGTTATAGTAGTAAATTTTACAAGATAAGAAGGAGTAAATCTTATGTCAAAAGTAAAAGTAGCAATTAACGGTTTCGGTAGAATCGGCCGTAACACTTTAAGAGCAGCAATCAGAGAAGGTATCTTCGAAGAATTAGATTATGTTGCAATTAACGACCCTGGTTTAACACCTGCTAACGCAGCTCACGTTTTCAAATATGACTCAGTTATGGGTACATTTGACGGATGTGTTGAAGTTGCTGAAGATGGTTTAATCATCAACGGTCACAAAATTAAATTCTATGCTGAAAAAGATCCTGCAAATCTTCCTTGGAAAGATTTGGGTGTAGAAGTTGTTATTGAATCAACTGGTTTCTACACAGATGCTGAAAAAGCTAAAGCTCACATCGCAGCTGGTGCTAAAAAAGTTATCATTTCAGCTCCTGCTAAAAACGAAGACAAAACTATCGTTTTAGGCGTTAACGAAAATGAATACGATCCAGCTAACCACAACGTGATTTCAATGGCTTCTTGTACAACTAACTGCCTAGCTCCTGTAGCTAAAGTTATCAAAGAAAAATTTGGTATCGTTAAAGGTTTAATGACTACAGTTCACTCTTACACTGGCGACCAAAGAATCTTAGATGCAGGTCACAAAGATCCTCGTCGTGCTAGAGCTGGTGCTCTTAACATCGTTCCTACTACAACTGGTGCTGCTAAAGCTGTTGCTTTAGTTTTACCTGAATTAAAAGGAAAATTAGATGGTTTCGCTATGCGTGTTCCTACTCCAGACGTTTCTTTAGTTGACGTTGTATTTGAAACTGAAAAAGCAGTTACTGCTGAAGAAGTTAATGCAGCATTAAAAGAAGCAGCTGACGGTCACGTATTATGCTACTCTGAAGAACCATTAGTATCTTCAGATTACATCGGTTCAGCTCAATCTTCAACTGTTGACTCTCTATTAACAAAAGTTATGGGTGACAACATGGTTAAAGTTATTTCTTGGTACGATAACGAAATGGGTTATTCAACAAGACTTGCTGAAACTACAAAATTAGTTGCTTCTAAATTATAATATGTAATTTAGATATTCAATTAAAAGGACTGTACAAAATTAGTGCAGTCCTTTTTTTTAATTATGAACCATTCGCAATGTTTGGAGAAATCTAAGTTGAAATTGGTAAATGGTCTTAATGGACCCAATAAAGAAGTTGAATGTACAACAGGAAAGATATCTTATGATCTAAAAGAATCTTGTACTGTAAAAGGACGTGATGTAACAGATATTTATCCTTTTATTTTTTATGATTCAACAATTGAACCTTTAACTAATGCAGCTGATTATGTTTTAAAATCTGCAAAATAATTTACTTAACTACTTTATTCAATCCGTGCGGTTTATCAACGTTGCGGTGAAGTTTTAGTGCTGTTTCAAGAGCCAAAAGCTGAATTATTACAGCGATACAGAATGTTTTTACAATGGGTTTTTCGCATTCGATATTTAAGTTATAAGTTGATTTAACTTGATTAGTACGGTTTCCGATAATACAAATTGGCGGATTATAACTTGTTTTAATCTTATCAAGGTTTTTAATCGCTGTATAATTCATACTATCGTTTAAAATATAAGTTAAAACGGTATTTTTATTGTTTAGAACTGCAACGTGTCCGTGCATAAATTCGCCTAAGATTGCAGATGTTGTATTAAGATATGATGTTTCTTTTATCTTTAGTGAAGCTTCTTTTGCCAGAGCATAAGAATGACCGTCTGCAGTCATAATTATGTTTTTGTATTTTGATAAAAATCTTGCCAGATTTTTTATTTTTGGTTTTAATTCATATGTTGAATTGATATATGCCGGAACTGTTTTTAAATCTAAAATGTAATCATATATATCGATTCCTTTGTCTTGTGCGAATTTTAAAGCTAAAAGTGTAGAGCATAAAAGTTGTGAAATAAATGATTTTGTAGCTGCAATACTTTTTTCTTCTCCGGCAAGGCAGGCAACTTTATAATCTGAAGCATTCCAAATTGTTGAATTTTCTTTGTTTGTAATACAAAGAGTTTTTACGCCAAATTCTTTTGCTTTTTCTAATGCACTGTTTGTGTCAGTTGTTTCGCCGGATTGAGTTATAAAGATATATAAAATTCCGTCTTGATGTGCTATTGTTTCTTCCAGTAAAAATTCGCTTGAATAGACGGCGCGCGCTTCAATTTTTGATATTGAGCCGAATAATTCTGCTGCGTAGCGCGCGCAATGATATGATGACCCGCTTGCAACAATAATAATTCTATTGATAGAATTTGGGGTATCAATATTTATTGCGCCTTCTTTTGTAATATATGTATCTAAAATATCCTGTGAGATTTTAGATTGTTCTAAAATCTCACGTTCCATACAAGTTTTTTTTCTTTTGAAAAATAGCATAACAGCCTCGATTCGTTTAAGAATTACCCTAAAATACCTCTTAATAGTTCATTAACAGTTTTCGGGTTCGCTCTGCCTTTAGTTTCTTTCATCACCTGACCAACGAAGAAGCCTAATAAATTAGTTTTTCCGCCTTTATATGCTTCAACTTCTGCAGGGTGTGAATCAACTATTTTTTGAACTATTTCTTTAATAGCTCCGGTATCAGAAATTTGGCTTAAACCTTTTCTTTCAACTATTTCAGCTGCTTTTTCACCTTTTGTAAGCATATCTTCAACAAGAATTTGTTTACCGATGTTATTAGAAATGGTGCCTTTTTCGATTAAGCTGATAAGTTCAGCTAAGTTTTCAGGAGTCAATTTTGTATCGGTAATTTCGATATGATCTTCTTTTAGGAATGCTGCGATTTCACCCATAATGAAGTTTACAGCTGTTTTAGGGTTTGCTCCAAGTTCAAGAACTTTATCAAAGAATAGTGCAAGTCCCATTTGTTCAACAATTACGTTTGCATCGTATTCGCTTAAACCTAAACTTTGGTATCTTTCGCGTTTTTGAGATGGAAGTTCAGGCATTGTATCTTTAATATTTTGAACCCATTCTCTTGAAATTTGAAGCGGCATTAAATCCGGTTCAGGGAAATATCTGTAATCATGTGCGTCTTCTTTACCTCTCATTGAACGGGTTTCACGTGAATTGTCATCCCATAATCTTGTTTCTTGAACAACTTTTCCGCCTTCTTCAACGATATCAATTTGTCTGTCGATTTCGTATTCGATAGCTCTTTGAAGTGCAGAAAATGAGTTAACGTTTTTGATTTCTGCGCGAGTTCCGAATTCTTTAGAACCTTTTGGCATAATTGAAATATTAGCATCACATCTCATTGAGCCTTCTTCTAAGTTACCATCGCAAACGCCGATATAACGAACGATATTTCTAAGTTCTTCCATGTAGTTACGTGCTTCTTCAGAACTTCTCATGTCAGGTTCTGATACGATTTCCAAAAGCGGAGTTCCTGCGCGGTTAAGGTCAACAAGTGAATAGCTTGAACCCGCAAGTCCGTCAGCTCCGGCGTGAACAAGTTTTCCGGCATCTTCTTCTAAGTGAGCACGTGTAATACCGATTCTTTTGCCTTTAATATCAAGGTAACCGTTTACACAAATCGGTTCATCGTATTGTGAAATCTGATAACCTTTCGGAAGATCAGGATAGAAGTATTGTTTTCTGTCAAATTTACAGCGTTCAGGGATTTCGCAGTTTAGTGCTAAACCTGTTAAAATTCCCATATTTACAACTTCTTTATTTAAAACCGGTAAAACGCCAGGCATACCTAATGTGATAGGGCTTGTTAAACTATTAGGTTCTTGTCCGAATTCGTTTTTATCCGGTGCGAAAATTTTTGATTTTGTTTTTAGCTGGGCGTGAACTTCCAAACCAATTACAACTTCATATTTGTCTCTTAATTCTTGATCCATTGTTTATTTTCTCCTTATTTGAAACTATTTTAACATAAAGGGGAAAATATTGCTAACAAAATGAAAAAGTAGCAAAAAAAATATTTTCGTGTTTTATTTTTAAAACAGAGTACAATATTGGAGGTTATCAATGCAAATACAAAATGTAAGTTTATCACAGAATAATTATTCACAAAAACATAATCCGAATTTTACAGCTATCAGAAGTATAAAGTGTGAAGGCTTATATAAAAAATATCCTGAATATGCTAATCATCTTGTTGAAGCTTTCAAAAAAAATCCTATCGCAATCGAGTTTTGTAAAAAATATGATGTTGATATTGTTTCCCATGCAGTAAAACAAATGCAAGATGCTGTAGAAAGTTCTATACACATTTTCTTTGATAATATCTCTAAAAGTAAAGTCAGAAAGTTTTTTAATAAACTAACCGGAAATAATGATGATAAAATCGTTTTACATGCCTGGGCAAATAACTATTCACTTTCGCGTAATATGGAGCAAAGTACTCAAAAGTTAGTTGAATATATTTCTCCTGAAAGAAAGGTTGGAGATCATTATCGCGGCGGAATGTTGGATTCACATATTAAGTCAGCAGATGAAAGAATGCAGAAAGTTATTAATGAAAAATCTAAAAAGAAACAGGATAAATATGTGCAAGCACAGGCTGCAAAAGCATCTAAATCCAGCCTGGATGAAAAACAGTCAAGATTACAAGATTCAATAAATGATCTTATAGAAAGGGGGCAATAATTACCTTGAATAAATCTCGTGTTTAGAGGGGGTAAAGTCAGGTGCTTTATAACTTTTGAGATAATCGATCGTATCTTGAGGTGTTTTTGCAACATAATACAAATCTTTGCTGATTTTATTTGCAAATTTTTCCTCAATAATCACTTCAAAAAAGTCCAAAAGCTTATCATAAAAACCGTTTGTATTTAAAATTACAATCGGTTTTTTATTGTATCCGAGCTGTTTTTGCACAATCATTTCCGAAAGTTCTTCTAACGTTCCGAAACCTCCGGCAAGAGCGATTACTCCATCAGATATTTCATCCATTTTTGCTTTACGGTCTCGCATACCTTCAGCTAGAAAAAACTCATCACAATTATCTGTTCTGCAGCCCATATCAACAAGCCGCTGCGGCATAACACCGTAAACTTTTCCGCCGTTTGCCTGAACCTCAGATGCGCAAGACCACATCAAACCTAGTGTACTTCCGCCATAAACAATATTATAGCCGTTTTCCCCCAGAAGTTGTCCTAATTCTTTAGCGTCTTTATAATATATTTCTTCTAAATAATTAGAAGATGAAGCGAATACACAAATATTATTTCTCATATTTTTCCTTTTTCCACGTCCGGACGAGGACTTATTCTGAAAATTCTCCGCCAATTCGGTAATAATGTGAACAAGAAACCCCTGTTCCGGTTGTTGAACAATCTTTCTTTAAATCCTCAATATCCCAGCCTGCTCCTATCGGGTTTATTTTTCCGTCAACAAAAATATTTATTCCGAAAACATCTTTTCCCCAAGTATTTGGACCATTCAGGCCGTTCATATCAAACATCATTATAAAAGCCGGATGATAAATGTCATCGTCTTTAATGTCTTTTATCCCGATGATTTTGTTATTTTTACTTAAGTATAAATTACTGAAGTAAAACTCATCACCTTGTTTAACTTTTTCACCATTTAAATAATAAGATGAATATTTTTTGTCTAATTCATCAAATTCGGTTATTCTTAAATATGGTTTAACCAGGTTCATCATAAGATTTTCACGTGAACGGTTTGATTTTGTATGTTTAAAACTTTTTACAATCTCAGAATCCGCTTGAGCGTTCATTGCAGAAAATATATATTCCATTTTGTGAATAGTTTCATTCCACTGAGATATATATGCAGCTTCTTTTGAGGCAATAAATTTTGATGGAATAAGTAATAAAATTATTCCAAAAATTACAAATACTGTTATTGAATATTCAATTTTCCAAAATCGTTTTTTCATTTTGCCTCCTGGGACTTGATTCTTTACAGACGCCGGGAAATTTTTAGGTCATAAGAAGATGGTATTTACCCCTACCTCTATGCCATATCAATACGTTTTTTTTCTTCAAGCAGTTTTTCGTAAACCCATTCAGGAATGAAATTTTTGCCTAAGATTATTTGTCCGTTCATGATATTTGGCGTATGAAAATCAGATCCGCCTGTAACGATAAGTCCGAGTTCTTCTGCCATTGATGAAAAATATTCAACACAGGCAGGTGAATGTTTTCTGTGGTATGCTTCAATACCGCGCAGACCGTAGTTCATAAGTTCTTTGATTAAAGGTTCTGCAATATCTAAATCGTGCGGGTGTGCAATAACAGGGATTCCGCCTGCATCGTAAATTATTTCAACCGCATCAAATGGTGTTACGGTTTTTCTTTGCACATATACAGGTGAATCGTCGTGAATATATTTTGCATAAGCATCCATAATATTGTTTGTACCGCCTGCATTTGTAATTGCTTTTGCAATATGCGGACGACCAATACTGCCGCCTTCTGCTACAAGTTTTTTAATATCTTCAAACTTAATTTTGATTCCTTCTTTTTTTGAAAGAAGTGTAATAATTTCTTTGGTTTGCTTGATTCTTGCTTGTTGCTGGTTTTTTATTAGCTCTTGAAAGTTTTTATCTTTGGTGTTCATGAAATATCCTAAGATATGAACTTCATTGTTTTTGTATAAAGTGTTAACTTCAATTCCGCGGATAATTTCGATTTTATCTTCAAGCCCTTTTTCTTTAATATGATTTTGAGCTACGTCATAAGCTAAAACATTGTCGTGATCCGTTATAGCAATAGCTTCAAGCCCAACGTCAACTGCTGTATCCACAATTCTTTCCGGAGAAAAGACCCCGTCCGAGAAATATGTGTGAATGTGTAAATCAGTTTTCCTTTTCACTTTTCTTTTCCTCTTCTATATTATTCTTACTACATAAAATTCTTTTAATCGCTAAGGCTTTACCTGTAGAAACTTCAATATCAACTTCAACAGCGTTGACTTGTGTGGTTTTGCCTTCAGCAACTTCGTAACGTTCAGGGATAGATGTTAAAAATCTTGATAAAGATGTGGAGTATTCCATACCGATAACTCCGTCAGATGCACCGCAAAATCCTGCATCTGTAATGTATCCCATATTGTTTATAATACTTTCATCGGCAGTTTGAACGTGCGTATGAGTGCCAAAAAATGCACTTGCACCCAGTTCTGAACAAAACTTGCCAAAACAAATCTTTTCTGCTGTAGCTTCAGCGTGAAAATCTATTGCAATAATTGGTGTAATTTCTTTAATGCGCTTGATTTCATCAGCGACCATTTCCCATTGCGAATCAACAAGGTTCATAAATACTCGTCCAAGAACATTTATTACCCCTATTTTAAACTCTCCCATATCAAAAATACGGCTGCCAACCCCTTTTGTACCCTTTGGATAATTTATAGGGCGAAGAAGGCAGTCTGATGTATCGATGTAGTTATAAATATCTTTTTTGTCCCAAATATGGTTTCCGCAAGTCATGCAATTTATACCATATTCTTTGAATTCTTTGTAATTTTTTTCGGTAAGTCCAAAACCGTGGGATGCATTTTCAATATTTGCAATAATAAAATCATATTTTTTGAAGGTATTGTTTTTGGCAAGAAAATCTCTGACAGCAAATCTTCCAGGTTTACCGACTATATCTCCGAAAAATATAATTTTTATTATTTTTTTTCCCATTTTATCTTCTCTGTTATTTAATATATTAGGCACGAAGTTGAAATTTTCAACTTCGTGCCTTTATAACTATTTTGCAATTTCTGTTGTTCTGAATTCTCTAACAACTGTCACTCTGATTTGTCCAGGGTAATCAAGTTCGTTTTCAATACGTTTTGCAACATCTCTTGCCAGCTTGCCTGATGCTAAGTCATCAAACATTTCGGCTTGAACGATGATTCTTACTTCACGTCCTGCTTGAACTGCAAATGATTGCTTGATGCCTTCATAGCTGTTAACGATTTCTTCGATTTTTTGAAGACGTTTGATGTAGATTTCTAAAGTATCACGTCTTGCGCCTGGTCTGCCTGCTGAAATAGCATCAGCAACTTTTACAAGAACTGCTTCAATTGTATTTGCTACAACATCATCGTGATGTGCTTCGATTGCGTGAATAACTTCCGGTTTTTCGCCAAAGCGTGAAGCCAGTTCTACACCTAATTGAATGTGTGTACCTTCTTGTGTTTGGTCAACGGCTTTTCCTATATCGTGTAAAAGTCCTGCACGTTTTGCTATTTTTTCGTTTGCGCCAAGTTCTGCAGCTAACATTCCTGCGATATGACCGACTTCAAGTGAGTGTTTTAAAACATTTTGTCCGTAACTTGTTCTGTAATATAGTCTTCCCAGTGTTTTTATAAGTTCTTTGTTTAAACCCATAACACCCATTTCTAAAGCGGCATTTTCACCTTCTGACCAGATTTTTTTATCTATTTCTTCACGGGCTTTTTCAACCATTTCTTCGATTCTTACAGGGTGAATACGTCCGTCAACAATAAGTTTTTCCAATGCAAGTTTTGCAATTTCACGTCTTACAGGGTCAAAACTTGATAATACAACAGCTTCCGGTGTATCATCAATGATTAAATCGACACCTGTTAAGGTTTCTAATGCTCGGATGTTACGACCTTCACGTCCGATGATACGTCCTTTCATCTCATCGTTAGGAAGTCCTACAACTGAAACAGTTGTTTCTACAACTTGTTCAATCATACATCTTTGCATTGTTGTAGATAATATTTCTTTTGATTTTTCTAATGATATTTCTTTTATTTTAGCTTCATTTTCTCTTACAAGCTGCATTTGTTCTTGTGCTAAATCATTTTTTAGCTGTTCAAGTAAAGTCCTTTTGGCGTCTTCAGTTGACATTCCGGAGATTCTTTCAAGTTCTTCAGTTTGTTTTTGGACAAGTTCAGCTAAGTAGTCTTCTTTTTCTAAAAGTTGATCCATTTTTCTTTGAGTTTGGATTTCTTTTTCGGTATATTCTTGAATTTTATCTTCAAGCATATCCTCTCTTTTAGCTAATTTTTGTTCTTGTCTTGCAAGTTCTTGTCTGCGTTCTCTTTCTTCTTCGTTTAATTGTTCTCTGTCTTCTTGAAGTTCTTCTACTGCTTTGATTTTTGCTTCTTTGTAGAGAAGTTTTTCTTTTTCTTCCAGTGATTTTTTGTCTTTTTCAACAGATTCAAATGCACTTTTTACTTTGTTTTTTTGAATAATTAGCATAGCAGCTAAAACCATTACCGCAATAGCCGCAATAACTAATAACAAGGTTGTTGCCATAAAGTAATACCTTATCCTTTTCTATTTTTTTATAATACACACAATGCCGGGTACATATATCCTACCCGTGCTTTATTTAGTTTTTAAATTTAAATAAAATCATTGCATATATATTAAAAAATATTTCCTACTACATCTGGTACTATGATACCATGTAAATCCTATTTTGTATAGGGGGTAGAAGGTTTGGAAACTACATCATTTTTATGATTTTTTAGTAAGTCCCGGATCAAGATAAGAGCCTGTAACAGCTTTATTAAACAAATATTGGGCTTTTGGAAGTGCTACAGCTAATAAGAAACTTGAAATACCTATATTGGCTAAAATATTAAAACATTTTACGGCTTTTGCTTTTTTTGCAAATTTTTCGATACTGCCGGAATTTTTTGCGGATTCAACGAAAGATTTAAATTCGTTTCTGAATTTACGTAAGTCTTTTAAATCAACAAATTTTCTCGGATCTCTGATTCCTGATTTCAGGTAAGTTACTTTACCCATTTTTTGAGCGGATTGAGAGAAGAAACTCTCGGGTTTTGAATCTATAAAATCAAATAAAACTTTTGCATTTCCTGATTTTGGAATTTCTATTGTTCCTTTTTTTATTGCATCAATTAATTTTTCATTTCCTAAAATAAGCGGATCAAGATTTACATTTACTCCGAATAATTTATTTGCAACTTTGTCTAAACCTTTTGCAATGTAAACAGGGGTAACAAAGTTTAGAATGATTGAACCTGTCATACGGAACGCATTCATATAAGCTTCTTCTTTGTTGCGGGAAGTTGAAACTCTTCCAACTGTTAAGCCGCCGTCAGATATTGCCATTTTATCAACAGTTCTAAGGTTTGCAATTGTTGATGTTAAATTACCGGTAAATGAAAGTTTATCTTCTTTTTGCCCTGTGAATTGTTGTATTGTTGGGCGTTGGGTTTGAGGTATAGGTGTTTGCTGTTGAATATTTTTATCTCTGCGTTCACGTAATTTACGGGTTAGGGCAAAGTTCAAAGGCGGCAGAATGAATCCCATTATTGCTGTAGGAATAATGGTTGCTGCTGCGAATTTTTTTGTTAAAAGTTTTTCAAATCCGGATTTATTATTTTTAACTTTTAATAAATCTGCCACAGCTTCTTGTACATCTTTTTGTGCCATTGAACCAAATTTTTTGATATTGTATTCAATTCCCTGAAATTTTTTGCCGCGTGTTTTATCTGCTTTGAATAAATTTAAATTAACATTCGGATTATAACCTTTTTTTGTTATAAATTTGTCCATTACAGCTTCGGTAGCCGGGATTCCGCCAAGCCAAATGGCAGATGTTACGTATTCGTCAATGAATCTTTCGCGCGTCGCATCGTTTGCTATTTCGCGGGATTCTTTCATATTTTCTTTTCGAGAAATAAGAATCTTTGACGGTGCTTCTATGAAGCAGTCGCGGACTAATAAAGGGTAAATGCTGCTGTTATTTCCGATAGCGGATATTATATTTGTTATTGTCATAATTTTTTAACCTCAATTCTTTAACTAAAAAACAACTTCTTCGCTCTTTTTATATCCTGAAGAAGTTGTGTTTATAAGAATTGATTTATTATTATTTTTACAAGCGCATTACCAATCTTACAACCTCTTCAGGTCGATATGATGGTTTTTATGATGCTTTTGTAAAAAGTTTATTGTCATTTGTGTTTCCTTTGTTTCTTTATTATATAAGAAAACTACTTATTGTCAACTGTTTGTGCTGCTGCATCAGCTTTTGCCGCGCGTTTTTTGTTTAAGGATTTATCTCCGCTCGCACCCATTGCGTACCAGAATGCAAGGTCTAGTGCAATTGCTAATGCAGCGATAGGAGTTTTTAGTTTGTCCGGAATGGTTTTCTTAAATGTTTTTGCAAGATCTTCGATTAAGTATCCTGTAGTAAATGCTTTTGCAATTTTACTTTTTGGAAAACAATAAGGTGCTGCATTAAGAGCAATAGCAGCGGTTAGTGCTCCTTTTTTTTATTATTAAATACGAAAATAATAAAATTTGCTCTATTCTAAAGTTTTTTTAAGTTGGTTTATTTTTTCTTCATCTGTTGTCATAAAAAGTATTGTTTTTTCTTTAGAGGTTTCACCTTTTACAATCTTGATTGAAGTTTTTGGAATTTTGAAGTTTTTTGATAAAAATTCAACTAAAGCTTTGTTTGCTTTACCGTCAATTGGTTGTGCTGTAATTTTTATTTTTATGATTTCGCCTTCATTTATAATCTCGTTTTTCTTAGAGTTTGGTGAAATTTTTATATTTGCAATTATCCCGTCAGAGGTTTGTTTAATCATAAGTTGAGTATAACATAAATATCTAATGTTTTTAGATGAAATTCTTCTGATTTCCTTGAAAATCATTAATATAATTTATATCATTACTTTATTATGTCAGACATTGAAACATTTAAAGAAATAAAAGAAATTTTAATATCACAAAAACATCCGGAAGAAGAGATTGTGCTTGTAGAAAAGGCTTATAAATTTGCTAAAAAGCTTCATGACGGACAATTCCGAGTATCGGGTGAACCTTATATTATTCACCCTGTAGAAGTTGCAAAAATTCTTGCAGGTTTGGAAGTTGATACACATACTGTAATTGCCGCATTTTTGCACGATATTTTAGAAGATACCGACACCAAACCTGAAACGGTTGAAGAACTTTTCGGAACTGATGTATTAAATTTGGTTCAAGGGGTTACAAAACTTGGTAAATTACAGTTTAAATCTAAAGAAGAACGTCAGGCAGAAAATTTCAGGCGGCTATTTATTGCAATGGCAAATGATATTAGAGTAATCTTTTTGAAGCTTGCAGACAGGCTTCACAATATGAGAACTCTTAATTTTATGGAAGCTGCAAAGCAAAAAAAGATTGCGCAGGAAACTTTGGATATTTTTGCGCCTTTAGCGAATCGTTTGGGGATTTATAAGATTAAGGCAGAACTTGAAGATTTATCTTTGCGTTATTTAGAACCGGAAAAGTATTACGAAATCGCTCAGCTTGTTGCTCAAACTAAAGCTGATAGAGAAGAAACCGTTAATCTTTTAATTGATAAGATTTCAAAAGATGTTCAAAAAAGCGGTATAAAAGCTCAGATTACTGGACGAGCAAAACATTATTACAGTATTTTTGCAAAAATGAAGCGTCAAAATATCGCATTTCACGATTTATATGACATAACTGCAGTTCGTGTGATTGTTGATTCTGTTCGGGAATGTTATGAAGTCTTAGGGCTTATTCACTCGCAGTTTAAACCAATTCCGGGAAGATTTAAGGATTATATTGCAATGCCTAAAGGCAATATGTATCAATCTTTGCACACGTCGGTTATCGGACCTCGTTCAAAGCCGTTGGAAGTACAAATCAGAACCTGGGAAATGCATCAGGTTGCAGAATACGGGGTTGCTGCACACTGGAGATATAAGGAAAAAGGCTCTCAAAAAGCTGATAATGCTTCTGATATGAAGTTTTCGTGGATGCACAAGCTTGTTGAATACGAAAAAGATATGAAAAATGCCGAAGATTATGTGAAAAGTGTTAAAATTGATCTTTTCTCTGATCAGGTATTTGCATTCACACCCGGCGGCGATGTATTGGATTTGCCAAAAGATGCAACTCCTGTGGATTTTTCATACAGAATTCACTCCGATGTAGGTCATAAAACTGTTGGAGCTTTGATTAATGGGCGAATTGTACCTTTAAATACTAAGCTTAATAATGGTGATATTGTTGAAATTTTAACCTCAAAAACACCTGCGCCTCGTCTTGATTGGCTGACTTTTGTTGTAACAAAACAGGCTTCGCAAAAAATTAAACAGTGGTTCAAGAAAAATAATCGTGAAGAGCACGTTAAAATGGGAAAAACTAACCTTGAACACGATTTAACTAAAGCTGTTTTTGATGAATATTTGAAGTCCGGAGAATTTGATAAAGTCGGAAAATCAATGAATTACCAATCTGCAGAAGATTTATTTGCAGCAATCGGTTATGGTGAGACAACGGTTAATAAAGTTGTAAATAAGCTTAGAAAACCGGTTGAGAAAAAGCCTGAAGATAGTTTCCATTCTACCCGCAGAAAATCTTCCAAAAAAGATATTGAAGGGCTGGAAGGTCTTATGTATTCTTTTGCTATGTGTTGTTCTCCGATTCCGGGCGAACCTATTGTCGGTGTTGTTACCCGTTCAAAAGGAGTTTCCGTACACAGGATTGATTGTAAGACTCTTGAAACTATTCCGCATGAACGTTTGATGGATATAAAATGGGCAGGTGTTAACACTAATAAAACTTATAACACTACAATAAGAATTGAAACTGCTGAAAAATTAGGTCTGTTGAAAGATGTAATTTCGGCTGTTTCTGATAACAATACAAATATTACCAATGCAACTATTAAAACCAAAAACCATGTAGGTATTATTGAAATGGGGCTAGAACTTGATAATATTGAAACTTTGAAAAAAGTTATTACCTGTATTCAATCTTTACCTGATGTTTACAGTGTAAAACGTATTCAAACATCATCCAATATGCTCAAGAAAACCTCCTCAAATAAATCTCAAAAGAGTTTTAGACAAAAAAGAAATGATAAAAATAAAGGAGAATAAATTTTATGGCAATTCCTGAAATAAATTATGAAAATGTTTGGAAAATTTACTATTATGTTGCAATTTTTTCAACCATTTTATTTGTATTAAAACTTCTTATTTTTACTGTGGTTGGCGGAGATACCGAAGTGTCAGCAGATTTTAATACTGAAACGGATACGGATTGCTCGTTTGATTTCTTCTCAACCCAGTCTATCATTGCGTTTTTTATGGGTTTTGGCTGGATGGGTTATGCCGGTTTACAGCAGTTTCATTTTAATCAATATATAAATTTCCCTATCGCATTTGGAGTCGGGTTAATTTTTATGGTAGTTACAGCTGCTTTGATGTTTACAGCAAAAAAACTTGAGAAAAACGTAAGAAAAGATAAAAAATCAGCGATACAGCAAGTTGGCAGAGCATATACAGGTTTTGGGCCTCATTCTGCAGGACAGGTAGAAATTGAGATTACAGGCCAATTATCTGTTGTTAATGCGATGAATAACACAGATGAATCAATAAATTCATTTGACTTAGTTAAAGTTGTTAAAGTCGTGGATGATTTACTATATATAGAAAAAGTTAAAAAATAATTTCGTTAATAAGAAAAGGAGAGAAAAATGTTCGGATTAATGATTGCAGCGGCATTAGTTTTGATTTCGATATTTACATTTATCGCAAATCAATATAAAAGGTGTCCTTCTAACAAAATTATTGTCGTTTATGGTAAAACAGGCGGAGAGAAAACTGCCAAATGTGTTCATGGCGGTGGTACATTTATTATTCCGCTTATTCAGGATTACGGTGTATTGTCACTTGAACCTATGACTACAGATATTGATCTTCGCGGAGCACTTTCTAAAGGTAATATCCGTGTAGCTGTTCCATCTACATTTACTTTTGGTATTTCAACGGATCCAAAAATTATGATAAATGCGGCTGAACGTCTTTTGGGTTTATCTAAATCAGATGTGATTACTCAAGCCAGTGATATTATTCTAGGTCAATTACGTCTTGCAATTGCAACACTAACAATTGAAGAGATTAACCAGGACAGAGAAAAATTCTTAGAACAAATTAATGCTAACGTTAATACCGAGCTTAATAAAATCGGTCTTGAAATTATCAACGTAAACATCAAAGATATTACTGATGAATCAGGATATATTGATGCGATTGGTAAAAAAGCCGCTGCAGAAGCTATTAACAAAGCAAAAGTTGAAGTAGCTCAACAAGAAAAACTTGGTGCTGTTGGTGAAGCTTCAGCTAATAAAGAAAAAGAAGTTCAAGTGGCAGAACAAACCGCTCAAACTCAAATCGGTAGAACAAACGCTGAAAGAGAACAGCGTATTAAAACTGCAGAACTTGAAGCGCAAGCTGTAGAAGGTGAAAATGTTGCAAAAGCAAATATTGCGGAATACAATGCAACCCTTGCAGTAAAACAAGCAGATGCATTTAGAGAAGGTGAAGTTGCAAAAGCTAACGCTCAGCGTGATGTATTGCTTGCCCAAAAAGAACAAGAAGAAGCAAAACTTAAAAAAGAAGAACTTGCAAGACAGGAAGTTGAAAAACTTAAAGTTCAGGTTCAAGCTGATGCAGAAGCTGAACGTCAAAGACGTATCGCGCTTGGTGAAGCTGATGCTATTAAAGCAAAATACTTCGCAGAAGCAGAAGGTATTAAAGCTGTATTAGAAGCAAAAGCCAAAGGTTATGAGGATCTTGTTAAGATTTCCAATAACAGACCTGAAATTGCAACAAGCTTCTTGATGATTGAAAAAATCGAAAAAATTGTTGAAAAACAAGTTGATGCGATTAAAAATATTAAATTTGATAAAATTACTGTTTGGGATGGCGGTACAGGTTCATCTAACGGTTCTACAACTGCAAACTTTATGAAAGATTTAATCAAAGCGCTTCCGGCTATGCATGATTTGGCAGGTCAGGCAGGAATCGAACTTCCTCAAATCTTAGGCAAAGTTGACAGTGGTGTTGAAGAAGCAAAAGTTGTTTCATCTAATACAGAATCTGAAAAATAATTCAAAAATGATTATAAGTTTTAAGCCGGGCAGAATAATATCTGTCCGGCTTTAATATTATTAATAAATTACCTTTTAATACAGTAGCAAAATTTTACTTTTTATAGTATAATCTTCTTAAAACAACAGATAAGGAGAGAACCTTGGGGTACAAAATTTTAGCAAAAAAAGAAATTTGTCCTAACCAATATGAGATTACTATTGATGCGCCTTATGTAGTTAGAAACGCAAAGGCGGGACAGTTTATTATATTCAGAGTAGAAGAAGAGGGCGAAAGAGTGCCTTTAACTATTGCCGATGTTGATAAAGAAAAAGGTGAATTAACCTTAGTATTTATGGCTGTCGGTTACTCAACTAAAAAATTAGCACAGCTTAATGTGGGTGATGAATTAGTCGATTTAGTCGGACCTTTAGGTAAACCTACAGAAATTAAAAATTACGGTACAGCAGTTTGTGTAGCAGGCGGATATGGGGCTGCGCCTTGTTATCTTATTTCAAAAGCTTTAAAAGAAGCTGGAAATAAGGTTTATATGATTGCAGGTGCAAGAACAAAAGATTTACTTTTCTGGGAAGACAAGATGAAAGAAGCTTGTACGGAATTGTATTTAACAACAGATGACGGTTCTTACGGTATCAAAGGTTTTGGTACAACTGTTTTACAAGAGATTATTGATAGAGAAAAAGTTGATTATGTAATTGCGGTTGGTCCTATGCCAATGATGAGAGCCGTTGCAGAGTTAACAAGAGATAAGGGTATATATACAGAAGCAAGTATGAACCCTATTATGGTTGACGGTACAGGAATGTGTGGAGCATGTCGTGTTACTGTTGGCGGTGAAACTAAGTTTGCGTGTGTTGACGGGCCTGATTTTGATGCTCATAAAATTGATTTTGATGAAGTTATCAACAGAACCCGTATATATAAAGACCAGGAACGCAAACGCAGTGAAAATTGTAATTTATTAAAACAAGCACAGTAAGTATAATAATAGGAGAATAGCAGAAGATGGGAAGAAATGATATTCCGGTATGTCCGTTAATTAGTATAGGTTCAGGTATTGATATGGTTTGCAGTCAACAAAAATGTGCATGGTATGTGCCAAGTGTTCAAAAATGTTCAATGTATTTGATGGCTTATAATGCATTACTTGAAGCTAACCAAAAACAAAAAGCAGCAAAACAACAATAATTAAAAACTTATGAAAATCGCATTATGTATAAAGCAAGTTCCTGATACCACAGATATCAGATGGACTGAAAATAACACCATCCAGAGAGAAGGGGTGGAAAGTATTATAAATCCGTTCGATGTCTATGCGGCTGAACTTGCTCTTAAACTGAAATCACAAATAAAAGATACTGAAATTACAGTGTTTACAATGGGGCCAAAACAAGCAGAGGATATGCTTAAAAAAGTTCTGGCGCTGGGTTGTGATGAGGCGGTTTTAATTTCTGACAAAAAATTTGCAGGGGCAGATACTTATGCAACCGGTTTAACTATTTCGCATGCAATTCGTACGGCATGTTCTGATTTTGATTTAATTATCTGCGGGCAGTTCGCGGTTGACGGTGATACTGCACAAACCGGTCCTAATATCGCAAATTTTCTAGATATACCTCAGGTAACATATGTTAAAGACTTCGTTGAATATTCTGATAATGGGTTAGTTTTAACTCGAGAAATGGAAGACGGAGTTGAAACAGTTAAAGTTCAGTTACCGGCGTTAATTTGTGCCCTTAAACAAGATTTTGAACCGCGAAGACCTTTTATTAACGGTATAATTTCGGCATCAAAAAAACAAATAAAAGTCCTTTCTATGGAAGATATCGGACTTACTCCTGATAAAACCGGACTTAAAGGTTCACCTACCTGTGTATCCAGAGCGTTCAGAAATCTTTCATCACATAATGCCGAAAAGTTTAAATTGAATGTTGATGACAGTGTCAAGCTTTTAAGCGAAAAACTTACATCTTTAGGAGTTATTGATAATGACTAATTGTGAAAATTCAGGCATTTTAATATACGCTCAGATTACGCGTGAAAAATATATTCATACAGTATTTTTTGAACTTGTGGATAAAGCGAAAGAACTTTCAGAAAAACTTGGCGGTGTGGATGTTAATGCTGTTATTTTTACAACTCCGGGGCAGGTTTTTGAATATAAAGAAGCCTTTCAAAATCGCGGTGTAAATAAAGTTTTTTATTTTGAGGATGAAGCTTTTGGGAATTACTCAACTGATTATTTTTCAAAACATCTTGTTGATTTAGTTGGTGTTATTAAGTCTGAGATTTTGCTAATCGGAGCAACAAATCAAGGCAGGGATTTGGCGCCGCGAGTAGCAGCAGCCTTAGGAACAGGTTTAACTGCTGATTGCACAGGACTTGATATCAATGAGAAAGGTCAGCTTGCGGCTACCCGTCCGACTTTTGGCGGGCAGTTGATGGCGACTATTTTGTGTAAAACTTTTCCGCAAATGGCAACTGTAAGACCTAATGTTTTTAAGGTTTATCGCGATGATTTTTTTGTAGAAACTGAATTTGTCGCTTGTCCTGTAAATATTTTGTATGTGAAAAATCATGTAGAACTTTTGGATTTTAAAAAGACAGTGGATACGGTTATAAATGATTTAGATTCTGCAGAAATAATTGTTGCAGGGGGTAAAGGACTTAAGAATGAAAAAGGATTTGAACTATTAAATCGGTTTGCCCAAAAAATCGGTGCAACAGTTGGAGCTACACGCGGGGCTGTTGAATTAGGCTTAGCGCCTGTATCAGTTCAAATAGGTCAAACCGGCAAAACTGTCAGCCCGAAGGTTTATATAGCTTGTGGTATTTCAGGTGCTATTCAGCATACTGTTGGTATGACCGGTTCAGAGTATATTATTGCTATAAATAATGATGAAGATGCGCCTATATTTGATATTGCTGATACCGGAATCGTCGGTGATGTATTTGAAATTTTACCTCGCTTCATAAATGAAGATTAGTTTTTTTATTTGTGCTAAAATTTATAGGTAACAGGACAAATAGAAAGGATTAAGGGATGAATAGAGTAGTTGTCGGTGCACAGTGGGGAGATGAAGGCAAGGCAAAAATTACGGATTTGCTTGCTCAGGATGCGGATTTAATTATCAGATATCAGGGCGGGTGTAATGCAGGTCATACCGTTGTGGCACATGGCAAAACTTTTAAATTTCACCTAATCCCGTCAGGAATTTTATACAAGGGTAAAACTTGTTTAATCGGTAATGGTACAGTAATTTTACCTGAATCATTTCAAGCTGAAATTGAAGGATTAAAAGCTGAAAATATCGATTTATCAGGTTTAAAAGTCAGCCCGCTTGCTGCGATTACTATGCCTTGGCATACAGAAGTTGACGGATACTCAGAAAGTAATGCAGGCAAGGGGAAAATCGGTACAACTAAAAAAGGAATCGGTCCGACCTATACTGATAAAATGCAAAGAATAGGATTGAGAATTGAAGATTTATATTCTCCGGAAACTTTGTCTGAAAAATTAGACGTAATTTTACCAATTAAAAATAAACAGTTAAAAGAAGTTTATAATTTAAACACTTATACAAAAGATGAAGTTTTGGCGCTTTGTGAAAAGTATGCAGAAATTTTCAGACCTTATGTATGTTTTGATTGGCAAAATTTATTGCGCGATGCAAAACGTGATGGCAAAAAGATATTGTTTGAAGGTGCTCAGGGCGTAATGCTTGATGTGGATTTTGGAACTTATCCGTTTGTTACAAGTTCAAATCCTGTAGGTGGCGGAGCAGGTATCGGTTCAGGCTACGGACCGACTGTAATTGATGAAGTTATAGGGGTTGCAAAAGCTTACTGTACAAGAGTTGGAGAAGGACCGTTTGTATCAGAATTAACTGATGATGTTGGTAAGTCTATTCAAGATATCGGACATGAATTTGGAGTTACAACAGGCAGACCGCGCCGTTGCGGATGGTTTGATGCTGTTACGATGAAATATGCTTGCCTTGTCGGAGGTTTAACATCAATTGCTTTAACAAAAATAGATGTATTTGATACATTTGATGAAATAAAAGTTTGTACAGCATATAAAGATACCCGTAATGGTGAAACTTACACTTCATATCCAACTGATGTTTATACTCATAAATATCTGGAACCGGTTTATGAAACTCATAAAGGATGGGGTGAGGATATTACAGCTGTTCGTAAATATGAAGATTTGCCGGAAAATTGCAGAAAATATCTTGAACGTCTTGAACAGATTTTGGAAACTCCAATTTCAATAGTTTCTGTCGGTCCGGATAGAGAGCAAACTATATTTAAAGTCTAAATATATTGTTACATAGTAAGCAAATTTTTTAATCCTTTTGTTTTTATAAACATAGGTAGATATTTTTATGAAATTAATCCAGAATTATATATTTGCAAAACCGGCTATACAGTTTAAAGGTACTGATGTACCGACAAGCAGACCTGTACAATCGGAAGATAAAGAAAAAAATGTTGCGGCGTTACCTGCTGTTGCTCCGGATTATAATGTAAAAACTCCGATTGCCTATTCTCAACTTGAAGATATAAAAATATCTGATGATTTAACAGCTAAGTGTTATAAACTTGCAAATGGGCAAAGAGTTGTAATATTACCAAAAGATGGTCCAACATATGTTAAAACTTATGTAAACACAGGTTCTTTCAATGAGCCTGATAATTTGCGCGGAATAAGTCATTATATTGAGCATAATTTATTCAACGGTTCTGAAGATTTAGGTGATAAGGTATTTTTTGATGAAGTTAATAAAATGGGTGCAAATACAAATGCTTCGACTTCATTTTCAGTAACAGATTATTATATACAGTCAAATTTGCTTGAAGATACCGATCTTGAAAATAAAATTGAACTCCATGCCGGCATGCTTCAATCTCCGAAATTCCTGCTTGATAAGCTTGAAAAAGAAAAGAAAATTGTAAATTCTGAAATAAATATGTACATGTCTGATGATGAAAGTTTAGGTTTTACTCAGACTGTTAAGAATTTATTTAATATAAAATCAACATCTTTGGATTTGGTTGCGGGGAATACTGATAACATTGATAAATTGACTCGTGATGATGTTGTAAATTATTTCAAAAGCAATTATTATCCTGCAAATATGGTGACTGTTGTAACAGGAGAAGTTAATCCTGATGAAACAATCGGGCTTATTTCAAAATACTTTACGGCAAAAAATAATCCGGTTCAGCAAAGACATTTTGAAAAAATGACACCTGTTGAAAAACCGGTAAGACAAGATATAATTTCACCAAAATCAATGTCCGGTAGAGCTTCTGTATTTTTAGGATTTGCCGGACCTGAAAATAACAATACAAAAGCTAAAATTCATCTTCAAGCCGCAATTTATCTTACCGCAGGTTTGGAAAATTCCAGAACCGCAAAAATCGAACGTGATTACGGAATCGGATTAAATATGTATCCTGAAAGATTGAGCTCACGACCGGAAGATAAAACAATGATGATGGTAGAAACTACTGTTAGTAATGGTAAATCAGAACTTTTGCTGAAAGATTTATATTCAGCAATTGACAGTTTATCGAAAACTCCGCCGACAAATGATGAATTAACAGCTATTAAAAACAGATTAAAAAAAGATTATAACGAAGTTTTTGAACGTTCAGGCGCATTAAATCATCGTATCGGTACTTCTATTTTAAATAACGATTTGGCATATTTCAGCGACTACAATAAAATCGTTGATGAAATGAGTGCTGATGATATTTTGAATGCAGCTAAAAAGTATCTAGATTTAAATAAAGCTGCTTTAACTGTTGTTCACCCGCATAAAGTAACTGAAGAAGAAATCAAAAACGATTATAATTTGATTTCTCAAATTTCATTTACAGGGTTGAATAAAAAAACTCCGGTTGATGTTAATAAGGTTTCAAAATACGTTCTTCCAAATAATTTTGAAGTGGTATTATTTGATTCAAATTCTGATAATATTGAATACAATATGATTATGGAAGAGAAAAACTGGACACCTAAAAAGGCGGCGATTTCAAATATTTTATCCGATATGCTTGTAACTTCCGGTACAAAAACTAAATCTATTGAAGAAGTTTCCAAAGAAGAAGATATGTTAGCTCTTGATTGCAGTATTAATGCTACTCAGTATGGACTTTCTGCAGGCGGAACATTCCCGATTGATTCGTTTGACAAATCTTTTGAGCATATCAATGATCTAGTAAAGAATCCTAATTTGTCCGAAGAAAGCTTTGAACAGGCTAAACAGCGTTTAAAAGAAGCTTATTCAAATATTGAACCTTCTGTATATGAAAAATTTGACCCGTATGTTTTTGAAGGGATGCCAAGAGGTTTTAATGTACAAGATAAATTAAAAAGTATTGATGAAATTACACTTGATGATATCAAATCTTTCTATGATAATATTTTTATAAAGAGTCAAGGACAAGTTGTTGTCTCTGCTCCGTTTTCTAAAAATCCTGAATTAAAACAAAAGATATTTAATTCTGTTGGAACATATGGAAAACTTCAGCCAAAAGATGTTTCGCTTGTTCAATCCTTTAAACCGATTAATGAGGTTAAAGTATTTACTCAAGCTAATCTTAAAAATCAGGCAAAGATTATTGAAGGTTTTAAATTTAAACATAACGGAAATTTGAAAGATGAAACCTGTGTATCATTATTGAATGATATTTTAGGCGGTTCGTCATCATCAAGATTGTTTTCAGATTTAAGAGAACAGCGCCACCTTGCTTATTCTGTATCTTCAGGGGTTTCATATACGGATGATATTGGGCTTTTAACTCTTAAAATCGGAACAACAACAGAAAATGTTGAAACCGGTGAAAAAACATTTGATAATATCCAAAAATCAATAGAAGGTTTTAACGAGAATATTCAAAAGCTTACATCTGAAAAGGTATCTGTTGAGGAACTTGAAAGTGTTAAAAAGGCTATGAAATCTTCTTTATTGACTTTCCTTGAAACAAATTACGGTAAAACTATTGATATTATGGCTTCAAATAATACACCATATGGTATTGATTACATTAATAAACAATTCGAAATTATAGATAGTATTACGCCTGATGATATTTATAACACCGCAAGATACATTTTTAAAGAAAATCCTGTTTATTCCCTTACTGCAACACAAGCTTCTTTAGATGCTAATAAAGAATTTTTGGACTCTTTAACTAAACAGCAGTCTTAATTTGTTCGACTATTTTTTGAACACCGTCATATTTTGCAAGTTTAAGTGATGCTTCTTGAATTTCTCGCAGTTTTTCAGGAGTATCAAGAAGTTCTTTTAGTAAATTTTTCAATGTATCAGGAGTTGTTTTGCTGTCTTCAAGATAAAGCCCTGCTCCGCTTTGAACCATACATTTAGCATTTTTTCTCTGATGATCAGCTGCCGCATACGGATAAGGAATAAATATCGGCGCAATAGCTGATGCGCAAAGTTCGGAAATACTCAATGAACCGGCACGGGAAACAGCTATATCGCAAGCTTTTAAAACTGTTGCCATATCCTCAAAATAAGGTCTTACAAGTATGTTTTTATTATCTTTGTATTCAGGGTAAATTTTTTCTAACTTGGTAATTGTTTCGTCATAATTTCTCTTTCCAGTTTGGAAAATTATTTGAAGATTGTAACTTTGTGATAATTCTTTTAATATTTCAACTGCGGCATTATTTATTGTTTTAGCTCCCTGAGAACCTCCCATAATACATAATGTAAGCTTATCTTCCAAGTTAAGATTTTTTCGAGCCTGAGTTTTGGTCAGTGTTTTAAATTCTGTACGAACAGGGTTTCCGTTAAGATGGCAGTTTTTATTATGTAGTTTCTCTCTTGCATCTTTAAACGCTATAGATATACTTTTTGCATAAGGTGAAAGTTTTCTTGTTACAAGTCCCGGGTTTGCATCGCAATCGTGCATAATAAATGGGACTTTCATTGTAATACCGGCAAGGATTACAGGTGCTGATACGTAACCGCCTGTTCCAAAAATTACATCAGGTTTGTATTTTTTTATATAAGTACAACACTTTAACCATGCAATAAACATTTTAAATGCCCAATTTACAAGTCCTAAACTTATTTTTCGCGGCATACCTGATGATTTAACAGGCAGGAATTCATAATTTTTGTCTTTAACGATTGTTGCTTCAAGATTATCGGGATTTCCTACATAATAAATTTTTTCGGTTGTCTCATCTTTTAAAAGCTCATCAGCTACAGCAGTTGCAGGGTAAATATGACCACCTGTACCGCCGCCTGTTATAAAATAAGTTTTTTTATTCATCAGCTTCTGTCCTTAGTTTTTTAATTCTTTGTTTTGAAATATTTAAAAGTATACCTACCATTGCAAGTGATACAATAATTGATGTACCGCCGTAGCTTATAAATGGTAAGGTTACACCTGTTACAGGCATGAATGAGCTTGCAACTGACATATTTAAAAACGCCTGAAATCCGAATACAAATGTAATACCTATTGCAAGAAGTTTTCCGTACATATCCGGACAGCGTTTTGAAATTCTAAGTCCTCTATGAACAAGTGCTACAAAAAGCCCTAAAACAAACAAGCATCCTAAAAATCCGAATTCTTCCGCGATAATTGCAAAAATAAAGTCAGTATGACATTCCGGAAGGTATGCAAGTTTTTGAATAGAGCTTCCGTAACCAGAACCGCTGAAGCCGCCTGAGGCGAAAGCAATTAAAGATTGAATGATATTGTATCCTTTACCCTGCGCGTCACTTCCCGGATTTAACCAGACAGTAATTCTATCCATCTGATAACCGTGCAATAGTTTTGGTAGCATAGTTAAAATTCCAAAACCTGCGACTCCGCCGCCAATACTGATAGGAAGCCACGATCCTCTGCCTGCGATATACAGTGACAATGTTGTCATAGTAAGAATAATTACCATACTCAAGTTTGGCTGTTTGAAGATTAAACCAAGTATTATTATCATTGGAAGGATAACTTTTGTACCGTTTTTCAAGAATGTGTTTAAATCAATTTTATCTTTAAATAAAGAAGCTAAAAGCATACAAAAAAGCGGTTTAGCAAGTTCAGACGGCTGTAATTGCATAAAACCCAGATTAATCCAGCGTTTTGCACCATTAATTGAAACTCCGAGCGGAGTGAATTGCAGGATTAAAAGTAAAATAATTACAATCCACATAAATTTATCATTATATTTTTCAAGTTTTTTGTAATCAAAACGGGCAAAAAATCCCATTGCAAAAAATCCGACTCCTGCATATACTGTTTGTTTTATAAGAAAAGATGCAAGGTTAACACCTTCTCTTAAACATTTAGGAGCTGTAGCAGAAAATATTGCAAGAAGCCCGATAATAACCAGAAAAGTTACTATGATTAATAATGATTTATCAGGCGGTGAAAGGATTACGTCAGAATTGTCGCGCTTTCTTTTTCTGCGTTCTTTTCTTTCACGTTCTTCTCTTTTTGGGGATCTATACTCGCGATAAGACATATTCTCTGAATACTTCTCCTCTGTTTTCATAACTTGTAAACATATCAAAGCTTGCACAAGCCGGTGATAATAAAACTACATCCGGTTTAAGTTCAATACTTTTATCAATTGCACTTTGCATTGTTTTTTCTCTGATAATATTATTAAATCCATGTTTTTTTAAATTTTCTTCAAATCTTTCAGTGGCTTCGCCGATTAAAATTACTGTTTTAATGTGGTTATTTATGGAATTACAAAATTCTGTAAGATCTGTATTTTTATCACGTCCGCCTGCGATTAGTACAACGTCAGTGTTGTTAAACGAATCTATTGCAACAATTGCAGCTTCCGGATTTGTAGCTTTTGAATCGTTGTAGAATGTAATACCGTTTTTCTGAGTGATTTTTTCTAAACGATGCGCAGGAGCTTTAAATTCCATAATGGCTTGTCTGATTACTTCATTTACCACCCCTGTTAATTTGGCACAGATAATTGCACACATAATATTCTGGTAATTATGTTCACCAATCAGCGGGCAGTCTGAAAGTTTTATTATGGATTCATGTTTGCTGTTTTGTTTAAATATTATTTCTCCGTTTTCAACATAGCAGCAGTTTTCTCCTAAATTTTGCGCAAACATAAATACTGTACCTGTAACTTCTTTTGATAACTCTAAAAGTTTAGGGTCTTTGGCATTTAAGACACAGTATTTTGCGGTTTGTTTACCTGTGAATACTTTAGCTTTAGCATTAAAATAATTTTCAAGTCCTTGATGCCAATCGACGTGATCAGGTGTAAAATTTGTCCACACTGCGATATATGGAGTTAAATCAGGTGTCATTTCAAGCTGGAATGAACTTGCTTCACATACAAAATAATCTAAATTCGTATCGGCAAAATCACTTGGAGGCTGCCCGATGTTACCGCAGGCTTTAACATTTAAGCTTTTTGATAAAATATGTTCGGTTAAAGCTGTTGTTGTTGTTTTTCCGTTTGTTCCCGTAATTATAATAAACGGTGTTTTTGATTCACGGTTTGTCAGTTCAAGCTCTGAAATCACCGGTATATTTTCTTTTTTTATTCGCTGCATAACTTCGCTGTGAGGAGGAATTCCAGGACTTGTAATAACAAGCTTTGAACCTTTTATAAATTCATCACTATGAGTGCCAAATTCAACATGAATTCCTAAATTTTCAAGTTCTGTGACGCTGTCATTATTTACTTCTTTCTTTCCTTCGGTTAAATATACATCAGCACCATGTTTTTTTGCCAATTTAGCTGCTGCAATTCCGCTTTTAGAAAGTCCAAGAACAAGAATTTTTTCACTGTTAAATCCCATTATAAAATTCCTTTGCTGAATAATTCGAATAATACAACTGCAATTATTGATAAAACTAATGATACAGCTGCAAATACTGTAACAACTTTTTTCTCACTCCATCCTAAAAGTTCAAAATGATGATGGATAGGCGCCATTTTGAAAACTCTTTTACCTGTTGTTTTGAAGCTTGTTACCTGAATAATTACTGATAATGTTTCAATAACAAATACAGCACCGATAAAAATAAGAAGAAATTCAAATTTACCTAAAACTGCAAGAGTTCCTAACAATCCGCCGATTGCTAAAGAACCTGTATCACCCATAAATACCTCGGCTTTTGGTTTGTTGAATTTTAAAAATCCTAACAATGCGCCGGCTACAGTTGCTGAAATTATTGCAATTTCCATTTCGCCTAACAATAAAGAAATAATTGAACAAGCTGCAAATGCCGGAACTCCACACCCTGCTGCAAGCCCGTCAAGCCCGTCAGTTAAGTTATAAGCATTTGATGCGCCTGTTATAACAAATACTGCAAAAAACGGGTATAACCATTTTAAATCAATCATCCAATTCCCGACAGAAAAAATCGTAGCTTCCGGATTTGTTGTAATTAAGAATAAAGTAGGTAACAACGCAATGGCAATTTGTCTGAATAATTTGCCGCGAGCTGTTAATCCGTCATTATTTTTACCTTTTATTTTTAAATAATCATCCTGAAATCCTGCAAATGAGTAAAATACAAGTGTCATAATTGTTATTAATGCAGTTGTTGTCATTTTTTGAGCAAGAAGCAGTGTAATTACAGATGCCATAATTATTGCCGCAATAATGAAAACTCCGCCAGTTGTAGGTGTCCCTTGCTTTTGGGCATGGTTTTCAGGAGCTTCTTCTTTTATGTATTGACCAATCATTCTTTTTTTCAACATATCAATATATGGCACGCCAAAAAGCATACACAAAATTACTCCAAGCAAAAATGCTATTGTTACCATTATCATAATTTATATATCCCTCTTTACATTTTCAAGTATTTCTTCAAATTTCATAGAACGTGAAGCTTTTAAGAATATTGTATAACTGTCATTTAAATTTTCAAGAATGTAACAAGATACTTCTTCATTTGACTTGAATGATTTAACCTCAAATCCTTTTCCTTTAAGCTGTTCACCGATTTCCGCGGCAAGTGCTCCGACAGTATAATATGTTACGTTTTTATTTAACCCGGCTAAATAACTGCCGACTTCTCTGTGATATTTAATTTCATCTTCTCCAAGTTCGCCCATATCACCAAGTATTACAACCGGATTTTTATAAAGCTCAACAAAAGCTTTAACCGCAGCTTTCATTGAATCAGGGTTTGCGTTATAACTGTCATTTATAAATTTTAACCCGTTAATTTCTTCAACTTCCCAACGTTTTTCTATCGGTTTGTACGATAATAAACCACGGTGAATTTCTTCGTATGTCATACCTAGCTTATAGCCCAATTCAATTGCAGGAAGTGAGTTTTCAATATTATAATCACCTTCCACGTTGAGTTCATAGTCGTTGCCTTGATAATTAAACTTCGAGTATGATGGTGCTTTTTCAAGGATTTTTACATCTTTGATTGAATAATACCATTTATCACCATTATAATTAATGTGTTTTTTCGTAATATCCTGGTTAAGAGCAAATAATACTCCGTCAGGAGCTAAACCGGCAGCTATTTCACATTTTGCGATTGCAATATTATCAAGCGACCCAAGTCTTCCGACATGTGCTGAGCCACAGTTTGTAATAACTGCATAATTCGGTTTTAAATGTTTTGAAATCAGCTTGATTTCGCCTAAACCGCGCATCCCCATTTCAACAATTAAAATTTCCGTATTTTTGTCCATACTTAAAACTGTCTGGCAAAATCCGATTTCGTTATTATGATTAGAGAATGTTTTAGTTGTTGTAAAATTTTGACTTAACACAGAATACACCAGCTCTTTTGTTGTAGTTTTTCCTGAGCTTCCAGTGATACCAATAACGTAAGGGTTTACTTTTTCCCTGTAGTATTGCGCAATATTTAAGTATGCTTCTTTTGTATCAGGTACTTTTAATACAAACTCAGCACCAACCAAAATTTCATCTGAAGTTGTAAAATATGCTTTTGCACCAGTATCGAGTGCATTTTGTATGAATTTTTCTCCATCAAAATTCGCACCCTTTAACGGTAAATAGATATCTTTGTTACAAATTGTGCGGGTGTCGGTTGAAATCCCAAACTCAATATTTTCTTCAACCTCGTCTTTTAATACTACAGCTCTTGTTGCCTTAATCAATTCTTGCTTAAACATCATAAATTAATGATACAGCAAATACCAAACCTGAACAATAAAGTTAATAAATGTAAAAACTACTTGACATAAACTTATGCCTGAATGATAATGACTATACGTGATTACTCGGGTCAATCGTTTATAAAACCCAAAAAGGGTTACGAAACCCCAAACGAAAGGAAGAAAACATGTACGCAATAGTCGAAACTGGCGGAAAACAGTATCAACTTGAAGAAGGTCGTTATGTTGATATTGAATTATTAGATGGCGAAAAAGATTCAAAAGTAGTTTTTGATAAAATCGTTATGATTGTTAACGGTAAAAAATCTAAAGTTGGTCAGCCATATGTAGCAGGTGCTTCTGTAGAAGGCAAAATCATGTTACATGACAGAGCTAAAAAAGTTATCGTTTACAAACAAAGACCTAAAAAAGGTTACAGAAAAAAACAAGGTCACAGACAAGGCTTTACAAGAGTTATGATTTCAAAAATCAGAACATCAGCTAAAAAGTCTGCAAGTGAAGAAACAGCTGCAGCAGAATAAGCAGCCTAATATCGTTACAGTACAAACTTAAAAGGAGAAAATGAAAAATGGCACATAAGAAAGGTATGGGATCAACCCGTAACGGCCGCGACTCCGAAGCGAAGCGTTTAGGCGTTAAAAAATTCGGCGGAGAAGCTGTAAAAGCAGGTAATATTCTTGTTCGTCAAAGAGGAACAAAAATTCACCCTGGTAACAATGTAGGTATCGGTTCAGATGATACATTATTTGCATTAATTGATGGAACTGTTAAATTTGAACCACATAGACGTGACAGAAAACAAGTTAGTGTTTACGCTGCTCAATAGTCTGTAAAATTTATAAAAAAGACCGGATTGGAAATCCAATCCGGTCTTTTTTATTATACTTCCTGAAATGCTGATTCTTTAAATTTACTATCAGGTATGTAATCTTTATCAGATATAGTTAATTGAGCTATATTTTTGTTGTATTTAGGAGGCTCAAAATCAAATTTTGCCAATACTTGTTCAAGTCCCGGAATGTTACGTGTAATTGCTATAGTGTTACCGCTCCCTGCGTATCCTTCTCCAAATGTACTGTTAACATTTGATGTAGCAGGTTGGTTTACTTTATTCAATTCAAGCTTAATGTCGTTATTAACATTGCCAGTTCCATTAATGCCGTGTACCATAATTTGCTCTCCATTATTACTCTTCTATACTTTAATAAAGTATTTTAAAAAGTCAGAATTTCACGTATTGTATTTTGTGTTACAATTCTTAATGCTTGACAAATTAATATGCGTAAAGCATATGCATTTACTTTAGGAGTATTTCTTATTAGGCATAATTGGTGTAGTTGCCGCAATGACTATTCCAAATGTAACGGTTGGGTAATCCCTAGTTATTATCCGTAGAGTTAATTAAAAAAATATTAAACTCATGCTTGCAATTTTTCTTAAATTAGTGTAACATACTGTTATAAAACTATAGAAAAATAAATAAAATTTAATAATTGTAATATTTTTCGCGGGTTTATGACTATTGTATAAGATTTTTAAGTAAGTAAGGAAAAGACTATGACAGAAAACATGGAAATGCCTAATGAGACAGAAGATCGTCAACGAATCTTGCTCGCTGATGATGAAGCAAGTATCAGACGTATTCTTGAAACTCGTTTAAAAATGGCTGGTTATGATGTTTATACCGCACAAGACGGCGAAGAAGCTGTTGCAGCGTTTAATAAATATAATCCGGATTTAGTTGTTTTAGATGTTATGATGCCAAAAATGGATGGTTATGGTGTAACAAGAGAAATCAGAAGATCTTCAGATGTTCCTATTATAATCTTGACAGCTTTAGGTGACGTATCAGAAAGAATTACAGGTTTAGAGCTTGGTGCTGATGATTATGTGATTAAGCCTTTCAGCCCTAAAGAACTTGAAGCAAGAGTAAAAGCTGTACTTAGAAGAACAAATAACCGTGAAATGGTGACACCATCCGGTAAAGTTACTAAAAATGTTATTACAACAGGTAATATTAAAATTGATACAGCAAGACGTCAAGTTTATCGTAAGAATGAAAGAATCAGACTTACAGGTATGGAATTCAGCTTACTTGAATTGTTAGTAAATAATTCAGGTCAGGCGTTTTCACGAAATGAAATCTTGCAGCATGTTTGGGCATATCCGCCAGATCATAGAATTGATACCCGTGTAGTTGATGTTCATATTTCAAGATTACGTTCTAAATTGGAAACAGATCCAGCAAATCCGGAGCTTATCTTGACAGCCCGCGGAATCGGATATATGTTCCAAAGAATTAATTAATAATAAAAAAGCTCCTAAAAGGAGCTTTTTTATTTCTAGAAATAACTTGATTTTAAATCTTTTTTTGCTAATATAAATGTATAGATATGGCGGATGTCGTCAAGTGGTTAAGACCAAGGATTGTGGTTCCTTTATGCGTGGGTTCGAATCCCATCATCCGCCCCATTTAACAAATTTGCACCTTCGGGTGCTTTTTTGTTAGGTATAATGCGTGTTTCGAGGGTTCTAACCTTTGAATTTACTATTAAGGCAATTTGTTCATTAAGATACTCCAAAACTTCCCTATTTAAAGGCTTTTTCAGGGTTCTAACCTTTTCACTTTCATTTTCATGATTTCCATAAAGTTTAATCAATCTAAGAGCTTCAAATACTGGTTTTAGTTTTACAGTTAGCTCTTTGTTTGTGTATTCATATTGTATTTCATCTATGAGCATTCTTAACATAAGCCTTTTTGTATCAAGGTCTGCATTGATAAAGAGGTTAGGTATTCTGTTACAGAAGTCAATAATCAGGTCAATGTTTTTGTAAATACTATGGTTAATATCTCCACTGTCTTTAATGTCTATTGCAAGTAAATCTCTCTCTTGTTTCCAGTCTGTAGTGTATTTGAGATAGTCTTCTTCTGAGAGTATACCCTTAACTTTATCCTCATAACTTTTATTTATAAGCAAGTTCAGTTCCTTAATGCGTTTAGTTTTTGAGTCAATGAGTTGGTTTTCTACCACATAAAGCTCATCAAGACTTGTTATTATTTTGTCTTTCAACCGTCTTACAACACTATCAGGAATTTCAATAGCATTGATAATATCTTGTACTGCTATGTTGATAGCTTCTTCTGTGATATTCATACCTTTCATTGATGGGTGCATTTTCTTTTTATTAGTGCAATGGTAGTATGTATATTTACCACTATTATGACCACCAGGTTTGTTTTCAGCAGTCAAATAACAACCACACTTAGCACAGGTGATAAACCTGTTATAGATGAAGTTCTTATCATTTTTTACGGGCTTGTCAGTCTTCTTGAACTTATCTTGCACCAGATAAAACAACTTTTTACTAACAAGGGCTTTATGCTTTCCAGTATATCGTTTGCCAGCCCACATAAAATCACCCATGTAAAACACATTCTTTAGGATTTCTTCAAACTTCCTTGCTCTGTATGGCTTACCAAACTTATCCTTAAACCCCTCTGTATACATCTGTTGCCCTAGACTGTCAAGGGAATACATGCCAGAGGCATAATACTTAAATATCCTCTGTACAAGAGGTGCTATTGCTTCATCAACATCTATGTAGCCAGTATCGTGTTCATCTCTTTTATTAAGGTATCCAATAGGGGCTTTAGCAGGAAAGTGTCCTGCTTCTGCTTTTCTTCTCAACCCATTGCTTGTTCGTTCTGAGTCAATATCTAATTCATACTTATTCATAGCCTGAGTGATTTTTCTCATAAGATTAGCAATAGGGGTCGTTTCATTGTTTTCCAATATTGAAAGAGGTGTAATATCATACTTTCCAAATAATCGTGCCAGTGTAATATTATCAATATCCTCACCACGAGAGAGTCTATCCCATTTCCAAAAGATAATGGCATCAATATTTTTGCCGTTGTTCTTTATGTATTTGAACATTCTTTGCAAATCTGCTCTATTAAGGTCTTTTGCACTCACACCCTCATCAGCAAATGTGTTAATGACTTTATACCCCATTCTTTTAGCATATTCAGTACAATCTCTAATTTGCCCAGGGACACTAAGCCCTTTCTTCTTTTGTTCTTCTGTTGAAACACGAGCATAAATAATACAAGTTTGTTTATTCATTTTATTCCTTTCATGGGAAAGTTCCCACTTACTATATTATCCTTAAATCCCTGTTGTGCAAGTTGCACAATGAATTTTTCTAATTCTTCTATGTCATCATCACTTAAAGGTGGTGGGTCATAGCTAATGAACTTAATCTTTAGCTTTTTATCCATTACCCACCCCCATGCCAGTACTGTAATAAGCCTGTAGTCTTGCTAACAGGGCAAGCATTATAGTTATTGACTTAGGTTTGCGATATACTAAGAAATTCAATACATTTTGCCTTGAA
>Ga0073906_1001117_pt1 | contig 44096 bp, 36 predicted proteins | sample Inofromicrocosms_FD_65485 | JGI IMG/M metagenome (GOLD analysis project Ga0073906, IMG submission 65485) | Mouse cecum microbial communities from Vienna, Austria - Inoculum for glucosamine and mucus D2O microcosms | ecosystem: Host-associated > Mammals > Digestive system > Large intestine >...
CATTATATATATAATGATAGCCGGGCTTCCATTCCGTGACATTCGACGACGAAAGCGCGAATTTGAGCAAGCCGTCCTGTAGTGTGCTTCCCGGAACAAAATCCTCGGGAGGAGTATTCTGGTTCGGCCATAATTTCTGTCCGGTCTTGGCATCCAGAACCGAACACATCACAACAAGACAGTTGTCGGCGCCGCTGCCCTCCGACTCATAGCGAAGAGGCTGTGGAATCATATACCTCGGTCCGCCCAAGGGAGTATTGCTCAGATCGGTAGGCGTAGGAGTCAGATCTATGGCTTCGTCCAGTGTCTGTGCCATAAAAATCGGATACTGGTACTGAGTGTTCAGATCAGTCCAGTTTCCGACCGTAGAGGCATCAGTCTGCATTCCCGGAGCGGTAGTGGCACGCGGAAAATTGAACGAAGCCTTGGCATAGAGATTCTTGAAGCCCACTCCGGTCAGTTTGACTGTCAGATTATCATTTGTAGAGCTAAGATTCACAGTCACTTTCGAAAGCGCATGCCTGAAATTGAGTATGACCTGGGCATTCTGCTCGCCCGCATTGCCTATGTTGCCTGTATTTACGGAATAAATCAGATCCTTGTCCGAACCGTAATTGCTGTAGGGCACAGGCTCCAGCGGGCCGGCACTGCCAACCCAGCCTTCGGGTGCATACGCAAAAAAGTCCACCGCACCTACAGGCCAGTATTTCAGCGGCGAGTAGGCCCATGTATTGGATGCGGTTTTTGTCACAGTCACATTATCCATAAAAATTTTAGGAATCGACGACATACCCGTGTACGCGTACACATAAAACTCGTCAAGAGTATTGGTCGTAATGTCCGATCTGCGTGCAAGATGTTCCGTCCTGGCCTGAAAACGTATCTCGCCGTCGCCGGCAGGAAGATTTTCTTCAAACTCAGTGTTCTCGCTGCACGAAGCCACAGCGGCGGCTGCCACCGAAAGCAGAAGAAGATGTGCTGTCTTTTTCATAATAAATTTAATTTATATTTGTATTTCAGATGAAATATCTATCGTAACGACTGTCCATCCGTCAACATCAACATCACTTCCTATAGGCGGAAGCTGCCCGCTGTCGGGTATGTCCAGACCTTTTAATATAATCAGAACGTTGCGGCAATCCTTATTGTTCATTATCTGCCGGCTCACATCCCGGCTTATCTCTACCGCAGTCCCATCGCTCAGGCCAATCAGCAGTTTTAGGATATTGCCGCATCCCACAGTGGTGCCGAACGAACGCAGACAGCCTTCCAGCACATCATTTCCTGCTGCAGCCATAGAAAAATCCACAGCAGAAGCACCAGCAATTGGTGTGCCGGTCCACAAATTGCACCCTCCGTCCAGACCGGAAAGCGAAGCCCTGACACTTCTGACCCGGGACAGGCCTTTCACATCCTCGACCCGCACGGTATAGTTGACAGTCATCAGATCAGGATACATGCGCACCCTGTACATCCCGCAATCCTTCCACTGCCCCGAATCATCGACATAACGCACACCGCAAGGCGTGACCTCAAGCCTTTCAACCCGCGCGCTGTAGAATCGGTCAGGACTGCGACGCAGACCGTCCGACATCAACCATGCCGAAGCCTCGAACGAGGCGGGGCTGTCCGTTCCCGTAAAGTCTATGTAGCGCGAATCATTGCTATAGGCGATCACGGCATAACAGCCCGTCGGCACACTTACTTTTCCGCCATCGCATCCGGCCAGTTCAAAACTCCACATAAGGCTGCCGCTCTCAAGCGGATAGAACAGCACGGCCATGCCTTCGGGCAAATCCGCAGCGGCATCCTCCCATTCAAAAGTCAGATTCAGCACACGCTCCGCACCGTAAGGAGCATCGATTGCCTTATGCCTGCACGAACACATGGAGCAGGCAATACAAAACGTCAGAATCCGGTATGTCAGTCCACGCATTTTCATAAATAATCAGGATGGTTATTACGCCCCCGGCCGGGAAACCATACCAAAGTCACTTCAACACCGGTAATGCCCCAGTATTGATGGAATGAACGGCGCACGGCAACATAAGAACCACATTCCGGACGATATTTTATCTGCCGTCCGGCTGAATATCCGCCTTTAATTCCAAGATCAAGATTCAGACGGCCTGATATACGGAACGAATATCCGTAGCCAAGCCCAGCTCCATAAGTCATCCGCGGCGACTGGTATCCCGTGCCGCCGAACTCGAAGTCAAAAGTATGTATCGATCCGTAAATACCTATATGATGCCCCGTCAGTGCCCGCTTCCTGCCATAGCCACCAAACCATACTCTGCCCTCGAGCAGACCGCCGCATATACGCCAGTAGCGATGGCGACTGTCATTCGACCACCATGCTGCCACAGCGTCGGCTGCCACGGAAAAATGCCGCGCAAAGCCGGCTTCAAGCCCCAGCGAAGGTGTGAGCGCCGCATCATAAAGCATATTGGTACGCAAAGCCACACGAGGCTCGCAACCGTCGCATGTCACGCACTCCCCTTTTGCCGAAAGTGGAAACGCGGCGGCAAGCATAACAAACAGCGGCGACAAAAATCCTGATATGTGATGAAACGGGCGAAAAATCATTCATTACAACCTTGTGGTTAATCTCTAAACGACCCGGCTCCCGGTATTGTTCTGCCTGCGCTTCACTTATCCGGACATTAATGCGAAAAATACACTTGAATATGTACAAAAAAAAATTGATTGTCTCGCGACAACCAATCCAGTTAACCTTAAATCTATACCATGAAAAACACATTGCAAATGTAGCGCCTCGGAGATAAACGTGCAAACATTTCCACAACAAAATGCGACAGCATTAGCAATCATTAACTCTTAAAGCGATTTTTAATCTATTTTTAAGAACCAAAAGGGCGTTTTCGCCTCCGTTTGATGGCAAATAGGCAAATCCTGAATGCCGCTTCAACAAATGCGGGCCTAAAGCGGAATTTTGTGTAACTTTGCAGCCGTATTCCAAATTTCAACGGCCATGTGGGTTATTTTCGCTTTGTTTTCGGCTCTCGGACTCGGATTCTACGACGTTGTGAAGAAACTGTCGCTGCGCGCCAACAATGTCCTGCTCGTATTGTTGCTCAATACCGTTTTCAGCACCTTGCTGATGTCGCCCGTGCTGGCCGGCAACCTGATGCACGGCAGTTTCGGACTCGGCGACAGTGTACGCGGACATCTGCTCATCATCGTCAAAGCTGTGATTGTGCTCTCGTCGTGGCTTCTCGGATATTTCTCCATAAAGCATCTTCCGTTGACAATACAAGGTCCGGTCAACGCCACCCGCCCTGTGCTTGTGCTTCTCGGCGCACTGCTGATATTCGGGGAAAGGCTCAATGCCCTCCAGTGGTGCGGTATCCTGCTCGGTTTCGCATCGCTGTATCTGGTGTCGCGCATAGGTGCACGCGAAGGTTTTTCCATACGCAGTTCGCGTTGGCTGTGGATGGCCGGAGGAGCCACCATGCTCGGGGCTGTCAGCGCCCTCTACGACAAATACCTTCTCGGCTTATACCGTCCGCTTGAAGTGCAGGCCTGGTACTCGCTCTACCAGTGCATCATCATGTCGACGGCCATAGTGGTGATGCGCCGCATGCATCCCGAGGCAGCAGGAGTCGCCACTGCTTTCACATGGCGCTGGACAATACCGTGCATATCGCTGTTCCTGACTCTGGCTGATCTGGCCTATTTCTATTCTCTGTCGCTCGACGGAGCGATGATCTCGATAGTGTCGATGATACGCCGCGGGAGCGTGCTGGTGTCCTTCGCCTATGGTGTGATTGTCCTTCACGAACGCAATGTACGCGCAAAACTCGCCGATCTTTCCATTCTGCTCATAAGCCTTATCCTGCTTGTCCTCGGCTCTGAATAACAAGCCTTTCAAAGCTTATTCCATCATTCCTTGGAATCTGTTAAAAAACACGGAGTGTGGAATTATTGTAGCAAAGAGTGATACGGTGTTTATCTTTGCATTGCAATTGCAATCAAAAACAAAAACACACCCTTTGCTATGAAATCCCGCATGAAATCACGTACACTGTCGCTCAACACCGCTTTTATATCGTCGCCCGCAGTCGCAGACCTTATCGCTTCGCGCGGAGCCGCCGTCATCGCCACATACATCGCTGTTCTCACAATCGTACGTCGCAACGGCTGGCATGCCTGCTGGAACGACAGCACACGCGCCGAAGCAGCCGCCCTTACCGGACTTGAGGCCGCACATCTCGACGCCGATATCGAGGCAATAGTAGCCGCAGGATTCTTCGACAGCGCCTTGTTTGCCGCACGCCGTGTCCTCAGCTCGCGACGTCTTCAATCGGCCTACCGCCGGCGACGCGACGCGGAAGCGATTCCCGAAGAACTGTCGCTTGCCCGCCCGGAGAAAGTCCGCAGTAAAAGACACGCCCGGCAAATGGAAATCCCGCTGCCGGAAAACCGCCGTCAGCGCCGCGAGCGCCTTCAGGCCGAAAAGCGTCTGCGCCGCAAGCAATCCCGCAACACGGGAAATGCAAGGCGCCATGTCCGAGAGGACACAGCGCCTTGAAATTCAGTATGTATAACTAATCAGATGCCGAGTTTGGCTTTTACGTCGGCTGTGATGTTGACCACGTCGGCGCCCTGATAGAGGATCAGCGACTGTTCGTTGGGGAACACGAATGTGTAGCCGCCTTCCTGACCTACGGCCTTGATGGCATCGGTCATTTTCTGCTGTATGGGAGCGCTGAGCTGCTCGCTCAGGCGGGCAAGATCCTGCTGGGCTGTGTTGCGGAACTGGTCGACTTTGGCAGCGCGTTCCTGGATGTCCTGTATGCGGCGTTCCTTAATCGATTCCGGTGTGCTGGGATCGTTCTGGAGGGTCTGATAATCGGCATAGAGTTTGTCGAGTTCTTCGCGGAGTTTCTGAAACTCTTCCTCGTATCTCTTGGAGGCATCGGCAAGCTGGCTCTGCATTGTAGCCGATTCGGGCATTGCCTGGAATATCTCTTCGATGTTGACAGTTCCGAATTTCTGAGCGAAACCGGCAAAGGGGAGAGCGAGGAGGACTGCAAGAATGATTTTTTTGAACATGGTTGATGTCTATGATTTAATTATTGTTTGTTTGCGGTATATTGTCAAGACACAAAGGTAATAAATTTAATTTGAATATCCCAATTTGGCCAGGACTTCATTGCTTACGTCGATTCGCGGCGATGCGTAGACAATGTCGCTTGCCGATGCGCGGTCGAATATTGCCTGATAGCCGCGTTCGTCAGCTACTTTTTTCACGGCTGCATAGACGTCGTCCTGAATGGGTTTGAGCAGGCTCTGGCGCTTTTTATAAAGTTCGCCTTCGGGTCCGAAGTATTTGTAACGCAATTCTGTGGCTTCTTTTTCTTTTGCCACTATTTCTTCCTCGCGGCGCTTGGCCTGTTCGTCGGTAAGGAATACTTTGTCGGCCAGATAGCTCTGATAGAGCGTTTCGGCCTCGCGGCCTACGGCTTCGACCTCGCGCTGCCAGCGCTGCGAAAGCTGATTGAGCTGTTCGTTGGCCATTTCGTAGGAAGGTACGTTCTTCAGTATATACTCCATGTCGACCATGGCGAATTTCTGTGCGGATGCCGCAAAGACACCTGCCACGGCGAGGATAATTATTGCCAATGTCTTTTTCATCTGTCTTTGTTTTTTTGTGGTTTCTAATTCGGTATTATACTTATTAAGACACTTGAAAGCCCAAAAGGTTTATTATCCCGGCTTCCGTAGTGTGCCGCTTAGAATTCCTGTCCGAGTATGAAGTGGAAATGACTGCCGCCTTTTTCACCGCCGACTTTGTCGAAACCGTAGGCCCAGTCGATACCCATCATGCCGACCATGGGGAGATGGATACGCACACCGGCACCGGCACTGCGCTTGAGGCTGAACGGATTGAACTGGCTGACGGATGTCCAGGCGTTACCGGCTTCGAGGAATGCCAGAGCGTAGATGGTAGTCGTTGGCTGCAACATAAGCGGGAAGTGGAGTTCGAGTCCCATGCGGGTGTAGGCGTAGCCTTCCTGTCCCCACTTGGTAAACACACCGTTGTCGTAGCCTCGCAGAGCGATTGTTTCGGTCGCATATGTATACGAGCCTGACATGCCGTCGCCGCCGACATAGAATGTTTCAAAGGGCGACTTGAGATACTTGTTGAAGCTGCCGAGCAGGCCGAAGTCGAAACGGGTCATCAGCACCGGCGTCCACTGCGGGTCGTTGCTCAGAGGAGTATAAGTACGCGATTTGAAGCGTATCTTCCAGTATTCTATCCAGCGGTAGAGTTCTTTTTTCGAATCTGTGGTGTTGGCATCGCGAAGGGCTTTCCAGTCCTTTTTGCCTGTGAAGAGTTGCGCGGGAGGCGTGATCTGCAGATTGAGTGAGAACATCGAGCCGCTACGGGTATAAAGCGGATTGTCGATCGACGTGCGGGCAAGAGTCAGGCCGAGCACGATAGCATTCGACGTACCGTTGTTCATATAATAGAGATAGTCCCAGTTTTTGAGGTAGTACCAGTTGTAGCCAAGTTCGGCGGTGAACGTGAAGTAGTCGTCTGGCCACTTCAGGCGCTTGCCGAATCCGACGTTGACGCCGACAAGCTGAAGAACCTTATTGGGGTCAAGCGATGCCTGATAGCTGTTCTGGTAAAAGTCGTTATAATAGTTGTTCATTCCGGGATAATAGCTCATGCCCATGCCGTAAAGTCCGGACGACGACCAACTGTTGTTGTAGAAAGAGTTGTTCACACCGGTCTGACGGCTGTAGTAAGCCGAAACGGAGAGAGAGTTTGGACGTTTGCCGCCGAACCAGGGATCAAGGAACGAGAGAGAATAAGCCTGGTAGTAGCGGGCGTTGGTCTGCGCGCTGACGGTGAATGTCTGTCCTTCGCCCTGCGGGATTATGCCGCGGTATGTCGAGGGATAGAAGAGGTTCTTGATGGCGAAGTTGGTGAATTTCAGAGAGAGCTTGCCTATGATGCCGGTCTGTCCCCAGCCCAAGGAGAATTCTATCTGGTCGTTGGCTTTCGATTCGAGGTTGAACACGATGTCGACAGTACCGTTCTCTTCGTTGGGTTCGGGCTGTATGTCCATCTTCTCGGGGTCGAAGTGACCGGTCTGCGCGATTTCGCGTGCCGAACGCATAAGGTCTGACTTACTGAAGAGCTGACCGGGTTTGACATAAAGCTCGCGGCGCACCACTTTCTCGTAAAGACGGTCGTTACCGTTGATCACAACATTATTGATGCGGGCCTGCGGACCTTCCATCATTCGCATCTCAATGGTGATGGAGTCGCCCGTGACATCGCGCTCGATAGGCACAAGGTTATAGAACAGGTAACCGTTGTCCATGTAAAGGCTGCTGACGGCATCGTCGTCGTCAGTCAGGCGCTTTTTCATCAGCTTCTGGTTATAGACATCGCCGCTCTTCATGCCGAGATAGTCGGAAAGCAGCTCGGTGGGATATACGGTGTTGCCCACCCACTGGATGTCCTTTATATAGTATTTTTTTCCTTCGTCGACGGTGATATGCACATCGACAGTCTTTTCGTCGTAAGGCACGACACTGTCGGCCACAATGCGGGCGTCGCGGTAACCTTTCTCGTTATATTTCTCAAGTATGCGGTTCAGGTCGTCCTGATAGTCGCTCTCGACGAATTTCTTCTGGCTGAATATCTTCCAGATGTCGGTCTTTTCGTTTGTTTTCTTGATAGCGCGCTTTATCTGGCGGTCGGACAGCACTTCATTGCCCTCAAGATATATTTTGTGGACCTTCACTTTGTCGTGCTTGTTGACTACAATATCGACGATCATCTCGTTCTGATGTGACAGGTCCTCGCGCAGATTGATGTTGACCGTTGCATTTCCGAAACCCTTGTCGGCAAAATATTTCTTTACGATGGCCTCGGCACGGTTGACGATATTCTGTGTGATCTGGTTGCCTTTCATCAGCTGCAGGCGTTCCTGAAGGTCGTCGCGTTCGCCTTTCTTTACACCGATGTAGTTTACCTCGGCAATACGCGGCTGGGTGCGGAGCACCAGCGTGAGCCATGCTTTGGAGCCTGCGGTCTTGTCGAGGCGTACCTGAGCCTGCGAGAACAGCCCCTGTCGCATCAGGCGCTTGACGGCGTTGGTGATGTCGTCGCCGGGAATGGTCACCTTGTCGCCGACCTTGAGTCCGGCATAACCGAGGACAATGAAATCATCGTAGTTCGGGGCACCTGTCACTTTGATATCGGCAATCTCGTAGGTACGCGGCATCGCGGAATAGACGACCGTCGGGTTATAAATAGTATCATTCGCCACTTGTGCGCGACCGGCAAAGGCCGCAGCGCAAAGGAAAGTGACCAAAAATGTCAGTTGCTTGAATCGCATAATATGATAATATCGGCTCTGGAGTCGGCCGTGGGTTGAAGTGTTACGTGTCGTGATGGGTTTCTATCGTTTTTCTGTCGGAGCGACATCTAAGTCGCGGCTTGCTCAACCTGCTCGCCGGTCATTCCGAAACGCCGTTGCCGGCGCTGGTATTCGACGATATGGCTGAAGAAATCGGCCTTTCCGTAGTCAGGCCAGTATGTAGGTGTCACTGCAAGTTCTGTATAAGCGATCTGATAGAGCAGGAAGTTGCTCACACGCATGTCGCCTCCTGTACGGATAAGCAGATCGGGATCGGGCATGTCATGCGTGCACAAGTTGGCTGAAAGCAATGATTCATCAATATCGCCGACACTCATGCGTCCGTCCCTGACTTCTGCGGCGATCCGCCGACAGGCTTCGACAATCTCCCAGCGCGACGAATAGCTTAAAGCCAACACCAGCGTCAGCCCCGTGCATCGTCCGGTGTCGGCCATGCAGCGGCGCAGGCGTTCGAGCGATTCCGCCGGCATACGGCCGAGATCGCCTATGGCCGTAAGGCGTACATTGTTTTTTATAAGGTCGGGAGTTTCGCGTTCGATAGCCGTAACGATCAGGGCCATCAGTGCGTCGACTTCTTCCTTTGGACGGTTCCAGTTCTCTGTCGAGAATGTATATAGGGTCAGGTAAGATATTCCCGTTTCTGAAGCGGCCTCCGTGATGCGGCGGACCGTGTTCACGCCTTCGACATGTCCGGCCGAGCGGTCGAGTCCGCGGGCTTTGGCCCAACGGCCGTTGCCGTCCATTATTATGGCGACATGCCGCGGAAGTCGTTCGCGGTCAATCTGTCCGGCTATTTCTTTTGCATCTTTCATTTCATTGTTGGCGTTATGGCATTGCGGTCAGTCCACATAGTGGCATGTCGAGCATCGTTTGCCGAATTCGTAGCTTATCCCGACAGACAGACGAGAGTACCAGTCGGTGTTTTTGTAAAAAGCTGTCTTTATCTGGTTCAGGTCGCTGAGCTGCGCGCTGTCCATGTGGTCGGCAAAAGCCTTTGTCATGGAAAATTCGGCATGTAGGTTAAGGCGCTCGCGCAGCTTGAATTTCACGCCGAAAGCCATGGGTAGCGTCGCGGCCACGCATGTCTTGCCTCCGCTGCCGCCTATAGCCACACCCACGCCTATGGCAAGATAAGGCGACCAGCGCCTGAGGCGTTTATAGGTTTCACCTATCCCGAATGCGAAAAAGTTGAATTCTCCGCGAGCGGCAAGCTCATATACTTGAGAATTAAACGAATAGACGGCATTTTCGGGCAAGACATCCTTCATGCCCTCTGTGCTTCCGCTGAGCGAAAGTGTGGACAACATGCCTCGTATTGCGAAACGGGCATTCGGAAGATAGCCGAACATCAGATCGCCGGCGAAGCCCGGACGCTTGAAGATGTTGGACGAATTGGCATCGCCTATATATCCGCTCATGCCCAGACGAGCGCCTATGTCGTATTTATAAGGTGTTTCCTGCGCCGAAAGGGTCGTGAATAACGCGGCTGCCAATGATACGGCGACGGCTACCGCCCGCAGACGGAAGCCGTATTGCCGTAAGGCCTTCAAGGAAGCTGTCATCACACCCATGATATCGCTTACTGTATAGGCTTATATGTCATACGGTTTATTACACCACGCCAAACGGTGTCGTGGCATAGACCTCCGGCTTTCTCTCCTCCGAAAAGATAGATGAACGGGCAGTCCCAGTCTTCGACAGGGCGTGTTGCCATGGTCGATATCCCAGGCGACATGGGAGCCGCAGGAACGCGTAACTCTTCGACAGGCATTTCTTTCCACAGCGACGCTCCGGAACGCGAAAGCGGGTAACGCACGGGGAAGACCACAGCCTGCGCACGAACCGATGTCGGAATATAAGACGGCAGCTGAAGCAATGAATCGCCCTTACGCCAGGTGACGCCATAATCGGTGGAGATATATACGTTGCGGTTGGCAATGCCGCCGGCATCTTTACCGCCTAAAGCGAAGAGTGTCGTGTATTTCGTGGTAACCCACAGTGCGGAGGTCCTGAATGTGAAATAGGGGAACAGAACCATGCCTTCAAGTGCGGGAATGGGAGAGATAGCGCTCAGAGGCATCAGGTTGCGACCGTCGAATCCCCATGCCGTATTTGTCAATCCGCCAAATGCCTTGCGTCCGCCGATAAAGACCATCTGTTCCGACTGTGACATGGGGAAGGAGAAGTTTACAGCCGGCGATGTGCCGCTGACCGGCATATCGGCCGGAATAGCGATATCGACAGAGGCCGGATAACTTTTAAAGCGCCATGAACCGTTGTCGTCGCAGGCTCCGACAATCCCGTCGGCGTATGCTCCGTAGATATGACGCATGGCTATGCCGGTACATTCTGTCCATGCACTTCCGCTGTCGGCAGAGCTGTAGAGCTGCCCGTCTGTAGAAAGTATGTAAAGGGTTCCGTCTGCCGCTGCCGTGAAGCTGTCGATGTCGGGAGTGAATCCGAACGCGGGATTTACGGTCTGCCATTCGTCGGCCGAAGGATCGGCGGCTGTGGCTATGCAGAACGCGCCGGCGGCATCGGCTGTCAGGCAGTACACTGCATCGGCCGTGGCCGTCGTGTGCTGGCGCTGCGGTATCGCAAAATCACCCGGAAGGTCACGGTAGGCCACACGACCCCAGGCAAGGGAATCGGCTTTCTGGCGATGGACGTTGACTTTCACTGTATAAGTGCGCTCGACCTTGCCGTCGGGAGATTTCATGAACAGGCTGACAGGGCCGTTGCTGAAATCGATGCTGTCGTTGGGATTCGTAAGATAATCGCTTATTGAATCTGGCTTGCCGGGACGCGTCATTATGAAACGAGCTTCGGAAGCACCTTCAAGTGTAGTCATTTTCGGCACGAGTTTGTCGGTACGTGTGCCGAACGGAAGAGAATCGGCATTGAAAATCTGCGCACGCTGCAAGTCGATTGAAAAGAACACGGTGTCAAGTCCTGCCAGAATGCTGTCGTCCTTGGCGATGCTGAACGAGGTCACCGCGACACTGGTATATGTAATCTCAACCGGCGTATAGTCAGAATTGCAGGCGGCGCTGAATCCAAGCGCCGCAATGACTGCCGCAAGGCCGAAGCTTTTAGTTTTTGTCATAAGCGGATTTACGATAATTCAAGTTGCAAAATTATAATTTTTGCGATGAATTAGCGCAATGTATGCTTCGCAATTGCCGCTTCACAGACTGTTTTTATAGGTTTTTAACTGCCTTATCCCGCTTGTGCCAATAAAACATAATCCGATCCCAAAAGAATATGCGTATGCGGTCGACTACAGCGCAGGCCAGATAGACGGCCGCACAGCCGGGAATAAGCGCGGCAAACCATGCGGCGGCCCCGTAATCGCTGTAAATTATCTGCCACGCGGCCAGATAGAAGCCGAACACAAGAGGGTTTAGATGTATGAGCAGCACACTGTAGGCGGATTTCGCGAGGCTGTTGATTATGCGGCTCTTAAGTTCTATGTTGCTGAAAGCGACAAGCAAAGCGACAGATGCGGCGATATTGAGCGGCGAACTGTAGGCCATGAACAGGCTATGCGCCGATCGCGACAAGCCCGTCCCGTCGAAAAGAATTGTTCCTACACAATAAGCGATGGAATTCACCGTGACAATCAAGACATATAAAAATATGCCTCGCGACACTCCGATCTGACGGCGGCTTTCCTCCGACACATGCAGCTTCACATATCTTCCGAGCATATAAAGGCCTATCATTGAAATCAAAGAATAACCGCCGTCATATACCGTGCCGGGAATCCATCCGAAGACCGTCTGCAAGCCGAAGAATATCAGCAGATAGCGACCCATAGCCCGGCGGTCGAGTTTTTCCACGAACGTGTTCAGAGCCGGCGACACGAGCATCAGAAGCATGTAGCACGGCGAGAACCAGTCGCCGGCAAAAGGTGTCAGATTTCTTAATACGGCACCATACGAAGCGAATCCTGCGGCAACAGCGACAATAGCGACAGCTATGCGCCAGAAAATTATCTGGAAAGCGAAATTCAGCACTCCGCGCACACTCGGACGTATTCCGAAATAACCTGAAATCATGACAAAGACATCGACGCAGACAAGAGCAAAGCCCTGTAGCCACACGCGCAGGCCCGATTCGACCGGAAGCGCCTTGAGCGCAAGGGCATCAGGCGCCCCGAGCGCAAGGAAATCGGCATGGACAATAAGCACAAGCATCATCGCCACAATGCGAAGAAGCTCGATATTGGACTGGCGCACAGTCGCTCTCCCGTTCTGTCCGGCAGGAGCTGCGCCGGGAATATATGTATAAGTCATTTCAGATGTGATGGTTCGATCGGTCTTAATTTAAAGTGCTACATTTCAGCGAAGCATGAAACAAGAGAATTATTTGAAAACAGTTCCAATCGCCGTCCGTCGATCTCCGCCGTAGCCGCCGGACGGATTCCTGCAGGCAAGCGTGGCGCAGCCACCCCACCTTGCTCTCCAAGTCGGAACGGCGCTTTCTCCACGCGGGCGGCATCCCACAAAGCGGCGTCGATAAAGGCACGGTGCACGGTCGCCCCTCCCTCGACAAGCAGCGATGTAATACCATGTTCTTCATAAAGATGCCTGAGCAAAGCGGCCAAATCGTCGTCGCCCGCAATAATTACGGGCGGCCGTCGTCCTGATTCTGTGGTGAATACCTTGAATCCGGCAGAGGAAGAAATACGTCCGCGACGGTCGAGTAATATGGCCTGCGGCATGCGTCCCGACGGCCACAGGCGCACATCGAGCCTCGGATTGTCGGCTATGACGGTTCCTGAACCGACAAGAATGGCATCGTTCAACGAACGCAGCCTGTGAACGAGAGCCTGAGTCAGCGGCGATGAAAAGCGTGCCGGCGAAGCATCGGCCGACGCACGCCTTATGTCGATGAAGCCATCGGCACTCTGCGCCCACTTGAGGGTGACAAGCGGACGGTGCAGCGTATGGGCGGTCATGAATGCGGCGTTAAGACGACGGCATTCGTCGGCAAGGACATTTTCAGTCACCTCTATGCCATGGTCGCGAAGAATGGCTATGCCACGTCCGGCCACACGCGGATTCGGATCTCCTGCCCCGACGACCACACGCCCTACTCCGCTGTCGACCAAGAGATCGGCACAAGGCGGCGTCTTTCCGTAGTGCGAGCACGGTTCGAGAGTCACATATACGGTAGCACCGCGCAGGAGCGACGCATCAGCCACAGAGCGCACGGCATTGACTTCGGCATGAGGCCCACCGAAACGGCGATGGAAGCCTTCGCCGATAATGCGGCCTCCGTCAGCGACAATCACGGCTCCCACCATAGGATTGGGCGAAACCTGCCCCATGCCGCCGCGCGCCAGTTCAATGGCACGGCGCATATAGAATATATCCTTATCGGAAACCATGCTACAACTCGGAATAAGCCGGCGTGAATGTATCTCCAAGACGCGGGTTCCCCGTCTGAAGTCCTTTAGTAAGCCATGCCACACGCTGCGACGAACGGCCATGGTTGAAGCTGTCGGGAATCTCGCGTCCATAAGCTTTGCGCTGCAGATAATCGTCGCCGATCCTGGAGGCGGCATTCACGGCGTTCTCCACGTCGCCGGGTTCGATGGACGCGAACATCTCGTTGTCGATGCTCGCCCATACTCCCGCATAGAAATCGGCCTGCAATTCAAGGCGGACACTCATCTTGTTCGCCTCGCTCTCGCTCATGCGCGCCATGGCGTCGTGTGCCTCACCGAGAGTCCCCAGCAGATATTGTACATGGTGCCCTACCTCGTGGGCTATGACATAGGCATAGGCGAAATCGCCTCCGGCTCCTATGCTTGATTCCATGTCCTTGAAAAAGTCGAGGTCGATGTAGACAGTGCGGTCGGCCGAGCAATAGAACGGGCCGACCTGCGAGGTGGCATGACCGCATGCCGAATTCACTTCACCTGTATAGAGCACCATCTCAGGACATTCGTATTCACCCCATCCCTGACGGCGGAATTCACGAGTCCATACGTCCTCTGTGCCGGCAAGCACTTTCGAGGCCAGTTCGGCCAGACGTTCGTCCTCGGCCGTGGGTTCGTAAGCCGACGATGTGTAGGACTGCGATCCCATGCCACCCATAAGGTTTCCTATCACGTCGCCGATGTTGCCTCCACCGAGCAAGGTGACGGCTGCAAGGATAATTACGCCGATTATTCCGCCGCCTATCCCTATCTTACGCCCCGACGACATGCCGCGGCGGTCGCTTATGTTGCCGCTTCTGCGGCGTCCGTCCAATCTCATAGCTTCATATCAGATAATTAAACGTCTGGTTTTAATTTACTCTCCGCCATACATCCGGCGGTAGTAGTCACGGTAATCGCCGTCGGTTATGTCTTTCACCCAACCGCGCTTGTCGAGATACCAGCGGACTGTGCGTTCAAGCCCGTTGTCGAAATCCACTTCGGGGCGCCATCCCGTCCGCTCCATAAGTTTGCTTGAGTCAATGGCATAACGGAGATCATGGGCCGCACGGTCGGCCACATAGCTTATCAGGTTGTAATCCATCTTCTCAGGCGATATGGCAGCAAGTTCACGGTAACGTGCGTCGCTTTCGACAAGACGGCGAACTGTGTCGATAAGACGTCGCACGATGTCGATATTGCGGCGTTCGTTGAATCCGCCGATGTTATACACTTCGCCGTCGGCACCGCCGAGGCGAACGGCCTCGATTGCACGCACATGGTCGTCGACATGCAGCCAGTCGCGCACATTTTCTCCGGCGCCATAGACAGGTATGGCTCGACCTTCGAGAATATTATTGATTACAAGAGGTATAAGCTTTTCAGGGAACTGATAAGGCCCGTAATTGTTGCTGCAACGTGTCACGCAGACAGGCATAGCGAACGTGCGGGCATAGGCCAGGGCGATCATGTCGGCCGAAGCCTTTGATGCAGAGTACGGCGACGAGGGATTGAGCGGCGTGCTCTCGCTGAATGATTCAGTGCCATAGGCAAGCGGGGCTTCGGCGCGTCCAAGACTGCGCCCGAGTTCCGCGGACAAACGGAAACCTTCGGGGCGGTCGATGGCAAGATGACCGTAGACCTCATCGGTGCTTATCTGCACGAAACGCTTCAAAGTAGGCTCATCGCCGGCCGCAATCTGCCCGTCACGCCAACGGCGCGCCTGCTCCAGCAGATTCTGGGTGCCGACAATGTTTGTGTCGATAAACGGCCGCGGATCGGCGATGCTTCGGTCGACATGGCTCTCGGCGGCGAAATTTACTATGTATGCCGGTCGCTCACGCCGAAGGAGCGATGCCACGAGTCCGCTGTCGGCGATGTCGCCACGAACAAACACCACCGTCCCGGAAGCGATTTCGTCGCTTAACGACGCCAGACATCCGGCATAGGTCAGAGCATCGAGCACCACCACACGCGGTGCGGGAGAAGCACTGACGAGAGCCTTGACATAGTTGACGCCTATAAAGCCTGCGCCACCTGTAACGAGTATTGTCGGTTCCATCTTTATTCAGTCTTTATCCATTATAACAATGCAAAGATACGAAGTTTGACAAGCGTATTTCATTTTTCAGATCTAAAAAAACATCAAATCGACGTTATTGATGATACTGAATCACTCCTTGCTTCATATCCTAAATAATGGCAAAAATACGCAAAATGTTTTTACTGTACCAATTGAATTGTTTTCAGATTGGTACAGTGTACTGCAAAACATATTATGAAGTCAGGGCATGCAAGCCATAGAAGCTTGCATGCCCTGATGTTCTTACGGATTACAGATGTGTTATTTAACCACGACTTTACGGGTGTGCTCGCCTGCGACTACGATATAGACACCTGCCGGCACTGCAATGCAGTCAATGACATTGCCTGCTGCTGAATAGATTGTGCGTCCGTCGACGCTGCATATTGAAATATGCACACGTTCGGCATTGGTGATGATAATCTCTCCTTGCACGGTCGTGATGGATAGTGCCGATTTTAATGTTGTGTCTATGCCGCTTAGGCCCGGTATGGCGTCATTGGAGAACATTGATTCGCCACGTCCGGAATATATGGCAGTTACATTATAGACTGCGTTTCTGTCAGAACCGTTCAGGTCGCTATATGAAAGGGCGTTTACCGGGGCTTCATTGATTTTTTTGCCGTTGCAATAGATGTTATAGCCTACGATTTCGAGGCTGGTTGCATTATTTGCAGGGGTGAAGTTCACATCGTCGACCATCAGTATATATCCGTCGCGGGTTATACATCTCAGGGCGAAATGGTTAGTTCCTTCGGGCACATCGAAATAGTATTGTTTCCACTCCCAGGGGATATTATTGAAGACTGTCACAGATTTGAAGTCGCCTATATCTGTTCCTTCGGTTGAGTAGAGAACCTCCATGCTTTCAAGTGCATCGGAGAGCATCGAGCCGGCCCAGAACGAAATGGTCTGCGCCTGACCGTTGAGGCGGGGTGATATTGCCCAGTCATCGCTGCGTTTCGGAGTGTATTCGTTGTCGGTAACGGCCATTGATACAAGATATTTGTGACCGGAATGAGCCTTGTAGAATCGTGGATCGCTGAAATGCTGGCTCAGAGGCTCATAGGAATCATCAATAATCCACCATGACTGTTGTGAGAGCGGTTGCGGCGCATAATCGGGCACTTCAAAGAGGTTGAACCCGTAAATGCCGTAATTGTCATTGTCGACAAATGTCCAACCGTCGAGGTTTTCATTCGTCCATGTACGTCCTTTTTCGAAGTCTTCGGTCATGTCGTCGTTGAAAATGGCGTTCATGTCGGGTGCGCTCCACGCGAGGTTTATAGTTTTTGATGCCTCTTCGGTATATGTGGCAATGAGATCCGACACGGTCGGATAGTTGGGGAATGTGGTTATTATTGACACTTTCGCAGAGGCGTTGTTTCCGGTTTCCATGTCGCCTTCTGTTTTGATGCCGGCATGGTATTCAATCCGCTCAGGAGAGGTTACATTGTGCATAACGGTAAACGCCGTGGTGCATTTTGCATCGGTCAAGAGTTTGTCGAACTTCTTTTCATCGATTTTCGTTCCGTCGGCATAAAGTTCGATTACAACTCCGTCGGCATCGTTTAGTCCGTAGTTGGCATAATCAACACGGATATCTGCCGAATTTCCGGCTTTCAAGCGTTCGGGCGCTGAAATTGAAGCTATTGCAAGGTCTGTACCAAAGCGGTCCCGTATCTGGATGTTATCGAGATGAATGTACTGGAAATGTTTGATTGTTCCGATAAACATCACTTGGACTGATTGGCCTTTCCATGTGTCGAGGTTCATTTCCACACGGTGCCACCCTTCGGTTTTAAAGTCGCTTAGAGTGTATGTTTCGATTTTTGAAAAATCTTTTTCGGCAGAACCCTTGATATATACTTCTACAGTGTTATCGTCGGCATGAGCAGGGTCTACAAGGTTGAACAGATAGAAGGTAAGTGTCGGTTTCGTCAGTCCGTCGAGGCTGATTTTAGCCGAATACAGGTGGCCTTTGCTATCGAGGTAGTTGCCGAACATGGCAATCATTCCGTTGTCGGCGTCTTGCGGTTTGACTTCTTCAAACGTATTCGCAGAAGCGAAATCCCAATAGGTCATCTGGTCGGAGCCACCCCTTACCCACATGTGTTCTGTCTGAAGATTCGCAAATGACTCTTCAAAAGGTGCTTCGTATGGCATTCCTACGGGAATCTGGTCGCACATGGCGGCTTGCAGGTTTTCTCCGGCTTCGGTTTGTGCCGTCACCCCGAAACTCCAGAAAAGCTGCGGTTCGTCGGGCAGCATAATCTGGAATGTCGTTGATGTGCCACGCAGATTGTCTTTAATCTTTGTATCTACCCCATTTATGGTCGTCCAGATATTGTAGGTGACATTGTCAGGGTCAAGTGGCGAACCATCGATATAAGTGGTTGCGGGCTCCCATTCAACTGTTACTTCTCCCATGTTTCCGGTTTCATAGGCCATCGCGGATGCGGGTGGAGCGGGCTGATTGATGCCGATGAACGTTTTTGTTTCAATTTCAAGGCCGGAACCACTCCAGTTTGTTGCTACGGCGGTGTAGGTGTAATTACCCTTTTCGGAAACAGCGTCAGAAAATGCTACAGGGTCGCCAGGGGTGGGATTATCGAAGGTTTTGACCAGTGTGCCGTTGCGGAAAATCTCTATTTTTTCAAGAGTGCCGATTGTGGAGCCGTCAAGCGTTTGATCCGGTGCGATGCAGCTTACTTCTGCTGTGAGAGCACCGCTTTTGGCAGGAACAACCTTTAATTCAGACGGAGCCTGAGGCACAGAACTTTCATACGGGGCTGAAACGCGGAGGTTTGTAGCCAGAAGCCACCAATTGCCGGCTTCAGTGAGGGCATGTACGCCGATATGTCCTGCTCCGCTGCTTGTGGCCTTTACGATGCCTGAATAGGTGTCATATTTGCCGTTGTCAATTGCAACAACTTTTGGCTCTATTACGGTCACTGTCATTGCTTCAGATGACGGAGCAGAGCCGAATTTCACTTCAAATTTACCGGGTGTCTGACTGCTGCGCGCCCTGACATCGATAGATATTTTATAGTAGTTGCCTGAACGCATATTTAATGGCGGGGTAATCAGCCAGTCGTCGGCATCGGCCTCGGAACTGGCTTCGGCGGTCATGTCGCCGCTATAGAAACTCCATGTTTTGCCGTCGTTGTTGGCATCGATGATAGTGTAGAAGTCTGTTACGTTTTCGTCTGTAAAAGACTCCTGATAGGGCAGTTGTGCAAGCCCTGTCACGACCTTCGGCGACAGTCCTTCTTCTGACGGGGTACTCAAGGCTATTGCAGTTACGCCGTATCGGTATAAGTTCAGGCCTTGCGGAATATTCCAGTCATAAACTGATGTCGAGGTGGTTGATTCTTCGATAACAACTTCATCCGGATAACGCACAACGCGATAGCTGACCTGCACATTGCCCAGATCAGCACCGTCGGCGGTTGTTGTTACTGGTTCCCATTGCAGTTGTACTGAAGAACTGTATGCTGTTGATGTTGCATTGGCAGTGACAACAGGAGTTGCCGGAGCGGCATAACCTATGGTTGCTTTTAGTTTTGCAGCCGGACCTTCGCCGTAGGCGTTTGCGCAGATTACTTTAAGCTCATAATCGCCTTTTTCAGCAACTGTGATAGGTTGGGTTTTTACAGCTTTGGCATAAACACGGCCTTTGGCTATCTCAACATCGTTTGCAAGCACTCTGAACGAGAGGTCTTCTTCCATGTTGTCGCCTGCATATGTTTTGCCCGGAGCCTTGAATTCGATAGTGCCTGACAAAGATGCACTGGCAAAATCAACCGAAAGGTCTGTTGCTGCCGCAGGTGCCTGAGGATTGGCTTCGGGTTCCATGATACAGAGGCCGTTGACTTCTGTGCCCGCGTCGAAATCGCGTAATTTTGTTGCTTGCGCGTTTTCAAGATTAACTTCATAAAGCGCAGAGTTGCCGTTTTCAGCCAATACGCTCCAATACATTTTTCCTGTTTGTGGATCTATCACTGCCGATGAGTGAATATAGTTGATGAACGCTCCGTCGGCTTTGGCTGTGATAGATGTTGCACCTACAGCAGTCAGACTTCCTGATGTTTTATCAACCTTATATAGAGTTCCTGCCTGGTCAATGCCGTAAAGCTGTCCGTTTTTGTCGAAAGCTATGGCTCCGAGCTGGTTGTCCAAGGCTGCTATCATAGTACACTCTGAATTGGTCGACACCGGATTGAAAATATATGTATTTAGTTCAAACCCGTCGCGTGAGGCATTTGGAGCGCAACCGAAAATTTTGTTGCTTCCCGGCTCCACGGCATAATCTGAAACCATGAAGATGGCCGATGGAGAGCCGCTTATATAAGCTGAGTTAAGTTTTACCCATGAATCTATGTCATAGGCATGACCTCTGGCATTGCCATAGAACGACATTGAGTTGTCTAATTCATGTACATAGTAAACGCCATCGCATAAGACACCCCCGCCTGTAGCTTTTTCAGTGGATCCTAATAATTTAAATGATTTATCGGATTCGGTAGGAATCTGATATACTCCGGACTCCAATCCGGAGGAACCGATCACACTTCCACACAGGTTCGGGCTCTGTGCTGAAAGTGTTGCCGCAGTCGCCGCGACGGCCAAGCATGTGATAATCAACTGCTTCATAATTGGATGATATTGATTGAAAAAATTGGCTAACCATAAATATATGCAAAAATAAATATCGGCACATCAAAACATCTTAATCTATATTAATTTCGTACCGGATGGCATGACTGCATTCTGATGTTTGAAGACCGGACGCTAATTTACCGTGAATATCTGTAACGGTTTTATTACTGTCGAATTAAAGATATATACTCAGGCCAGGGGAGGATGTATGAAATTGATCTAAAATAAGGAATAAAATGATTTGAGATTTTTCCGGCAAATTATGGCATCACTTACTTGACTTTTCTTTCAACAGCTCCTTCTTTATTTTGCTTAGATGCTGTTCCGTAATGCCAAGATATGAGGCGATGATTTTAGAAGGAATGATAGGAAAAATCTTTTGCCATCGGTTATGCAATTGGTTTTTCACATTGCAGTCGTGGTTGTTATCGTTATTTGCGAATTGTTGTTCCTGCTCCGGCAAGATTCCTTGCAATCTGTTAGTTAACTGCAAAAGACGACTCCTGGCATCACCACTCAGCAATTGATTTCGGAATTCGTTATAATAAAGTTGGTTCTGATGCGTACTCATCACCCACAGCGCAAATTCATGAGAGCGCTGTATGAGATCGTCGAAAAAAGCTTTAGATATTCGTATCACTACTGTTGGGCAACAGGCTTCAAAGCGGTAGAACGACGGTTCTCCTCCATAATAACAATGAAAGGAAATCAATAATGAACCCGGAAGAGCGAAACCGGCGGTTTTTTCCATGTTCTTGTCAAGATATGTTCCTCTTATTAGGCCATATTTAACGATATAGATATTGGGATTGAATTCGCCTGCATCTATCATCGGCTCGTATGTTGAGAGAACGATTTCCTCTCCTGCAGCAAGAAGTTCGTCAAAAACTTCTTCACGAAGCCTCTGTTTGGCTTCGAGTGCCAGAAGAGTTTTCAATCGTGCGTTAGTTCCCGTGGTTTCCATTTTGTTCCAAAAGACATTTTCTGTAAGTCCGGCATATAGATATGCCTCGTCTGTTCATATCTTATCCCATTTTGTGCAAAGATACGAAATTCTTCTGATCATGCTGCGGATTGGTGTTGCGGCATTAAAAAAAAGAAGCTATTTTTGTAGTTCAAAATGTCGCATACAGCGGCCTGTCCGTTTAAGCTAAACAATCCCGAACAATGAAAGGCATCATACTCGCCGGCGGTTCCGGTTCTCGTCTTTATCCGATCACACTCGGTGTGTCGAAGCAACTGATACCGATATATGACAAACCGATGGTCTATTATCCCCTGTCGGTTCTGATGCTCGCCGGCATACGCGAAGTACTTGTCATCTCAACACCGGCCGATCTTCCACATTTCCGGCGCCTGCTGGGCGACGGCGGTAACCTCGGCATGCGCTTCGAATATGCGGAGCAGCCGAGTCCGCGCGGACTGGCCGACGCATTCATCATAGGCCGGAACTTCATAGGCGATGACGATGTGTGCCTCGTTCTTGGCGACAATATATTCTACGGTCAGGGATTTACCGACATGCTGCGCCGAGCCGTAGGCAATGCCGGCGCCGGACGTGCCACCATTTTCGGCTACCGCGTGGACAATCCCGCCCGCTACGGCGTTGTCGAACTGGGCGAGTCGGGGCATCCGCTGTCGATTGTGGAAAAACCCGAACAGCCTGTCAGCGACAAGGCTGTCGTAGGGCTATATTTCTATCCCAACGACGTTGTCGACGTCGCTTCGGGCATAGCTCCGTCGAAACGCGGCGAGCTGGAGATCACCACTGTCAACGAAGCATATCTGAATCAGAGCCGCCTCGACGTGGAACTTTTCGGCCGCGGATTCGCATGGCTCGACACCGGCACCATCGACTCTCTGATGGAGGCTTCGGCTTTCGTCGAGGCCATACAGAAACGACAGGGTCTGAAAATCGCGGCAATCGAAGAAGTCGCATTCCGACGCGGCTACATCTCGGCGGAGCAATTGGCCGAACTTGCAGCCCCACTGCTCTGCACCGACTACGGCCAATATCTGAAACGTCTTGCCGATGAACATCTCTGCTGAACCCTGCCTGTTCGATTTGCCCGTAGTCCATGACCTGCGCGGAAATCTGTCGTTCGCCCAAAAGGGTATTCTGCCTTTTGAAGTCGAACGCGTGTACTGGATTTATGATGTGCCCAGCGGCGAATCCCACGCCGGACGCGCTCTGCGGCGTACGACGGAAATATTGGTAGCACTCAGCGGCAGTTTTACAGTTGAAACCACCGACGCGACAGGACAGACACGCACATTCACGCTCAACCGCAGCTACAAGGCACTGCTGCTGCCTCCGATGACATGGCGGCAACTGTCCGATTTCTCTACAAACGCCGTAGCCCTTGTCATAGCATCGGCAGCCTATGACCCGGACGATTACATACGCTCTTCCGAATCTTTCATCAGCGGATCAAAATGAAAAAAAACGACAATGATTTCCACAGGCACAGTTCAATAGACCGCTGCACGGTCGTCGAACTTCCACGCCACTACGACGCCGAAGGTTCGATAAGCGTGGTGGAAAACGTCGATGGAGCACCTTTTTCCGTACGCAGGGTCTATTACCTTTACGACGTGCCTGCCGACACCTGCCGCGGCGGACATTCGCATTTTGCCCTGCGCCAGCTTATAGTGGCTATCAGCGGTAGTTTCGACGTTACGGTCGACGACGGGGCCAGACGCAAGACGATCACACTTAACCGCCCCTACCGCGCCCTGTATGTCGACACCGGCATCTGGCGTACAATAGATAATTTTTCATCGGGAGCCGTCTGCCTGGTACTTGCATCCGAACCGTACGACGAATCGGACTACGTGCGCGACTACGGACGATTCCTGGAACTTACAAGCGAAAAACGCGCTGATAAATGACTGAAAACAAAATAAAATATCCGTTTCTCGACCTCGGACGCGTCAACGAACCGTTTCTTCCGGCCATACGCCGCGCCGTGGAACGCGTGCTCGCCGACGGGCGCTACATAGGCGGCAACGAGGTGGAGGCTTTCGAGCGCGAACTGGCCGCATTCACCGGCACGCGGCATGCCGTCGGCACCAGCAACGGACTCGACGCCATACGCCTTATCCTGCGCGCATACATGGAAATGGGACGCCTCAAAGCCGGCGACGAAGTAATAGTACCTTCCAACACGTTCATCGCGTCCGTACTGCCGGTCACCGACTGCGGCCTTACTCCGCGTTTTGCCGAACCGGATCCGTCGACCCACAATCTCGACCCCGAAGCAGTGGAAGCGGCGATAGGACCTCGCACGCGCGCCGTAATCACCGTACATCTCTACGGGCGCATAAGCTACTCGGAGCGACTGGCAGAAACGGCAAAAAAACACGGCCTGCTGCTTATCGAGGACAGCGCCCAGGCCATCGGCGCCATCAGCGCTGTGGCCGGACCCGGCGGCAGCCGTCGGGCAGGTGCTCTCGGCGATGCCGCGGCATTCAGTTTCTACCCGACAAAAAACACGGGCGCCCTCGGCGATGCCGGCGCCGTAACCACCGACGACGACGAGCTGGCACGCACGGTGCGCATGCTGCGCAACTACGGCTCGGAACGCAGCTACCACCACGAAATGTCGGGACTCAACTGTCGTCTGGATTCTATCCAGGCAGCAATACTTCGCGAAAAGCTGCCTATGACCGATGCGGAAAATGCCGCCCGGCGCGCAACCGCAGCCGTCTACGGCTCGGAAATACGGAACAGTCATGTGATACTCCCCGCCGATACCGGCTCTGACTGCGTGTGGCATCAGTACGTGGTCCGCGTTGCCGACCGCGACGGATTCCGCCGTTTTCTGCTCGACCGCGGAGTGGAAACATCGGTCCACTACCCCGTGCCCCCCCACCGCCAGCCATGTTACAAGGATTATGCCGGGCTTGCTCTTCCCGTGGCCGACCGCCTCGCCTCAGAAGTTGTCAGCCTGCCCATAGCACCCCGATGCACCGGCACTGACGACGCCCGCGAAATAGCCGAAATCATCAACAGCTACCGACCTCAATGACCGACAAGGACTCTTTCGACAAGCGCACGGCGCTTTACCATACATTCGGCTGCAAACTGAATTTCGCCGAAACTTCGACTGTCGCCCGCATGCTTGCAGACAAAGGCATCCGTCGCGCCGCTCCGGATGAAAAGCCGGACGTCATAGTAGTGAACACATGCTCTGTGACCGAGGAGGCAGACCGCAAATGCCGCCGCGCCATACGCTCATTCCACCGCCGTTATCCCGATGCAACAATCGCCGTCACAGGCTGCTATGCGCAGCTTAAAGCGGAAGAAGCCGCATCGCTGCCAGGGGTTGGCGTTGTGGCCGGAATCAACGACAAGCTCCGGCTTCCCGAACTTATCGCAGAACGCCTCGCCGACAGAAACACGACAAGCACAAGCCCCGAAATACCAGATGCGGCATCGCTGCGGGAATTCATGCCCTCGTGCTCGCGCGGCGACCGCACACGCTATTTTCTGAAAGTGCAGGACGGATGCGACTACTGGTGCACCTACTGCACAATTCCAAAGGCTCGCGGACGTTCGCGTTCGGGCACGATAGACCAACTTGTCGGACAGGCACGTCAGGCGGCGGCCGAGGGCGGACGCGAAATAGTGATAACCGGTGTCAACATCGGAGATTTCGGCAAAGGGCGCCCAGACAATTTCATTGATCTGTGCCGTGCCCTCGACGATGTCGACGGAATTGAGCGCTACCGTATTTCGTCGATAGAACCTAATCTGTTGACAGATGAAATCATAGATTTCGTGGCAGCGTCGCGCCGATTCATGCCCCATTTCCATATTCCCCTGCAATGCGGCTCTGACGAAGTACTGAGGCTTATGCGCCGGCGCTACGACACAGCGCTTTTCCGCGCACGGACGGAACACATAAAACGAGTTATGCCGCACGCCTTCATCGGTGTGGATCTTATTGTCGGCGCACGCGGCGAAAGGCCGGAACTGTTCCGCGAATCGCGCGATTTCGTCGACTCGCTGCCGGTTTCGCAACTGCATGTGTTTCCCTACTCCGAACGTCCCGGCACCCGCGCTCTTGAAATAGAATACGCGGTGGAACCGGCTGAAAAACACAGCCGCATGACGGAAATGACAGCCATCAGCGAACGGAAACACGGCGAGTTCTGCCGTTCGTTCACAGGCACAGTGCGCCCGGTACTGCTCGAACACGGCCACGGCGACGACAAAGGCGTGATGAACGGCTTTACGGACAATTATATAAAAGTTGAAGTTGCGGCCGCCCCCGAACTCGACAACCGCATAGTCGACGTGCGGCTCGACTCTCCCGCCGACGACGGCGAAAGCATACGCGCCACTATAGTCGGAATCCACTGATCATCAATATATGATGCGCGTAATTAAATTCATTCTCAGCGGGGCAGCCCATCTGCCGCTCGGCATACTGTATGGATTCGCCGATGCAGTATCCCTACTTCTTTTCCACATTGTGCGCTACCGGCGCAAGGTGGTGGACGAAAATCTTGAGATCTGTTTTCCAGAACTCGACAAGGCGGCACGCCGACGCATAGCCCGCTCGTTCTACCGCAATTTTGCCGATTATGTGGTCGAAACGGTAAAACTGCTGCATATAAGCAATGAAGAGATGTCGCGCCGCATGGAATTCGGCAATATGGAGATAATAGAATCGCTGCTCGACAGCGGACGCGACGTGACAGCTTATTTTGCCCACTGCGGCAACTGGGAATGGGTCACGTCGATCACCCTGCACAGCCGGCACGCACTGACAGACACAAGATATTGCCAGATTTACCGTCCGCTGAATAACCGCGGCTTCGATGCCCTCATGCTCGGCATACGCAGCCGGTTCGGTACGTTGTCGATTCCCAAAAGCACGGCATTCCGCACGCTGCTGCGCCTGCGCCGCAGCGGAATACGGACGGTCACCGGTTTTATGAGCGACCAGAAAGCGAGCCACGGCGATCCGACTCTGCCTCTGCGTTTCCTCGGACGGACGACTTCGTTCATCACCGGCACCGAAACCCTTGCCCGCAAAACGGGCAACGCCGCAGTCTACCTCGACATGCACAAGCTCGGACGCGGACACTACCGCCTGACCGTAAGGTTGCTGTCGGAAAACGTGGCGCTTGAGCCTGCCGGATCGGTTACAAGCCGCTATGCCGCCATGCTTGAGGAAACAATACGGCGTAACCCGTCGATCTGGCTGTGGAGCCACCGCCGTTGGAAATGGGAACGACAGGACTCAAACGAACAAGAAACAGCAGCGACTCATGAATGACAACACAGCCACACGGCCACTGACTGCCGTAGTAATCCTCAACTGGAACGGCAGCCGCCTGCTGCGCGAGTTCCTGCCTCAGGCAATAGCCAATACATCGCCGGACTACGGCCGCATAATAGTGGCCGACAACGGCAGCAGCGACGACTCCCGCCGCATATTGGCCGAAGAATTTCCGAATGTCGAAACAATACTTTTCGACCGTAACTACGGATTTGCCGAGGGCTACAACATGGCTATAGCATCCCTGACGGACTACCGCTACACAGTGCTGCTTAATTCCGACGTAGCACCCGACAAAGGATGGCTCGAAATACTCACGGCCTATATGGAAGCCAACCGACATGTCGCTGCCTGCCAGCCCAAGATACTGAGCTACAAGAACCCGTCGCACTTTGAATATGCCGGAGCGTCAGGCGGCTACCTCGACCGCAACGGCTATCCTTACTGCCGCGGACGCATTTTTGCCGACTGCGAGGAGGACCGCGGGCAATACGACTCCGCTACAGAGGTATTTTGGGCCTCGGGAGCGGCACTGATGGTACGCACGCAGGCATATCTCGATGCCGGAGGTCTTGATCCGGAATTTTTCGCCCACATGGAGGAGATTGATCTGTGCTGGCGCATGGCTCTGCGAGGCCACACAATCGCATGTGAGCCGGCGGCCTCCGTGCGGCATCTCGGCGGAGGCTCCCTGCCGGCTGAAAACCCGCGAAAAACTTATCTGAATTTCCGCAACAACCTCCTGATGCTACATAAGAATCTTCCGGAGAGCTGCCGCCGGAGAAAGCTTCTGTGGCGACGCATTCTCGACACGGCCGCATGGGCGAACTTTGTAGTCAGGCTCGATTTTGCCAACGCAACGGCGATTGTGCGCGCACACCGCGATTTCGCCCGCATGCGCCGGAAATACACATCGCATCCTGCCGGGAATCTTCTCGGTTCCACGCCGCAAAGCCGCCTCAATATACTGACAGCCTACTATCTGCAGCGCAAACGCCGATATTCGCAGCTATTTAAGAAAGTTCAAGGACAATGAATACCGGTGCCGTCGATGATAATGCGGCCGCTGCACGATAGCTCCCGAAGGTACTCTATGGCTTCGACGCGGTGGGCAGGAGCATATTGCAAAAGCTGCTCTATAGCTACAGTAGATGAACCTGCCGCTTCAAGAATGGTGTCCAGAATACGGGAGAATGCCTTGCGGTCGAACGGTGTGCGGCGGCGACGGTCGCGACATACATCGCATGTACCGCAATCCTGCGTGCTTTTTTCACCGAAATATTCAAGCATCACACGCACACGGCATGAAGATGAGTCGAATACGTAGCGCTTCATGGCTTCAAGGCGTGCGGCAAAAGCCTCACGGCGTTCTTCATAGACACTGCGCGGAATGACAAGATGCCTCGATTCCATGCGTGAAGCCGGAAAATAGACATAGGGAGTGCGGCTCTTGGGAATATAGATCAACACATGCTGCCGGGAGAGCGACAGCAAGGCCTGATAGACCTCGTTCGGCGTGCGGCCGATGCGGCGCGCAAGGCGCACTTCGTCGATGTTCACATAGTCGGCAAAAAGGCCGCCATAATTGCGCATCAAGCCGTTGAGAACTTCTTCATCGCCCGGATCAAGGCGCATGGCATACAGCTCGTCGCGACGGACTGTCATGAATACACGCGAGCGCGATGCCACCTCGTCGACATATTCTATATATCCGGAACGGGATAGGATGGCGAGGGCGCTGCGAGCAGGCACCGGCGGCAGGCCGAAACGGTCGCACATAAGACCGACGTTCATCTCGAAAGTTTCTTTCAGCCCCCCGCCGACGGCCACGTCGAGAAAAACACATGCTGTGTCGTAGACTTTCAGAATAAAATCCTTTGGCGGAAAAGCATCCGACAGCCTGCGCGAAAGCAGCCCCTTGTCGGCACGCGAAGCCATAAGGACAGCGACAGATGGGAGTCCGTCGCGTCCGGCACGACCGGCTTCCTGATAGTATTCTTCCAGAGTCGGCGGCAGGTCGAAGTGTATGACCGTACGGACATCGGCCTTGTCGATGCCCATGCCGAAGGCATTCGTGGCGACAATTACGCGTACTTCTCCGGCTCGCCAGCGGTCCTGGCTTTCGATTTTGTCCTCATGGGACAACCCGGCGTGATAATAAGCGGCGGATATGCCCGAACGGAAGATGAAATCGGCCAGTTCACGGGTGCGTCGTCGGGAACGGACATAGACTATCGCAGAGCCGGCTGTGTTGCGGAGAACACGCATAAGCAATTCTTCTTTCTGCTCTGTGTAGCGCACCAGATAGGATATGTTCGATCGCGTGAAACTGAGCGAGAACGTAGCCGGGGTGCGCATGCATAGCTTATCGGCAATATCGGCCACCACTTCCGGAGTTGCGGAAGCCGTCAGGGCAAGCAGGGGAATATCGGGGAAATATTCGCGGACGACGTTGATTTTCAGATAAGCCGGCCGGAAGTCGTATCCCCACTGGGATATGCAATGAGCCTCGTCGACAACGACAAACGACAGTTTCCACTGCCGCATATATGCCAGAAAACTTTCGGAACCGAGGCGCTCCGGAGCGACATACAGCAATTTGACATTGCCGAGGCGGCAACGCTCGCAGACCACATCCATCTCGTGACGAGTCATGCCCGTGTGCAGGCATGCGGCACGCACACCGCGGTCGGCGAGATTATCGACCTGATCTTTCATCAACGAAATCAGCGGCGTGACCACCAGCGTCAGGCCAGGCAGAAGAAGGGCGGGCACCTGGAATGTCAGGGATTTTCCGCCTCCTGTGGGCAAAAGGCCTATGGTGTCGCGCCCGTCGAGCACGGAACGTATGATTTCCTCCTGACACGGACGGAAAGAATCATAGCCCCAGTGCCGGGATAGAATCCGATAGATGTCGCTGCTCATTTCTCGTTCTTTTTCCTTCTCCGGAAAGGGGGCAAACTACTCCATGACTACCCGTATCTGCCTAACCATAAGCTGCAAAGGAGAAGTCGCATTCTGATGCTTGTTTTCCTCTATAGTATAGCAGATATTGAACGGGCGCCCCGAGTGTATGTGCTCGAAGTAGGAGGCCATATTGAATGCTATGCCGTTGATTACACGGCCTGATGTGTCGTCGACAAGTTCGAGTTTTATGTGTTCGAGATTACGGCCGACAAGTTTGCTTGTCCCGAAATCCTTGACTCGGCGTGTGCAGAAAGTCGGTTTCTGGTTGCCGGGACCGAAAGGATTGAAAAGACGGAGTGTGGACAGAAGTTCGGGTGTTATCTCCGAGAATGTCAGGAATGCGTCGATATCGATCTGCGGGGTCATCTGTTCCGGCAGGATATTGGCGGCGACGTATTCCTCGAAACGCTGTGTGAAAGCGGGTATGTTCTCTTCCTTTAGGGAAAGGCCGACGGCATAGGGGTGTCCGCCGAAGTTCTCAAGCAAATCGCGCGCCGATTCGACTGCCTTGTATATATCGAATCCCTGTACGGAACGCGACGATCCTGTGGCAAGTCCGTTGGAAAGAGTCAGGACTACCGATGGCTTGTAGTAGAGTTCTGTCAGACGTGATGCCACGATTCCTATTATGCCTTTGTGCCAGTCCTTGTTATATATGACGATGGATTTCTTGGGCGAGTGCATCTCCCCCCGTTCCTCGAGAATCGCGTTGGCTTCCTCGGTTATACGCTTGTCGAGTTCCTTGCGGTCCTTGTTGTACTGGTCGATGGCGAGGCTTCGCTCGTTAGCCTCGCGGACATCGCGCGCCACAAGCAGCTCGACGGCCTCGCTGCCGCTCTGCATACGTCCGGAGGCATTTATGCGGGGGCCTATCTTGAATATGACGTCGCTTATTGTTATGTCCTTGCCTCCGAGTCCGCATGTGCGTATTATGGCTCGCAGTCCCATGTTGGGATTGGAGTTCAGACGCTTCAGCCCCATGTATGCCATCACACGGTTTTCGTCGATCATAGGCACTATGTCGGCTGCAATGCTTACGGCAACGAGGTCGAGCATACACTCAAGTTCGGCAGTCGCTATGCCATTGCTGATCGAGAATGCCTGCATAAGCTTGTAGCCCACGCCGCAGCCCGACAGATGCGGGCACGGATATGTAGATCCCTCGAGCTTCGGGTTAAGTATGGCGACAGCGGGAGGAAGCTCGGCATCGGGCACGTGATGATCGCAAATTATGAAGTCTATGCCAAGCGACGCCGCGTATGCTATCTCGTCGTTAGCCTTTATCCCGCAGTCGAGAATTATCACAAGTTTCACATCCTGTGCCGCTATCTGGTCGATTATGGAACGTGATATTCCGTAGCCTTCCTCGTAGCGCGTGGGGATGTAGAAGTCCAGTTCGGAATAGAAATTCTGTAGGTACCTGTAGACAAGAGCGACGGCCGTTGTGCCGTCGACATCATAATCCCCGTAAATAAGTATTTTTTCCTTGGAACCCATGGCGCGGTTGAGCCGTTCGACGGCCTTGTCCATGTCAGGCATAAGGAAAGGATCGTGGAGGTCGCGCAGAGAGGGATGGAAAAATTTCTCGGCGCTCTCAATGGTCGTGATACCCCGCTGGACGAGCAGATCGCTGATAGGAGGGCAGTTGGCGAAACGCCGCGCAAGCTCCTCCCCCAGCTTCTGTTCCTCCGTTGTAAGACGGGGATAATTCCATTTTCGTGTCATATATGATGTTTTTTATTTATATCGGAACAAGTATGGCCGGATCATGGCCAATATATAACGCAAATGTACAAAAAAAATCCCGATTGCCGCATTGCACGACAATCGGGATATATGTTTTTAAGAAAAAAAGCCGGCGGCTTATTTAGAATACATTTAAATTAACACGTTTTTATTCGAAAATGTGGCGCAGCTTTGAGAATATGCGGTTGCGCGCATCGTCGCTCGGTTTGATGTTCGGAGAATTTTTCAAGCTCTCGATGGCGCTGCGGTCGGAGTCGGACAATTTCTCGGGAACGTAAACCATTACGTTGACAAGCTGGTCGCCACGTCCTCCTGTTTCGGGATTGGCGAGTCCTTTTCCACGCAGGCGCAGAACCTTGCCGGGCTGTGTTCCGGCGGGAATTGTCAGGCGTGCGCGTCCGGTGATTGTCGGAACTTCGACAGATCCGCCAAGAGCGGCAGTCGGAATGTCGAGCATAAGATTGTAGATCACATCGGCTCCGTCGCGGATAAGTTCGGGGTCTTTCACCTCCTCGACAACAACGAGCAGATCGCCGTTGACTCCGCCATGTGCCGGGGCGTTGCCTTTGCCCTTGATAGTGAACACCTGTCCGTCGGATGCGCCGGCAGGAATGGTGAAACTGATTTCGACGTCCTTGCGTTCGACACCCTCGCCGTGACAGTGGGGGCATGTCTGTGTGATTGTTTTTCCCGTTCCGTCGCAATCGGGACATGTGGCCTGCGATTCCATCGGGCCGAAAATCGACTGCTGGACATGCGAAATCACGCCTGAGCCGTGGCATCGCTGACAGGTTGTGAAAGCCACGCCATCCTTGGCACCTGTTCCCTTGCAATAGGAGCAAGCCACATAGGTCGGGATACGCAGAGTCTTTGTGACACCGTTGGCAATTTCGTCAAGCTTCAGCTTTACACGTATACGGAGGTCGGATCCGCGACGCTGACGTCGCTGTGCACGCCGTCCGCCCGTAGCTCCGCCGAAACCGCCGGCTCCGCCGAAGCGTCCGCCGAATATGTCGCCGAAATGCTCGAATATATCCTCCATCGACATCGTGCTCTGATAGAAACCACCGCCACCGCCTCCGGGGAAGCCCTGCGGACCCATGTTATGTCCGAACTGGTCGTAGCGCTGACGTTTTTCGTCGTTGCTGAGGACGTCATAGGCCTCGGCGGCCTCCTTGAATTTCTCCTCAGCTTCTTTGTTGCCGGGATTCTTGTCGGGGTGATATTTGATAGCAAGCTTGCGGTAGGCCTTCTTTATCTCTTCGGCCGACGCATTCTTTGCCACACCGAGCACTTCATAGTAATCGCGTTTCTGATCCATACAGGATTTTCGTTCTGATATTATTTAATGTTTAAGAGGCGTAAATCGTTATTCGCCTACAGCCACTTTGGCATGGCGGAGCACTTTGTCGTTGAGCATATAGCCACGCTGGGTGGTATCGATCACGCAGCCTTTGAGCTCGTCGGAGGGCGCGGGAATAGACGCGATTGCCTCGTGGAATTCCGGATCGAAGCGGGCGCCTGTGGATTCCATAGGTTTTACGCCGTTGGACTCCAGATATTTCATCAGCTTATTATAGATAATCTCCATTCCCTGACGAATAGCCTCGGCACTTTCGTCGGCACCTGTAGCGGCGGCAAGTCCGCGTTCGAAGTCGTCGACAATGGGAAGTATGCCGGCAAGAACCTTCTCACCTGCATTTTTCAGCATCTCAGCTTTCTCGCGGGTGACACGCTTGCGGTAATTGTCGAAGTCGGCCATAAGGAAGAGGTATTCCTTTTTTTCTTTTTCGATAGCGGCACGTACTTCGTCGAGCTGTGCAGTCAGATCGGCTGCAGCCTCAACTTCCTCCACTTCCGTTTCGGAAGGGTTGCCGTCTTCGTTTTCGAGAATATCCATTACTTCGGGCGCTTCGGCTGCCTGCGTGTCGGCCGCGGGCTGTGATTTCTTATTTTTTTTGTCTGTCATATCTTGAATTTATTAAAATACCCCACGGGTATCAAATTGACTACCGCAAAAAGTTTGCCAAACTCGCCGTTTCGGCGTGTCGGCCTCAAAAAATATAACAATGCGGAGGCGTTATCGTTCAACGAGGCCAAAAGCGTCGGGTACTTCTGCCACGAATGTGTCGCAGTCCGTTATTCCGGCCACAGCCGCTTCTGCCATTTTGGCATTTTCAAACAGACCGAAAACCGCAGCCCCTGAACCGGACATTGCGGCAAACACGGCTCCTGCATCCGAAAACATGGCCTTGGCCTGTTCCACATCCGGACGCCGGGCAAAGACAGATGGCTCGAAGTCGTTGAGCACGGCACCTGAGGAATTCCACATCCGCACCGGTTCCGACAAAGCATCGACAAGGCGTGCGGCATCGCTGCCGCAATCGGCACGCGAAGCTATTCCGGCATAAGCCTGGACTGTAGAAACGCCTTCTCCGCGGCGCTTGACTATTGCCAGCGCAGATATGCCTTCCGTATTGACGCGGACATCGGCAAGATCGGTTCCGCGGCCTGTGGCAAGCATGGGTCTGTTATATATAAAGAAAGGACAGTCGGAGCCAACGGTAGCGGATATATCGGCCATGTCGGCATCGGAAAGACCGAGGGAGAAAAGCCTGTCAAGCCCGCGGACGGTGAAAGCGGCGTCGGAAGAGCCGCCTCCAAGTCCGGCGCCGTCTGGAATTATCTTGTGGAGGCGGATATCGACCGGAGGCAGAGAACCGCAACGAGCCTCGACAGCTCTAAAGGCTTTCATGACAAGATTCTTTTCAGGCGGACATGCCGGAGCAAGTCCGGTCACAGTCAGTGTCGTCGCAAGTCCCCGCCGGGCAGGCGTGATCTCAAGGATGTCGCACCATCCGACGGGCACCATTACTGTAACGATGTCGTGGTAGCCGTCGGGGCGTGTGGCTCCTACACGCAGCCCGAGATTTATTTTTATGTTAGGAAAAAGTATCATCGGTCGGTTTTCTTTCAGGCACGAAGTTCGGAAGAAAAATCGGCAAGTGCAATAGCGGGAAAAACGTCTTTGTACGAAAACGGACACACGTCCACGGATAACCAACTGATTCTCAGAGGGGCTTGACATGGCACAATGTTTTTTTATTATTTTGCGACAGAAAAAGGACCAAACACTATGGATAAAATAATATCACAAGAAGAACGCCGCCGCACCCGTCGCCGCACGATTCTCAAATACGCTGCTATCGCGGCGGGAGCATTGGCCGCAGGCGGCATCTTAATGTTTTATTCCGGAGGCAAGAGCATATTTCGCGACGAGGCCATGCTCCGGAAAGCCGAACTCGGGCCACTCGAAAGCGCTGTGGCTGCATCCGGCCGCCTCGTTCCCGCGTTCGAGGAAATTGTGATCTCACCCGTGGCGAGCCGTATAATGTCAGTATATGTCCATGCAGGCGACAGCGTCGGGAAAGGCACACCGCTGCTGCAACTCGACCTGAGCGAAAGCGAAAGCCGCTATCAGAACCTGCGCGACGCGCTCGCCATCAAGGAGAGCGAGCTTAAGCAGCTTCGTCTGGCCAACCACTCGGCTCTTTCCGACCTCGAGATGCAAATCGAAATCAAGCAGATGGACGTGAACCGTCTGGAAATAGAAGTCGAGAACGAAGAGCGGCTCGACAGCCTCGGCTCAGGCACAGGCGAGCGTGTGCGCCAGGCGCGTACGGCCTACATCACGGGCAAGCTCGAACTGCAAGGACTGCGCAAGCGGCTCGAAAACGAACGCAAACGCTTTGCCGCCCTCGAAGATGCCGCCGTCCTCGATCTGGGTAACAGCGCCCGTGAAACCGAAATGATGAGCCGCACCCTTGAAGCCGGCCGCATACCGGCTCCCCGTTCCGGTGTGATCACCTATATTTCCATAGAAATAGGATCCCAGGTATCGCAGGGAGAGCGTGTGGCCGTTGTCGGCGATCTCAGCTCGTTCAAGGTTGCCGCAGAAATGCCCGAAGGGAACATACACAAAGTCCATGCCGGAGCGGAAGCCATCGTCCGGCTCGGCAATATAGAACTCAATGGCATTGTCGACCAGATCGAGCCTCAGTCGAAATCCGGCTCCGTTCCCTTCAGCGTGATACTTAAAGACTCCCGCAACACACGTCTGCGTCCGGGTGTACGCGTACAGGTCTATGTCGCCTACGGATTCAAGGACAGCGTCGTACGCATTCCCATGGGCAATTATTTCAAAGGTCCAGGCGAATACATGCTCTTCGTTGAGGACGGAGAGAGCGGCAAACTTCGAAAACGCCGCGTCACTCTGGGCGACAGCAACCGGCTCTGGGTGGAAGTGACCGGCGGAATAGCTCCGGGCGAAAAGGTGGCAATCGCCGACATGGACGCATTTGAATCATACAGCACACTGACAATCAAATAACAAATAAACATGAACATAATCGAACTTCGCGGCATCAGCAAAGTGTACCGCACCAAAGAAATCGAAACGACAGCCCTGGAAAACGTAAACATCAGCATCGAAAAGGGCGAGTTTGTAAGCATCATGGGTCCTTCAGGATGCGGGAAATCGACACTTCTCAACATAATGGGACTCCTCGACAAGCCGGAAAGCGGCGAAATCCGTCTGCTCGGCACTGACTGCAGCACCTTGGGCGACAATGCTCTCTCCCGCTTCCGCAACGAGCACATCGGTTTTGTATTCCAGAGTTTCCATCTTATTCCATCGCTCGATGTGGAGTCGAATATAGAGATGCCTCTCGACTACAGAGCTGGCATCAGCGCTTCCGAACGAACAAAACGCGTCGCCGATGTGCTCGAGCGTCTTGACATCAGCCACCGGCGCCGGCACAAGCCCGGACAACTCAGCGGCGGACAGTGCCAGCGCGTGGCCATAGCACGCGCACTGGTAGGACGTCCGTCCATCATCCTTGCCGACGAACCGACGGGCAACCTCGACTCCAGAATGGGCGCAGAAGTTATGGAACTCCTCCATACCCTCAACCGCGAGGACGGAATCACCATCGTGATGGTGACCCACAACGAAGAACAGGCGCGCCAGACCGACCGCATCATCCGCTTCTTCGACGGACGTATTGTTTCATGATAATCCAGACACGAATATATGAAAAAGCAAATAAAACAGATACTCTACGACATGCGCACCCAGCCGCTTATCGCCTGGGTGACGGTGATAGGAACCGCATTGTCGATATTCCTTATCATGACCGTAGTGATGATTGAAAGCGTAGGCGTAATGTCCTTCTCTCCCGAATCGAACCGCGAACGAATGCTTTACGGCATGTATGTCCACATAAACAAACCTAATGGCTCCGGCGGCTCGGGCAGCATGTCCTACAAGTGTGCCGAACGCCTGTACGCCAATCTGAAAGGCGTCGAGGCCATCAGCTTTCAAAGCGACGGAGCCGAACGCCTCGACATACACGGCACGACAGACGAAACATTCACAGCCTCAGTGCGCTCGTGCGACCAAGGCTTCTGGGAAGTATTCGACCACAAACTTCTGGAAGGCCGCCTCTTCAGCAAGGAAGAAGTCGAGGCAGGCTCAAAGCTGGCAGTCGTCAGCAGATCCACCGCCCGCCGGCTTTTCGGTCCCGAAAACGCCATAGGCCGCCATTTTATGCTCGACCACAACGATACTGAGGTCATAGGCGTAGTCGAAGACTCGTCGCCACTTGCCGAATGGGCCTACGGAGAAGTGTTCCGTCCGATCGATGTTATCTCAAGCAACGAATGGGGCGGAGGGTATTTCGGCAACATCGCCGCAGCGATACTTGTCGAGGATGGAACCGACCTTGAATCCGTCCGCGATCAGGTGAAAAACCGTTACGCCGAATTTGCCTCGGAACTGAAAGCCGAAGGACGCGACATAATCTACCATGGCGCTCCATTCACCCAGCAGGTCTACGCCGACGGGATACCCGGCAGCAACAACACACCCGACAATTCCGCCGACAGAGCAATAAACGTCGCAGTTCTTGTAATCCTGCTGCTCGTTCCGGCCATCAATCTCAGTTCGATGCTGCACAGCCGTCTGCGCCGCCGCATCAACGACCTCGGAGTGCGAAGGGCTTTCGGATGCACCCGCGGGCGTATTGTCCGCGACATCATAGGCGAAAATTTCATAGTGACACTCGCCGGCGGCCTGATAGGCCTGGGGGCAGGAGTACTATTCGCACTTTTCTATGACGGAGTGTTCACCGTCGGCGGCGAGAGTGTACACCCCTCTCTCTCGATGCTCCTTAACTTCAGAATCATATTTTCAGCCTTCGCGGCATGCTTCATCCTCAACATAATCTCCGCTGCCATTCCCGCATGGCAGGCCGCCAGAATGAATCCCGTTAACGCCATAAACGCAAAATAATGAAACGCAAACTTTTACAGCAAATGCGCAACGAGTGGCGCAGCAATATATGGATGTGCATAGAACTTGTCGTCACAGGACTTATACTCTGGGTTGTATTCTCTATCTTCGCATTCCTCTCATATCTGCACAAGCCTTCGGATTGCTATGACTTCAACAATGTCTACGCCGGCGATCTGAGGATAATCCCCAAAACGGCAAGTTCCTACACCGAATACCCGGATTCACTCCACAACGAGAATACCGACGTGGAAATGCTGCTGACCAAACTCCGCAACAATCAATATGTCGAATGTGCGGGCATAGGTCTGAACGCACTGCCCTACACTTTCAATTACTCGGGTAATGATTTCTCGGTTAATGTCGGGGATTCGGTCCAGACATATCATAGTGCCAATGTCCGCTGTATAAGTCCGGAAATGGTGCGCGTGCTTCGCGTACGCGGAATCCACGGCGAAACGACTGAAGAGATTGCCGGAATGATCGCCGACAACAAGCTGCTTCCCGCCCAACCCGACTATTCCGACGGCAGACTTGACCTTGAGCTTTGGCGGGGACGCGATGCGTGGTGGTCGTACGACTCCACCCGCGTGGTCCACGTCGGCGCTATCGTAGGCCCGCTCCGCCGCACCGACTACGAACCCCTGAGAGGAATGGTACTTGTCAATATGGATAATCGTCCGGGCTGGTGGGACAATATCGCCATCCGTGTCCGTCCGGGGAAAGGACGTGCGTTCTCCGAAAGCATCAAGCCTTCGGACCTGCAGTTCGGCAACGTATATATATCCAATCTCGAAAGCATGGACAACCGACGCGAACGCGCCCACGAAAGCATCACGCGCCTTATCGGAACACTTACAATGGGAGCCTCGTTCCTGATGGCGGCAGTGTTTCTCGGCTTCCTCGGATCTTTCTGGTTCCGCACCCAGCAGCGTGTCCCCGAACTTGCCCTCAGGCGCGCCAACGGCGCCACGCGCAGCCAACTCTTCCGCCGTATGCTGTCGGAAGGCATTATATTGCTGATTTCCGGCGTCATTGTCATTCTATTCTTCATAGTCATGTTCCTCTGCAAGGTAAATCTCTCGGAAACATTCCACGCACCCATTCCATCATGGATTCCCTGGGCCGGTTTTGCCTGCTCGATTTCCGCTCTTGCGCTGATGATCATAGGCGGGATATGGATGCCGGCCTCCAAGGCTATGAAAATCAATCCGGCAGAAGCTCTTAAAGAAGAATGAAACGCACAGTGCTTATTCTCCTGTCCTTCCTTTCCGCCCTCCTCGTTCTTGCCGCAGGGGAGGACGGGAAGAGGGAACTGAGGCTGTCGCTCGACGATGCCATAGCCATGGCACGCGTGCGGAGTGTGGATGCCGCCGAAGCCCTCGACGAGCTACGCTCGGCCTACTGGGAATGGCGCACTTTCCGCGCCGACCAGCTTCCCGAACTGAAACTCGACGCAACAGTGCCTTCCTATGCCAATCAGTACAGTTCATACATGGACGAAGAGGGAAATTTCAGTTTTGTTCGAACGAATACGCTGCAGGCGCGCGGCCAACTCTCGGTGACACAGAACGTAGCGCTTACGGGAGCTACGGTGTCGCTCACTTCGTCGCTCGATTTCCTGCATCAGCTCGACGGCGACAGGACGAACCGCTTTATGAGCATTCCCGCGGCACTGACAATCTCCCAGCCTCTTTTCGGCACAAACACGATGAAATGGAACCGTAAAATAGAGCCTGTGCGCTACAGCGAGGCGAAAGCGGCCTTTCTCAGCGCCACGGAAGACGTGGCCCGCCTGACTGTGGATTATTATTTCAATCTGCTGATGGGACGCGAGAACGTAGAAATCGCCCGGCAGAACCTCGATAACGCTGAAAAGCTCTACGCTGTCGCAGTCGAGAAACGCGAGATGGGAAAGATATCGCGCAACGACCTCCTTCAGATGGAGCTGAACATGCTCGACGCCCGCTCGGATCTGACGGAATATCAGAGCGAACTGAAAGCCGCGATGTTCAGTCTCAGCTCATTCCTGGGCATTGAAGACACGGTGGAAATAATTCCCAAGGTGCCGCGCGATGTGCCTGATGCGGATATCGCATATACCGACGCGCTCGATCGTGCCCTTGCCAACAATAAATTCGTGAAATCCATGCTCCGCGAACAGCTCGAGGCCGACTATGAGGTGGCCCGCGCAAAGGGCGACATGCGCGAAATCAAGCTCTTCGTCCAGTTCGGCTATACGGGCACGGATTCCGACATCTCCGACGCATATACCCGCCTTAAACCTAACGAACTGGCATCGATAGGTCTGTCGCTGCCTCTGGTTGACTGGGGAAAGCGCCGCGGACGCGTGAAAGTGGCCGAAAGCAAACGACGCGTGGCCGAAAGCCGCATACGCCGCGAGAACATGAACTTCCGGCAGAATCTATTTATTCTCGTAGAGCGTTTCACCAATCAGCAACAACAGCTCGACATAGCCACCCGCGCGTCCGATATTGCCGCACGACGCTACCGGACCAATGTCGACACCTACCTTGTGGGGATGCTCTCGCCACTCGAACTGAACGATTCCCGCCAAAGCAAGGATTCGTCGCGCCGCGACTATCTCAACCAGCTGTATAAATTCTGGAGCTACTGGTACCAGCTTCGCTCGCTCACACTCTACGACTACGCCGGAGGCTGCGACATCAACGCCGATATCGACCGGATAGTGAAAATACACTAAACAACATTCTCCAAATACCAATCTCCTCTATGCTTCATGCAGAAAATGTTTATTCGAATGCAATTGCACCGTCGCGACGACGGTGCAACTGTTTACACCCCTGTTGAATCTGAAATCATAGATACTCCACTCCAATCTCCGGGTTTTAAAATTTAATTGCTATCTTTGCGACATGATTCTGATTGTCGACGATGATCCGTCAATCCGCCTCTCCATAGAACTGATGTTGCGCCAGGGAGGTTTTGAATCGGCCTCAGCCTCCAACGAGGACGAGGCCATGGCAGCAGTGCGCCGGCCGGGACTCGAACTTGTTATACTTGATATGAACCTCACGCGCACCACTACAGGACGCCAGGGCATAGACATGCTCCGCGGCATACGCATCCTTGCTCCCGATGTTCCTGTGATTCTGCTTTCGGCCTGGGCTACTGTGCCACTGGCCGTCGAGGGGATGGGCTACGGCGCCGTGGATTTTGTCCAAAAGCCGTGGAGCAACCGCGATTTCATGGCAAAAATACGAACAGCCCTCAAAAATGCCGAGGCAAAGCGCGCGGCAAAGGCCGTCGACACTCTCGACAATACAGAGCGATCCACAATCATAAAGGCTCTGCGCCAGGCCGACGGAAATATAGCCTCTGCCGCCGCCCTGTTGGGAATAACGCGCCAGTCGCTATACAGGAGAATGGAAAAGTTCGGAATAAAATGAGAACAGGTTTCTACATAGCTTTATGCGGAGCTTTTATTACCGGAGCCGCATTTGCCGCAGTATCAGGCCGCATGGAACTGAGCATTTCGCTGGCACTTGGAGCATTGGCAACGCTCTGTATTGTCTACCGCACAGCCGTGCTTCCCGTAAAAGCCATACGCACCGGCATGGATCTGCTTAAAAGCCAGGACTTCGCAAGCCGGCTGAGAAAAGTCGGCAACAGGGAGGCCGACGAGATCGTCGACGTATTCAACCGCCTTATGGACACCACAAAAGAAGAAAGGCTGCACAACCGCGAACAGAACGAATTCCTCTCCAGGCTGATAGAGGCTTCACCTATGGGTATCGCGATCTGCGACTTCGAAGGCAATATCCGTTCTTCCAATCCCGCTTTCGAATCTTTCCGCAACCTTATCCCCGCTTCAACACTCGCAACGCTTCAAAGCGGCGAACAGAAAGTGATACGCCCTACAGGTTCACAGGTGCTCCGCTACTCGCGCCATCACTTCATGGACCGCGGATTCAAACGGCCATTCTATCTCGTAGAACGGCTTACGGATGAAATCATACAGGCCGAAACCGGAATGTTCCATAAAATAGTGCGTGTAATGGGCCACGAGGTCAACAACACTCTCGGCGGTATAGCCTCGGTGCTCGAAAGTCTGAGCGACATCCATGCCGACGACGACCTTCTCCACTCCGCCATCGAAGGGTCGCGCGCAAGTTGTGTGGCTCTCGGAAAATTTGTAAAAGCTTATTCGGATATCGTCAAAACACCCGAGCCTGTATTCGAAAATTTATGTCTCGCGGATTTCGCATCTTCCGAAAAGCCTTTTCTGTCGAGCATGTGTCCGCCGCACATAGAGTTTAGAACTGAAATCAGCGAATCCGGCGTCTGCATCCAGGCCGATCCGGTATTGCTCGAACGCGTAGTGGTCAACGCCGTAAAAAACAGTATAGAAAGTATCTCGTCTCGTCCCGGCATGAAAGGGCATATCACATTGCGCACCACAGACAAAAGTATTGAAATAGAAGACGACGGTCCGGGCTTGTCGCCAGACTCCGCCACAAAAGTCTTTACCCCCTTCTTTTCCACCAAAAACAGCGGACGCGGACTCGGGCTGATGCTGATAGCCGACATACTGCGCAAACACCGCGCCGAATACAGCCTGGCAAGCCGGAACGGCAAAACCACTTTCTGCATAAAATTCCAGTTCTCCCACAATCAAATGTAATAAATCGCCGAATCACGCGTCTGATATATAAAACCTCTCCACTTCATTTATAAAAATCATCATCTTGCGACATAAAATCATCCTGTCCGCGCTTACGGCACTCGCCTCGATTCTCAGCGCCTGCAACAACGACATTTTCGTGGAGGACACCAGACCCTCGGAAAAAGAGATCGTGCTCGAAGGCGACGGAGGCATACATACACTGACGATACAAGAGAAAGGGCTGCAAAAAATCGCCCTCGATATCTATGGCAACAGCAACAACTCGATAACTTATTATGACAAAAACGGGAATATTATTCCGCCTGAAACACCGGTAAGCGAAATAGCGCGTATAAACTACACTAACATATACATTATCTTCGACATCCTGCTCGAGGGCAATTCAATGACCCTTCACAGCACGGAACTCACAGCCGGAAACGAATGGGACATCCCGATTATGCTCGACTATGGCTATTGCCTGGAATATATAAATGTCAAAATACAGACGGGCCGGCCTATGGAACTGCTCCGCATAGACTATGACATGGCTCAGTCCGAAGTGTCGGAAAAAACAAAAGACGATGTGGGTACCGTCTACATAAATAATTCCGGACAGGTTATGAAAGTAGAAATCAGACCGTATATAGCCCAACAGGCCAGCTCTGTCCTTGCTCCTGAATATTCCTGGGCCAAATATATAAACGTAGAAACGATCATGCCTGTGTATGCCGGCGACAAGTGGGTCTTGTCGGAATCCGCAATAGAGGCTAAGACAGCTGAAACACGGTATTATTTTCCGGAAAACATAGACAGGCTTATGACTATCCCGCTCGAAATTCCGGCACACACTGCTAAGCGGGTAACATGCAGCATCACCTATTCGAATATAAAAGTGCCGTTTTACGCCACATTCATAAATCCCGTATCGCAACGCGAATTCCATACCTCGGGAACATACATCGCGAGCGAGCCTGTCGACTATAAGATACATATTGAAAATGAAAATTAAAGCACTCTGCGCGGCCGCACTTCTCGCCTCTTCAGTTTCAATGTCGGCGACAGACACTGATTCCCTCGCCAACGACGGCGGCATACGCACTCCCCTGCTGTGGCGTATCGGAACAGATATTTCGCCGGCATGGGTGCCCGGAACGAATTCATTCCTGAAAGGCGAAGATAGTCCGCACGGAGCCATCCGCAGCTGTTTCGCGGCTTCGCTGCAAGGCGATTTCAGCTTCAACCCGCATTCGCGGCAAGGGATGTTATATCCCGGCCTTTACCAGGGACTCGGCATCAGCGTGCGAAGCTTCTTCAATCATGCCGCCCTTGGCACTCCGGTGTCGGTATATGTCTATCAGGGCGCACCCATAGTCAGCATCGGGCACCGCTTTTCCATTGACTACGAGTGGAAGTTCGGCGCAGCTTTCGGCTGGCACCATGCCGACAAAAACATCATACCGTCGGCCGGCGACAACGCCGCCGTCA